>Ga0307510_10012100_pt1 | contig 10227 bp, 4 predicted proteins | sample 12_EM_MG_FD_207224 | JGI IMG/M metagenome (GOLD analysis project Ga0307510, IMG submission 207224) | Populus trichocarpa ectomycorrhiza microbial communities from riparian zone in the Pacific Northwest, United States - 12_EM | ecosystem: Host-associated > Plants > Roots > Unclassified | place...
ATTTTTAGTATATATTAGTGTTGATTTATGTTAATTTAATTATTTTATAATTTTTTAAAATGAATTTTTTAAAAATGTTTTTAAATAATTACCGATAGAAATTCCGTTGGTAATAAAAAAATATTATTACCGACGCGTCTTTTCCGTCAGTAAATCCGTCGGTAATAATATTTTTTTATTACCAACAGATTTACCGACGGACAAAAAATTATCGTTGAAAGATTCACCGACGGAGCATTTCCGTCGGTGATTTCGTTGGTAAATTAATTACCGACAGAATATGTGTCTTACGCCGACGGAAAAATTCCGTCAGTAAAACTGTTGAATGTTGTAGTGAATTAACATTTTATAAATTATTTCAAATAAAATAAGTAACAATCAAAAGAATGAGGATCAAATTTGATAGATAAAAAATTTCAATTAAAAAATGATAATGGAAAAGCAAATAACAATTATAAAAATGAGGACCAAAGTTAATATAAAAATTAAATTTTAAGGGATGAAATTGAAAAAAAAAATATTCAAAACAATATATATATATAGCAATTAAAAGTTTGAGGACCAAATTTGATATAATCAGCAAATAATATGACGTTTCTAAATTTTTCACAACTTTCAAAAATTGTTTTCCGCCCAAAATGAAAGGAAAACACTTTCCTAGAAACCAAGCCAAATTTTCATTTGACTGAAAAGTGTTTTCCGTTAACCAACTTTTGTAATGGCAAACAAACACAGGAAAGTTTGGAAAGTGGTTTTCCGGAAACCACTTTCCGGGAAACAAACGCACCCTAATATACTTATGCTTTGGAAGAGCCCACACCTATAATATGCTGATAATATAATCGAATGTGAATTTGACAAGTTGTCAGACTTAATATACTTTCTGGATTAAAGAGAAAGAAATATTGATTTGTAGGTACTAGGATTTTTACCATTAATTTTATACTTTCTAGACTAAGTAAAATAAAATATTAACATGAATTTAATTAACCCCTATCCATATACCAATATCAACATGCATGATGCATATAGTTTCATGATATGATACGGCTTCAAAAAAAAAAAAAAAACCTTGACGAAAGCCCATTGCTCCATGTTTTATGAGCTCAGAATGCACTCATTATGCTTTCAGGTGGGACAACGGGATCGTCATCTCTGTCTGATAAGTTAGCATTAGCTTTAAACTTTTTATTTGTTTTTTATTTTTATAGATTTAAAACAAGCCTAATTGCAGCAAATGAGTATGCTTATTCGAAATTCAAACCCTGGATGGCTCCCCCAGGCGTTATTTTATCAACTTTTTTTTTAATAATTTAATACTATCCACGTGATATTATAAAAACTCATTTGAAAATCAGATTTTAAAGACCTTGCTGACACTTAAAAACCTGTTGGACTTGTAAATTTCAGTCTAAAGTGTGGTAGAAAAAGTCCATAAAACTTAAAGCAGATGTTGCCCTAGCTTTAGCGGCTAGTAATCAAGAAGGTTAGCACACAGGCTGAATTGTTATTCCCAGATTTCGTGCTCGTATCAGTAACGGTTACTACTTGCTAGAGCTAAGAGATGTCCTGGACACATGTAGAAGATGAAAAGTTACAGGTGACAGTTTGGTAATTTTGAGAACAAGAGGGGTGAAATCTTGATTTTTGATAGTCACGAATTATTAAAGTAAAGAACTTTATTCCATTGCATATGGGTGTTCGCATGATTTTGAGGCAAAGGGAATCAGTCAGCTTTTCCCCGTAAGAAGGACCATTATGGCGTAATTAGTGAGTGCCCTGTTCATGATGCGTCGCAGCACTTAGGCCAAGAAATTCACCTTGGGATGGCAATAAGGCAAGCTAAGGCTCTCGATGAGCCATCCACACCGTCTATCTGCACTTGTATTGGATCATTGTTTAGTTATAATCTCTAAGGTACTGTTTAGTTATCATTGTTTATTTTTATGTTTTAAAGAAATTTTTGAAAAAAATTAAAAAAATTTTATTTTTTGTTTTAAATTAATATTTTTTTGGTGTTTTTAAATCATTTTGATGCGCTGATATCAAAAATAATTTTTAAAAATAAAAAAAATGTTCTTTTAATAGATTTTTTAGTGTAAATTATTTAAAAAAAACCACAACTACACTCTCAAACATGTTCATAGTAGATAACTATTATTTTACCAGGACAATTTATGAATGACCACGTTTGTTTGTTTATTGGTTATTTTATTTACAAGGTAGCTGTTTTTAAAATTTTTTTTGTTTAAAAATATATTAAAATAATATTTTTTTATTTTTTAATTATTTTTTATATTAGCATATTAGAACGATTCAAAAATATAAAAAAATTAATTTTAATTAAAAAAATTCTAACTTTTTTTAGAAACACGGTTGGAACACAATTTCAAACCGCCACTGCAACATCTACTACTGTATTATAATAAAATAATTATAATGACATGATTTTTAGTATTATGCAAATTTATGAATTTTTATTTATTCTAAGGTGATATAATGGGGCTGTCTCTACACTGAGATCAAAAAATTCATAAAAAAAAAATACATGTTTATATCTTGCTCTTGAAAAATTCATAAAAAATTACATGTTACTCTTGAAATTGAATCTGAGGTAGATGCTTACTAGTTGCTAACTAGCCAGCTAAGCCACACTTCAAAGTTTTTATTAAAATATAGGTTTGGAATGAGTTGAATCCATGTATTTTAAAATTTTAATTTTTTTAAAAAGTTAATTTTTTTTATGTTTTTAAATCATTTTAATATATTGAAATTAAAAATAATTTTATTAAAAAAATATTATTTTAATATATTTTTAAATAAAAAAAATTTAAAATATAATAATTACCATCCTTCCAAACTACTTCACAGTACTTTCACTTTGAATTCGAGCGCGTGGTATCTCTCTGTGTAAATTCTGTGCCTCGTGCGTATCAAATTTTAATTAATAAGTGTACTAAGGCGTTCTATCCATGTTTTTTTTTTTTTTTTGAACCTGGGAACTGGGAAGTTTTTGCTGATGTAATAACCTAACAGGAACTGTTAATCAATATTTAATATTGATGATTTTCTTGTGCAGACCATCCACTTTTCCCATACTGCTGAAGTACTGATCTAACCTACTGGACAAAGAGACAGAACCCTTGTAGTAATTAACATGAGGGGCCCATATTTCTTTCTTCTTCAACTGATCCAAGTATCTCCTTCATGCAATGAACGGTCAGATTCCCATCATGAACAATGTCATGCCCAGGGCTATTAGTTTACTATAAATCATAGTTTGCACATGCATATCAGAGACTCCATAAACACCAAAATCTAGAACTACATCTCCTACAAAAGGAAGCTTCTCCTCATGTGACAAAAGAGCTCAACTTCAGTATTCTATCACCCTCCAATGGCTAAACCAAAAATATCCAGAAAACCCACCATGGAAGTCAACCAGAATCAAAACCACCAGCCCCTGAAAACAGAAAAACCACCTTCATGGTTTGTTGTAAGAGGCCTTTTTGGCTGCAAGCATATCCAAACACAGCAGCAGCAGCGGGAACAAAAGCAACAGAAGCAACCACAGCATCGAAAGCAAGATCAGCAGCAGCAATCAAAGAAGGAGAAAAAACATAACCAGCATCAAGACCAGTCGCTGGAGGAAACAAGCAAGAAATGCAAGAAAATGAAGTACTGTTCAGGCTCAATATGCAGCAACTCAAAGGTCATGCACAGGCCTGAAACAGCTTCCAATATTGAAGTCCAAAGGAAAAGGGCTTCAATGGGCTCAGCTGGTAAAAGTGTTTCAAGCAGATCCATGAAAGGTCCTTTAAATGAAATCAATGGGGTTGTTCCCTCAACTAACTCTTCACTTTCTGCGTCTTCTAATTTCTCCAGCAGTAATGTTAGTTCTTTCAGAGGAATGCCATTCAGTAGATTCTCTGGTTGCTATGAATGTAGAATGGTAGTGGATCCTGTTCTTGGAATTGCTAGAGACCATTCCTTGAGGGGTAGCATTTGTGCGTGCCCTGAATGTGGTGAGATTTGCATGAAAGCTGAAAATCTGGAGCTTCATCGGGCTGTTAGACATGCAGGTAGCTCACCATCTCCTTCAACTCTTAATACATGTTCATCCAACTACCATTTAATCATTATTTTCACTTTCAGTTATCTATTAGCTAGTGTATTTGTGGTTCATAATATTGTTTATTGAAAAGGAACTTATTTTTCATCCATTATATATTCCAATATATTTTGGTGGCTCATGAGTTAATTGCTCCGTTTATTTCAATGCATTGTTTTAAACTAATTTCAAAATTCTCAATACCCACCACACACATATCCATGCATGTGCACCATTACCATCTCAAATCCTTAACTCCCTAATTTTGGAATCAAATTTCAGTATCTGAACTGAGTTCAGAGGACACAAGCAAGAACATAGTAGAAATCATATTCCAATCAAGCTGGCTAAAGAAACAAGCCTCCATTTGCAAAATAGATCGCATCCTCAAAGTCCATAATACCCAAAGAACCATTTCCAAGTTTGAAGAGTACAGAGACTCCATCAAAGCCAAGGCCACCAAGCTTCCCAAGAAACAGCCACGTTGCATAGCAGACGGCAATGAGCTCCTCAGGTTTCACTGCACCACCTTTGCATGCTCACTAGGCCTAAATGGCTCTTCTAATTTGTGCAATTCAGTTCCACACTGTAATGTGTGTAGCATTATCAAGAATGGCTTCAAAGAATCCACCACTCGAGATGACAATGGGCATGGGATTTTGACTACAGCGACAAGTGGAAAGGCACATGACAAAGCTACAATATCAGAGGACGGCAATGGTGATAGTGAAAAGAGGGCAATGCTGGTTTGCAGGGTGATTGCTGGCAGGGTTAAGAAGAGCATGGAGGGAAATGCTGAGGATTATGACTCAGTAGCAACTGGCATGGAGGTTTACTCTAATTTGGACGAGTTGTATGTATCTAATCCTAGGGCCATTTTGCCTTGTTTCGTTGTTATCTACAGAGGGTTTTAGTATGGCCTTACTCGTTGCTACTACCTTGTATTCAATTAATTAGGGTAATGTTTCCTGTTTTGTTCACTTGATTCTCTTGATAAACATATTTAGTTTCGGTGGGATTTTGCAATGCACAATTTGGGGCTTTGGTCAACTATGAACAATAAATTTTGTAAGGCAGAACTTGGACGTGGCTCTCCATACAGGGCATTAAATGTACATTGAACTTGTGCACTGTCTCGGTGTCTCCTCATCTCCAATCGAGAAGTTGTGTAATCTAAGCAAAACAGTAGCCTTTTTATTTTTGTTTAATCATACCAAGTGATGGGCGATCAAATTCTCGGAAAGAATGCACTCTTGTTTCGAGAATATGTAACGACGGAGGTTCCAGTGTCAAACTTCCCCACCAACCTCATAGTTTACAGAGGGTTTAACCATTCGAGTGACATTATTATCGAATCTATGGACCCAGAACACTAATTTGGAGGACAAATTCTTAACATATAACTTGAGATTCCAGTTCCACTAGCTCATGGAGCTGCAACACCTGCTTTCTTGTCCAACGCTCCGCGTGAAAATGAACTTCAATGTCTACTGTAGCTCAAAGGCCCAGATTTTTCAAAATCCTTTTTGATAAAACAATATTATATTTCTCATAACTGGATCAAAAAAGTAGTTCACAAAGGAAAAAATAGCCTCTGTAGTCTGCACTCCTATTCGATTTCACCAAAGCTTTGTTACCCATTAAACAGCCAAAAGAGGGTAGACGAAGGAGAGATGTATGCTACATTGTTACCCCCTAGATGTCATCGCAAATTTTCCACCTTTTGACTTTACGCGTAACAATGAATACTAGGTTTTTATGACTTTATATATATATATATATATATATATATATATTGTGATGAAATAACAGAGTTAAAAATATTAATAAAATAACATATATCGCAATAAAGAATGTGACTTTTATAACTTATAGCTATTTAAAATAGCAACATTCTTTAAAAAAATATATAAAATAGATAGAAGAAAAAAGAGACGAGAGAAAAAAAAGATTATGGACACACTGAAGTTCTGATTTCAATCTCACCAATACCATCAAAAATATCTTAACGAGACAAACTCAACGACATCAAAAAAAATCATTAATAGTGACTTGAGTGAACCACATGTGTCACCCAAAGGTGAAGGACAAACACACTTGTCCTTGGCAACAAGTGTGACCCACTTGAGTTGATGACATTTTTTAGTGTCATGATATTTATCTCATCAAGATCTTTTTAAATGTATTAGTGGTGTCGAAATCAGAGTTTTGATGTGTTTTTTTAGATTTTTTTGTCTTTTCTTTTCTTTTCTCTCCTGCATATTTAATATTTTTTAAAAAAATATTGTTTTTTTTTTAATAATAACTAGTTATAAAAATCAAGTTTTATCAATCGCAGCATGTTGCAACATGTAAAGTATGTTATTTCAGCCATTTTTTAATTGTGTTATTCCACGAATAATTTAAATAAAAAAATGCCAATTTTGTTTTTTTTTTTAAATCAACAATGAATTCTTGTGGCGTGGCGTGCTTTAAGTGGGCAGGAATTGTTATGGAGTAAAGACTTGCATGTCACCACCAGACATCACCAGAGTGAAGACTGAGCTGATATGCTCGGTTGGTTCCCCTATGAGCTAATGGTAGACCTGACTGACTATGAAGTATGAACCAAAAAGGTTAGTGGGTCAGTCCACCCATGTCCTGTATGGTACAGCGTGCTTTAGCGTTTGTTCTGTGGCCTTGTTTTGTAGCCTGCATGAGATCTTGATTCTCGCCACATTTCCATTCTAGATTTACTATATTTCTTGACTCTTGTTTTGTACTCATTGCCTTATGATTTCGATTTTCTTGATTTCCGCTAAAAAAAAACAAGAGGCAAAGCACCCTAGTATGGGCTTGTCAATCACCTGCATTACTATAATAAAAAAATAGCTTCCACTACCCAGAGATCTTGAAAACGGAAATGGACGATATTTATCATGGCACCAAGCCATGGAATGTACTGGCAGTCTATGTGACTATGTGAGGCCAAGTGATAGAATTTAATGGCTCGGGATTTGCTAGTTGATGTTTTGGCGCCACCAATTTAATGGATGGGCCCGGAGGAGGCGTGGTCGCTGTACTCTTACAGTCATCGGAAACACTAAAAAGAGAGGCCGACATGCGTACACGGGCGCAATCATAATAATGTACATTCTGTGGAGAGGGAGTGAAATGATTGAAGACGTCAACATGGCATGAAAAAGAGTACTCTTCAAGACAGCCAACCTGTACAAGTTTGGAATAATGCCTTGCAAAGCAAAGCATTGCCCTTTGCTTTAATAATGACTAGTAATTTTTTTTTTTGAAGGTTAAAAAAATATTTAGAAAATACACCGTACAATTATATTTTAATATAATTATTATTTGAAATGATATTGGATCCCGTCATAGAGCTTAGGGTTATAATGGATGATTAAGAGTATGTAAAGACTAGAATTTGATTTGATTTAAAAAAACAGAAAAGAAAATAATTTACTAAAGTAAAAAAAAGGAAGTTAAATAAAAAATTGAATAAATTGACTTATTTGATTTTAAAATGAACAACAAGCTGATATGAATCATCAATCATGATTATAAATGAGAGAAGCAAAATAGATAGAAGGAGTTGCGCAACCCAAAAATAAAAAAGATAAGATGCAGGGCGTGTTAGATGCATTCAATGCACAATCATGACATGGGTGAAAACCCAAAGAAACTAGAGGTTAAAAATGTAGGGAATATAAGACTAAAAATACGAAGAAAGGTGCATGCTATGCATTAAATATCAAAGGTTTGTGAGAGAAAGATAAAAACAATGTTTGCAATTCAAAAGCACATAAAAAATAGTCTCTCTAAAAAACTCTTTTCCAGAAGAAGGATCATTAAATAATTGAACAACGTAATAGAAATCTTGAATATGATGAAAAGACATATCAAACAACAACATATTCTTAAGAGAAAGCCAAAACAATTTAAATATTAAGATTGTATATATGATAATTGAGGATGAAATCATAGAAAAATATTTTAATATCTAAAGCGTTAAAAGGCAAAGTTGGATGAAAAGGCAAAGTAACTGAAAAATCAAAAAGCTTCTACAATCTAGATGATATAAGACATTCATGTTAGTTGTAATATCTTGCTATAATTTTATTTATTGTACAAGTAATTGCTTCATTTAGAGAGTTTAATTGATAGAAAATAGTTATACATAATTACCTTATTTAGAGAAATTGAAATTATGATATAGAGTGATCATATGTTGTAATTATTAATGAGAAGAGATCCTCAATTGAGAGGCATTTGGATCCTTTTGACATGGTATGAGAGCTGGAATTCTAAATTATATGCTTAATTCTCTAAATATGTGTTTCTTTTTTCTTTTTTATTTTAGGTCGAGTTCTGAGATTTTTTTTTTTTGGGTTTCTCTCTTTAGACTCCTTCTTGATATGGTATTGTTGGCAATTTCTAGGTGTAGAGAGCTTTTTTTTTTGTTGGACATTGTAACGATACTATTGGGTATTTTGGAAGTTTCTATTCTTGGTAATTTGAAGTCTTTTTATATTAAGGTTTTTTTTTACACTAGTTCAGTTCTTTTCTTTAAATTTATCATGTCAGTAATTAATCCACTTAAGAGTTTCAATTCAATATGTTTGTGAAGGGCAAATAAGTATAAAGTCACTTAGATAGGATGTCTACTACTCTCACAGATCCTAGAGAGATTGTTTTTTAAGAGAGCAAGAATGTCCATGTTATCTCTTGGTTACTAGGTTCTATTAAACTATATATGGTGAATAATCTTTTTTCATTCATTATTGTTATGGAGTTGGCAATCAACAATTATCGTCAATATAATCTTTCTATTGAATAATTTTTTCATAACCCAATTTTGACCCCTATTTCAAAAATATTTAAAAAAAACAAAAAAAAAATTTAAAAAACATATATGTTTTCAACCATTTGCACCCCCATTCCATGATTTTTTTCTATTTTCTCTTTTTGACATCTTTTTGAAAAAAAACACAAAAAAATGAGAAAAGTAAATTGTAAAAAAGAAGATTGATGGATGAAATGGAAAAAAAATAAAAAGAGAGACCAAAGTAAAATTTGGTTACTTGCTATCTATGTAATTGAGTAAAAATAACAAAAAAAATGACTATAAATAAAGAAGAAATTTTGAGTAAAAAAGGAAGAGTGCAAAAAACCTAGCCACTTTGAAAAAAGAGCCAAAACAATTTTGGGGAGAAAACGATAATGATAAAGAGAGAAGAAAGTGTTCTCAAAGAGAGAGAAAAGGAAGGAAAAAACAAGAATTTTTTTTTAAAAAAGCAAGAAAAGTAAAAGCCTCACACTATATTTCTCATACAAACTCAACCCACACCATGACATCTTCATCATTCGTTGTTGAATCCCAACCACCATCCTCGCTATAGGTCACCAGCCAATTACTACATCATCAACCATATTTCATTTCTTCTCTCTCCCTTCCCATTCAATAACAACACTACCATTGATGGCATTCACTTGTTTCTTTTCCACCACAGTTAGACTAACCTACAACAAATAAGATCAACAACCAAAACAGAAGCCTTGACTAGATACAATAGTGCAGAAGGAAGGAGAAAAAAAAATTGAGAGAAAAGAAAGAAGAAATAAATAAAATTAAAAGAGTAAATAACAATGTCTAGTCACTCAACATGGCCTCACTCTAAAAATCATGACATTTGAGATGGTAAATGGGGCATATACTGCACAAGATAAAATAAGATCCAAGTCATATACTCATTATTATAGTTACAAGGAGTTTAGATATATTGCAAAGTATTAACACAAAAAACTCTGTCATTATTACAGAAAGAAAGGGCATATCATTGAAGATTATAGAGTGCGACTTTAAAATCAACACACTTTAGCCCTCTTTAATGTTATCCAGTCTAATTTCACAGCTACCTTTTTTGTTTATTCTCTGGATAAGCACTTTATAAGCAGTTCTTTCTCTCCCTTCACACTCGAGATGGTACAAAATATGATTTTTTTCCCTTCTTTACCTTTTTCATATGAGGTTAGGGGAATCTATTTACTTTTTCTTGGTTGATTGACTCTACAGCTTCAATAAGCAGTATAGATGTTTGACATAGTATTTGTAAGTATGAGGG
>Ga0307510_10012101_pt1 | contig 10227 bp, 6 predicted proteins | sample 12_EM_MG_FD_207224 | JGI IMG/M metagenome (GOLD analysis project Ga0307510, IMG submission 207224) | Populus trichocarpa ectomycorrhiza microbial communities from riparian zone in the Pacific Northwest, United States - 12_EM | ecosystem: Host-associated > Plants > Roots > Unclassified | place...
TAATTAAACTTTTAATTTTCTTCCAATAGAGTTACCTTAGTGTCATAATTAAATTATAGATTTTACATGCTGTTAGATTTTTTTTAACTTTTTTACTTGCTATTTGTTTATTTTTTTTATTATATTATTAAAATTATATGGGCTTATTGAATTGGTTTTAATAAACACCTAGGTTTTTTTTTTTTACAATGCTTACATTGCCCTAATTTTAGGTTGTAACATAGGATATTACAAGTCACTTCTAGTTAAAAACCAGAAGCCTGTTTATTTTTATATTTTTAAAAAGTATGATTTATTTTTATTTTTTATTTATTTTAAATTAATATTATTTTGATATTTTTAAATTATTTTAAATTAATAATACTAAAAATATTTTTTTAAAAATAAAAAATATTATTTTAATATATTTTTAAATAAAAAATACTTTTAAAAATAATAACCGGCGCCATATTTGTAAAGTCTTTTATTCAGTATCCATGACCCAGCCATGGTCGCACACCGATCCATTATACCACCGGAGCGTCAAAATTACCCTTACATCCAATTCAAAATAACAGCAAACCCACCTACTCAAACCCGAAATTAAAAAGAAAAAGGAAAAAAAGAACATCGTCTCTGCGCCCACTGAAACCCTAGCTACCCACATCGCCGCGTGTTCCATCTCTACAGCAAACAGAGTCGCAGAAAAGAGGTTTTGCGATTCGTTTGAGAAGGAATCAGTTGAAGCAGGGGGGAATCAAGATGGCGCGGAAAGGCTTGATGGAACAAGACTTGAGTAAATTGGATGTGACGAAGTTGCATCCACTCTCTCCTGAAGTTATATCGCGTCAGGCCACTATTAATATAGGTAATTCTTTGAATTTGTGAGTAGGCATTACAAGCTCATTTGTTGATTGCTGTAGTCGAAACTGATAATTCTTCTTCTTCTAGGTACTATTGGTCATGTGGCGCATGGGAAGTCTACTGTTGTGAAAGCAATTTCTGGTGTTCAGGTGATTTAGCTGGTTTTGCTATCTCTGTGTCATGGTGCTTGAATCTTTAATCTATTTTCTGTCGGGAGTTTACTGTGGTTATGTTATGTGACAGTAATTGCTATAGGGATAGGTATTGGAGCCGGTGAATTCCATTTAAAACCTAGTGGAAAACATCTGAATTTCTTTTCCTTTCTTCTTTTTCCTTATGTAATGGGAGGCCTTCCAAGCCTGAGGTTGATAAGAGTGGTCTTTCCTCTCCTTATCCAATCCCCTTCATTTGTAGTGTAAATATGATTTGGACTCAGTTCATTTGATATATAATGCAAAATGACCTTGCCACTTGGAATATAACATAATAATTATACTACTGACTACTAAGGGATGAACTATTGCTGAATCGTGTGCTTTTAGGATTGGTCCTATTTCGGATGAAGGGGGATTTAGCTTTGTCATGGCAAGAAATCCTCCCTCAATATTTTATATTATCACATATGGATAAAGTAGTTTTTTTTTTTCATGGTTCTGTGGAGGAGTTCTGGTATTTGCACATGTTTTTTCAAATTTTATTCCATGGTTATGATTATGGAAGCTTATATCCTCTACCTATTCATACATAAGAATCAGTCATATTGTGCATGAGTTTGAGGGGTGCTAATTTGGCGGTTTGCTATTCATGTGCAGACAGTTCGTTTTAAAAATGAGTTGGAGCGTAATATTACAATAAAGCTCGGATATGCAAACGCGAAGATATACAAGTGCGAAGATGAGCGGTGTCCTCGGCCAAAGTGCTACAAGTGAGAAAATGCATTGGTGGAGTATTACTATTTAGGTTAAGTGCTGGCATTTCGCTCTTAATGTGAGAAATGTTCTTGTAGGGCATATGGAAGTGGAAAGGAAGATAATCCTGTGTGTGATGTAGATCCCAAACACTGCAGGATGAATTTGCTGAGACATGTCTCTTTTGTTGATTGCCCGGTAAGGTGTCCCGGTGCTCTATTTAATTATTTTTTTCAGAGTGTAACTTTTCATATTTTGATTGTTGGATATTAAGGCTGCCTGGTAAGTGGTCGAACCAGCTGCTTTATTTAATCATGGTTCATGCACTGTATATGCTTTTCATATTTTGACTGTAACACATGAAGTTTCGGACCCAAAAGTCTCTTCCTCCAAATATAAATTAGACGTGGTGTTGGTAGATTGTTTCCTTTTCCCATGCTACTACTTAGATAATAGCAAGAAAAAGTTGGCTAATCACATGGTCTCTTATTTAATTGGCATTGCTAAATAAAACCTTTTAGCTGCAATGCTTAGTGTACTTATATGCTTTTATGTGACTAGACTCGTCCATGTTACTTGTTTTCTACTCTCCTGTAGGGTCATGACATTCTCATGGCTACTATGCTTAATGGAGCAGCAATTATGGATGGAGCTTTACTTCTCATTGCTGCGAATGAGAGCTGTCCCCAACCACAGACTTCTGAACACCTTGCTGCTGTTGAAATCATGCGTCTCCAACATATTATAATTCTTCAAAATAAAGTGGATCTTATTCAGGAAAATGCGGCCATAAACCAGCATGAAGCTATTCAGAAATTTATTCAGGTTTGCTACCACTATGCTATTTTTACACATCTCATTGGTTAAGTTTATATGCATTGTTTGTGTTTTTTCCTGATTTTCTTCCCCCCCCCCCCAAAAAAAAAAGAAAGACCCCCCCCAAAAAAAAAGAGAGAGACTCATGCCCTGCTGATTTCTTGTTAATGTTTTTTTTTTTCAGGGAACTGTTGCTGATGGTGCACCAGTAGTGCCAATTTCTGCTCAGCTAAAGTATAACATAGATGTTGTGTGTGAGTACATCATAAAAAAGATCCCGATTCCAGAGAGGAACTTTACCTCACCACCTAACATGATTGTGATTCGATCTTTTGATGTAAACAAGCCTGGATATGAGGTTGATGAGATAAGAGGGGGCGTGGCTGGAGGAAGCATCTTCAGGGTATGTTTTTAACGTGTGGTTGGTTAGTATTGTTATGCAGTTTTTACTGACATGGTGTGTATACTTGGTGCAAGATCTTGGTTACTTTGTGCTGGATTGCCCATGCATTTGTTCTTATTCTATTCAATGCTGTCCTGCGTTCTACATTATGCCAATGCCTTCAGCCTGTGGAAATGGAGACATGCTTGTTTTTAGCATAATTGTGTCTGCTCGGAGTCTGAGTTTTACTTGTTTGAGGTCTTGTGGACTGACAATGAGAACTGACTTTAGGCATTGGGACTCATGAGCCCTTGATTTAGGTTATTGAAGCTTGCTGTTTCCATGAAGATGCTATGGTCCTGAGAGAGATAAATTTATGTATTTAGTCTTTCTGAGAATCTTTGGTTTAAGAGTATTGTTATTTTTGTTTATCATGTCCATGCAGGGTGTCTTGAAGGTCAATCAATTTATTGAGATCCGTCCCGGGATCATTGTTAAAGATGATGCTGGGAACATGAAATGCACCCCAATATATACTAGAATAGTATCATTGTATGCTGAGCAGAATGAGCTACAATTTGCTGTGCCCGGAGGTCTCATTGGTGTTGGCACAACCATGGACCCCACTCTGACACGTGCAGATAGGTTGGTGGGTCAGGTTCTTGGTGATGTTGGATCTCTTCCTGAAATTTTTGGTGAACTTGAGGTAAAGAACTGAATCTCAATAATGTTTTTTAGTTTGATATTTTTATTGATACCTTTTAATCAATCATATTTCTTTTCAAGTCCAAGTCATAAATGAGCAAGTCATGTATAGTTATCTATAGGCATGTACTTTTTACGCAATATGTATGAAATCCTACCCTGTTGGGTTGAATTCGGTAGCTAGGTGGAGTTCTATTTTTGGCATAGGCAGGAAATATTAGACATCCCGTTTGCTTTCTAATATGCATGTGATGGTGCTTACTATATGTGTTGCTTAAAAACAATATTGCAGTAAACATGCCAGTGAAAGTTGCTATTTTTTTTCATTGGTTTCAGCAAGTGTCTTTGCCCCTTTAGGTCTGATTTTATTATATTAGGTAGTATTCCCCCCCCCCCCCCTCGCGTGTTGCAGAAATGATTCATTTAAGATATGGGTGCTTCTTATTGTGATGACAGGCCCACCTCTGATGCTAATGTTGTGCCCTTCTCTTTTCTTTATGTGTAGGTGAATTTCTTCCTTTTGAGACGGCTTATTGGTGTCAGGACAAAGGGTTCGGAGAAGCAGGGAAAGGTATCAAAACTGACGAAGGGAGAGATTCTTATGCTGAACATCGGGTCAATGTCATCTGGGGCTCGAGTTATTGCTGTGAAGAATGATTTGGCAAAGCTACAACTGACTTCCCCAGTCTGCACCAGCAAGGGTGAGAAGATTGCATTGAGCCGCCGAGTGGAGAAGCACTGGCGGCTCATTGGGTGGGGTATGATTCAAGCTGGAACCACCATTGAAGTTCCACCCTGCCCTCTCTGAGTGTTTTTTGAACAGGTAGACCAGCTAGAGAAAAGCAGTAAAACCAGGATAAGACAGGATTATCTAATATGTGGGAAGGGAGGCAATTGCTTGGATCAATTTTTTTCCGGTGGCGAAGAAAACATGCTGCGATGAATGGCTCATCTCATTGTCTGTGTTTTGTTTTTTTCTTTAATATTCCAATTTTTAACCGCGAGTCATTTTGGATCATACTAGTGATCCGTGCTCCACCACCGTGGGCAGGATAATTTTTTTCTAACCTTAAAAGTAAAGACGCTAGGAAGAAATTTTTTTGATGCGTACTGAACAACTTCTAAAAATGACATTTTATTAAAAGAAATATTATAACAATGACACCCAGGATTCACATGTATCAATTATGGATAACCCATGAAATTCATGATTGTGATGACTATTGTAATCCTATAAATTATAAATTTCAATAAAAATAGCTCAATTTTAATAAATAAAATATTATAAAGTGAGTATATGATTTATATATTAAGTAATTAATTTTATTTAATCAAAAAAAGTTTTTCCTTAAAAAAACTAAATCTAAGAAAGATAGATCGAAAACATGATATATATATAAAAAAATGAATTTTAATTTTTAACTAATCAATCAAACATTGAATTGGAAAAAAAATATACAAAAATATCAAAAATAAAAAATAATAATTAAAAAAATAAAGATAAGAATTGAAATAATATATTATAAATTTGCAAAATTTTCGAGTTGAAAATTTTAAATCAAATATAAAATTTATTTTGTATTTTAATTTATTTAATTATTATTTTTTAATCCTTTTGTATAATTGATTTTTTTTAGTTTTATTTTTTAATATTTGATTGATTAAAAATTAGACTTCATAGTTTTTCTAGATTGAGTGTTGCTGGTTTATTAATAAGGATTACGGATTTGAAAGGTTAACATATTTTTTATATAAAAAAATTTATAATTGTTTTTATTTTTTTTATAAGATTATTTTAATTTTATAATTTAAATCATGAGTTTGCTATAATATCTTGAGTTGACTCAACTCTAATTTTTATTTTATACTACTTTAACATCTAAATATTATTTTTTGAAAAACAAAATAGTCTATTCACTATGAAGAGTGTGCTACAAGGCTAGTTAAGTCATAATTCTAGCCATCAAGTCAAAGATCCAACATACGATAATAATTAGTTAGATTCTGTTTGTTTTTGCATTTTAAAAGTGTTTTTTAAAAAATAATTTTTTATTTTTTTCTTTGCTTCAAATTAATAAATTTTTGGTGTTTTCATATCTTTTTGATGTACTGATGTGAAAAATAATTTATAAAAAATAATTTTTTTTATTTTAATACATTTTAAAATAAAAAATATTTAAAAAAACAATTATTACCGTCCTTCAAAGTGAAAAATTTAATTTTAAGAATTCAATACCTCGTTAGAGTGTTGTAGTTTTAGGTTTATGGTTATTAGGATTGAAGAGTTAAAAGGCATATAATTTTGCAACTGGATAAAATTTCTCTCTTATTCAGTCCATTTGAATTATAACTTGGACAAGCTTTGAGCACCAGACCATGTATATTGCCGACTATGTATTGTTAAGAGCTTGCTAAGTTACATGTATAACTTCATTCTTCCATAAACGACTCAATTAATGGGTAGTATGACCCACTTATGACCTGGAGTCTACAAATGGATTAAACAGAGAAAATTATAAAAAAAATTAAAAAAATCAAATTATGAAAAAAATATTGCAAAACCCGATCCATGAATATCTATTGACATCTATCTTTTATTGTTTTGCTTTGCATTTTAATGTAATGTAAATGTGTTTGATATTATGGTATAAATTGGTTTTTTTTTAAAATTTTTATTTAAAAATATATTAAAATATTTTGGTTTTAGATGTTTTATTTTATTTCTAACATCACATTAAAATCATAAAAGCACTAAAAAATTATTAATTTAATATATTTTTAAATAAAATATATTTTTAAAATATACTAAAAAATAAAAGTTATCGCTCTCGTAATCATTCATGTATAAAGTTGTCATATCCTCGTGTTTGAAAATGTGTTTAAATTTGTGTTTTTTTTTAAAATGATTTTTTTGCTATTTAAAATTATTTGTTTTATATTTTTTAATGTGTTAATATTAAAAATAATTTTTTTAAAATAAAAAATTTATTATTTTAATATATTTACAAATAAAAAAATAATTTTAAAAATAAAAATAACTACACTAGCAAACAACTTGCAACTTAGTAAAACAAGTGAGTGGCCATGGATATTTCTTTATTTTAGTTCTAAAAAAAAATTGTTTTAAGAAAAAAAAGAAGGAAGAAGGAAATGCAAACGAGCGTCGGTTGGCACGTATGGAAGGTCCACATCACACGTGGAAATGGACTTCACTCTGATTGGCTGAGATAAATGCTTCTTTTAACTCCAAGCTCCTCTTCACAAAGACTAAACACACACACACACACTCTTCTCTTCTTTCTCTCTCTACAAAACAACAAAAAAGAAAAGAAAAAAATCTCTCTACAAAACAATCACACAAATCTCCCTGGAGAGAGAAAGAGAGAATTTTTTTAATTATTTAGTTTTTGGGTTTTATATATCTTTGTTTTGTTTTGTTTGCTTATAGTCTCACTTTACAGCTCATTCTCTACATTCTTCTTCTTATTCACCAGATCAAATCTAAGGGGTGTGTGTTTTTGTGTTTTTGCCACTTCAATTCCGTTAAGCTTCGCTAAATATTTAGGGCTCTTAGCAAAGTTTTCATTTTTAGTGTTTTGCAGCTGTGCAAAACGGTAAATTATTTTACTTTTTTGGCCAAAGTCTATAAATAAGATTGGTGCATAACAGTGTGTTGTTCTTAAGATCTTTCTCTCGTTCAAACGCAATTGCTTTCAGGTTGTTTCGGCTGGATGGACGACACTCTACTTTTGTCATAGATTGGCTTGTTCAGCTTAAAGTTTCATGTCTGGTAAAGTTTGCAATTTTCAGTTTAACTTTTTTTTTTTTTATGGATTCATTGCTTAAACCGTCGTTTCTTGGTGTGTGCTGTTGTCCATAAGAATGTGGTGATTTTTTAATTTTTTTTTTTTGCATTTTCTTGGGAATGTTTTTGCTTGTTGCTTGAATATGATGAAGTTCTAAATTTCACTGATCTTTTTATAGCCCAGAAAGTCAAAAAAGGTTTATTTCCTTATAATTGTGTTGTTAAAATACCAGTGCTGCTAGCAAAGAGAGAGAAGATGAAGTGGATGTGGATTTTAGCTTCTATGCTGTTGAAGTTGTTGAAACTGTGTCAATGAACTGGAAATTAACTCTTTAAAATGTTGTATCCGTGTTTCTAGCACACATCATGTGTGCTAGAGATATTTGTGGTTGAGACTAACGAGTTTAGGTTGAAATTTGGAAAATTTTATTCTCTATGCAGTTTGCTCCTTTTTGAAGGCATTTTTTTTCTCGCAGTTTTAATTGTTGCTCTCTCTTTTTTACAGGCAATCTTTTCTTGTATCTGTGGCTGCTATATGGATTAATCAACCAGATAACCACATGTTACAGGCAAAGCATTCCGGAGCTTGTTCTATCAGATGAATTATAGCTGCTATATTATGCTTGACCAGTTCTCTCATGGCCATCTGTCCAATGAGATTTCAAAGGCCTTGGCTTCTTTACATTCTACACCTTTATATTCTTGTAAACAAAAACGGAGCTATCACTCCTGATGGTATGGTGGTATCTGAGTTCTTGCATGTATGTTATTTCAACATTATCATAAGCTATGTCAAAGTAGTGAAACTGGTACAAAGAAATCTATGGTCCAATGCATAGCTTCAAGGAAAATACTTTATTATTATATGGCTGAAATGTCATATATTTTGCGAGTTATGATTTGTCTAACTCACACGGGAATTTCATTAATCTGAACATAAACTTGGCATGCCTTTGCTTTCATCTCAAAACTTGTTTTTTGAAATGAGAAATTTAGCCTGATTAAGAATCTAACTGATGATTGTAAGCCCCTACCAGATGAGCCACCAAGTTCTTCTGTTGGTGGTATGAAGTAGGTGTTTCTTTCCAACATGAATGCTTGTGCACACAAACTGCTTATACTCAAGAATCATTTTGCCTTTATTTTGTTTGTTAGTGACTATAGGAGATGCATGCTTAAGTCCAGTCATGATACATTGGAATTTTGAAATTCATTTTTGTGTTTTTGTAGGTGAAGCACTATTGAGCTTCAGGAGTGCAATTGTCAGCTCAGATGGTATTCTTCCTTTGTGGAGGCCAGAGGATACTGACCCATGTAATTGGAGAGGCGTGACATGTGATCAGAAAACCAAGAGAGTAATATATTTGTGAGTTCACAAATTATTTTCAAATTTCAAACTCATATTTTCTCTTTTCCTCCCATGAACTGTTTGTTCCCTGTAAATAAGCATGGAGCCATGGACATTCAAAGTACCCCACATATTTCTTCTCTTGATTTTGATTTGGGCCTCACACACACACATGTATTTCAATTAAATTGTATTTGTTAGCTCACAATGCAATATGAGGTGAGGTGTCATGCAACATTTTGTTGATCGTTTTTTTATCTTCCAGGAATCTGAAGAACCACAAATTAAGTGGACCTATATCACCTGACCTTGGGAAGTTAGAGCACTTGAGAGTTCTGTACGTGTTTCCAGGACTTTCCTATTTTTATTGAAAATTGTCAGGTGTTTTCTGTATTTCAGGCATGCTGCTACTTTCATGTTTTTTTTAATATGAATGATTTGTTACAGAGCTCTATACAACAACAACTTCTATGGAACAATTCCTTCAGAGTTGGGAAATTGCACAGAGTTGCAGGGAATGTAGGTGCCGCTATATCTAGTAACAAAAATTTTCTTGTCATTACTCAACATTGTGGTGTATTTTTATCCTATTGAATAATTCTGTTGCCTTTCTATTGGTTAAATTGAAACTATGACCAGAGTGCATAAGTAGCGACCACTTATTTATATTTTACTTTGTATCATTTAGCATAGAATTCTGGCGCAATATACTAGTGATGGATAAAATAGATACAGTAATTTTACTGAAAAGTATTTTCTCTCCCAAAGTAAAAGCTTTGATGTAGTGTATTTGCTTTTGAATTTTGTGAGAATCAGTCCTTTTCTCCTATCCAAGCTATATCAACACGGTCAACTAGGAAACCCATCTGCTTGTCAATTATTCTTGTAATACTCATTTGTAAACGACTGGTGTCAAAATTTTTCACTGATCAAGTGTGCTTAGTCTCATCTATGTAAGAATTAAGACTTCCTTTTCCGATGATGATTGAAAATTGCTCATTCTGAATGAAGTAAAGCATTCTGATTTCACTCAGTGGTTTGGGAATTATATTTAACTGTCACCAACCTTATACTTTTCCTGTGAAGACAAATTACAAATACATGCAAAATGAATTTCCAATGGCCCTGAATAGTAACACTAGCTCTGACTTTAGAGGATTGCCTCTTGGGAACAAACATTTTGCCAGGAATGCAAATGAGAGCTTCTGAAACCAACTAAGAGAGATTTTATTTTTAACCCTTGACACAGGTTACAAGATCTACCTCTCAACCTAAAAAGTTAGCTTCTCTTACGAGTTTGGAATTATAAATGTTAGAGAGATTAGTCAGCATATCGCCTTTCATTTGAGCTTACAATTCAGGGCATCTCAGCAGTGAAGCGTTTCTTTCAGCATTGTTAACTACTTGTTTTCTAAGTTGC
>Ga0307510_10012102_pt1 | contig 10227 bp, 4 predicted proteins | sample 12_EM_MG_FD_207224 | JGI IMG/M metagenome (GOLD analysis project Ga0307510, IMG submission 207224) | Populus trichocarpa ectomycorrhiza microbial communities from riparian zone in the Pacific Northwest, United States - 12_EM | ecosystem: Host-associated > Plants > Roots > Unclassified | place...
TATGACCCCAGAAGGGTTTGATTTATTTATATTCCTTCACAAATATCCAGCTTAAACCTAATTAGTATTTAATTAATCTGTGGGATATTGCTGTTTAATTTACATGGGGACGACTTGTAGGATGCTCAGCTCCTATCATTGCTTGTGATTTTTTAAACTGGAATATGAGGGCATTAATATATATGAGCTTGACAATTACTTGAGCGAAAACTAGTCATGAAATCATTTTGGGCACGACTCAAGGATGAATTTATATATGAATTTTTATTTTATTTTATTATAAATCTTGTATTAATCAAACTGTAACTACTGAGAAAAATTGTCATAGAATACAAACCGAATAATTTTTCTATTAGTTTTCTTGTATTAAAAAAAGAAGACGAAAATTTGGGTTTTAGTTTGCTTGATAATCATCATCCTTTTGTTTTTACAATTTTACTTTTCTTTTTTATAAACTCGAGAAGTCTTAAATAAAATTATATAAAAAAACTATATATCTTTCAAAATTAATTTAAGATTTTCTCGGACATGCATTTCTACTATAAAAATAACATATATGATGTATTAAATAAGTAAATAAATAAATATTTAATAGTAATAATACAATAATATATATAAAAGAAGTATGTTAAAGCTCGGTTGGGTCACAACCACACCAAGCTTTTTTTGGCTAGGTTGGGCTATAGTCCAATCGAGCTATCATCCTCAAATTTTTTTTTTTTTTTTATCAGACTTAATCAAGCTCGAGTTTCGATCCGATCAAGCTACGTACTGTGGTTGACCTTGATTTACTATTTATTACTACTCATTACTATCCATAAAAAATAATATGCATGGTTCTGTATATAAATAGTGTTATTTTTACTTGTATTGTTTTAAATATTTTTCAAGTACATATATTTTCATGTTTTGAGAGAGACACAAAAGAATATGAACAACACTACATTTAGTATTTTTTTTTCTCTACACACAAAAAGAAATATTCCATCCTCATGATTTTTTTTTATGTTTGTCCTCTTGCTTGTCACTTGACTTGATGAAGTTGTGGAAGAACTAAAAATAGAGGGGCATTCAACAATTTTCTCTCGTTGAAATTGGCACGTGGTCAAACAAACAGTCCATTAATTTTTAGCTATAAAGAGGAGGAGATTTAAAGGGAGCCACTCTATCTAACGGTTCAAATCATAAACATCTAAGGCTTCGTTTGTTTTCCGGCCAACCATGCGGTTGGCCCAAACAAACGAAGCCTAATTATAACATGACAGGACAAGTGTTACGTGAATATAAACCTAATTATATTCATTTTAGAATTAAAATTTAATTAGAAATATCTAATATTATGAAATATTTATCAGAGAAAAGATCGAATTATTATTTTAAAATAAGAAGACGTGAATCCAATTTATCAGTATTCTGAAGAATTTAACATCAGCATAGTAACGAGCCAAGGCTTTCCTCTTTTGGGGACGAAGGGCTTACACGTGGACGGAGATCACTTGTCATTTGTCCTTAAGCTGATCTGGGCCCAATTCTTCTTGCATCATCGTCGTTAATCAGAATCCACGTCATAGTCTGTCAGCCCAATTATACAGTGGGGTCAAGTTCTCAGCTTCCGTCAGTTAACAGCAAAGCAAAGAAGAAAGGCCTTTGGAGGCGGTGGACCAACGCCACTCCGTGCCACCTATTACTATTACCTAGTGTTGTTTGTTTTTTTCGTTTTTTTTTTCTTTTTAATTAGGAATGATAGTTTCAGCTACGTTTATTTGCAGTTGACTTTTTAATAAGTTGTCCAAACTCATTTTATTTTATTGAAATAAAAAGTAATATTTTTTTAACATATAGGTATTTATTAGGATTCAAATCCTAGATAATAATGGGAAGGAATAAAAGCACCTGTTAGCTAAGTTATCTTCCTGGGGTTGAATTGATTTTTTTTAATATAATAATAAAAATATTTAGATTGTAGAGAATTCTTGTTTAACTTGAGTTTAAAATTAAATCGTATAAAAGTTTTTTTAAAATAATTTAATTGATTAAGTCGGTTTAAAGATATCATGTTTGATTAAAATCTAAAGATTAAATTAAAAAAAGAAGAAGATGAAATTGACATAAACCTTTTGCATGTGAGAGTTTTTCCAACATGATATATTTAATTTATTCGTTTCTAAAGCAACCTACCTAACAGATTGAGAAAAAAATCCAGGAATAAATTTGAGAAAAAAAATCCAGGGATGAAATTAACAAAAAAAAAAAAAGAAAGATAAAATTTAACTCGGATAACTGTTAAGAAAATTTGAAATGAAGATGAAATTAAAAAAAGAAATAAAATTAAAATAAAACAGAAGGGAAAATGGAAAAAAAATGGAGGGAGCTGAACTCATAATTAAATCCAAGTCTTTTAGTAGTATAGAAGTAATTTAAGTGGTTTTACCACTAATCAATTAGGTTTTCTTTACAATTTACAATTAGTAGTGGGCTGGAGGGACCGGAGGCAACTCTGGGCTTAAGACTGTAAAAAGGCCAATGGCCCAGGTGAAAGTTAGATAGCAGGCCCATAAAAAAGGAAAAAGAAGACAGAAACGCAGCAAGGAAAATCGTGTATGGCACGTGGCAAGTAAAATCTCATGTCATCATCAAATGTAAAGGGGAGGAACTCAGATGCGTAATCATTTTTCAAGTCTGTGAATATAGGAAGTTGCACATGAAAATGGGTATAAAAGCACTCAGAATTCTTACTAGAGAGAGCTAAAAAGACGACTAACCAGAGGTATTCACACTTGATTCTTCTTTTTGACCCGACCCAAGACCCGGTAGACTACCAATTCGGAAAAAAAAACCCTAAAACATGAACTGTAGTAAGCTTTTATTTATTATAAATTAGGCAAAGGAAGCAGGAGGCCTAAGAAACACGGCCGGCACCCACATCACTCTCTTGTTTTTTCCATGTCCTTGCTCCATCGAAGAAAACCCCATGCACACCATTTGCAGAGGCTAGATTAAGATGACTTCTTTTAACATGCTAAAAGAAGAAATTACTAAGCTGAGAAGGAGCTTGTGACTCTTCCAGATCAAGAGACGGGGAATGAGCATGTCTGCCTTCGTAGGTTGTGATAACCATCCTTGGATCCTCAGCTAATCTCTCCACGCGTTTCTTCACACGACAATTATCTTGCGTACAACGGTAGTAGCTCCTGCATGGAAGAACATAAAAAAATAGTCACCCAGTTGAATGCATTTAACTAGCAGCAAGCTTAACTGTGCAAGACGAAATGCTTGAAGCCTAGCTAGCGACATTTATGTATTATGCAGGCATGGTTTTCCTAGCATAATCTCTGTCATCTTGACTTGATTAGAAAGAAAGTGTGAGTGATGCGACTGGTAGCTGTGCTTGTGCTATATGGTTATAGGACTTGAAAGACATGCTCCGAAAGAAATGATTAGAGCACTTGCATGTGACCCTTGTTTCAATTTAGACTGTCCCTTGAGATATATACTGTACGGAAGTGATGCAACAATACACCTTCTTTTTCCTGGAAAAATGCATAAAGTTGCCTGAAAATGAAAGAATCTTAAGGGTATGTATGCACGTACACATCACTAGCATCACTACTTGCCTCCATTTTCAACAATCATGACCATCAAGAAAACTTTATACAATTTGGCAGGCACCTTTAGAGCATGAAAAGTTTGTGCAAATTCCATCGTGGAACATGGCTAGCCCAAGAATTAATGATCAGTGGGGGATTTCAAGATATATATATATATATAAGCAACAGTGAGGAAAAGTTCTGGGCGTACGAAATTGTTTGTGTATGCTATAGTTCATAGCATCCTCTCCAAATGATGTTTTTGAGAGGATGGCATAACACTAAGGCCTTGAACTCCCAAAAAATTATGAACTAGAGATTTAACGCAGCTAAAAGAGTGTGCATAATTTCACCCCTAATCTGCTGATTCTAGATTTTCAAATGTAGGATTTTGGTTTCAGGCAGCCGTTTACTTCCACAAAGAAAAAGAGTGACATATATTTTTGTTCCTCTTAAAGATCTATTCTAATCAAATATACAAATATCGAGTAATCCAAAGATTGTAAAGTGATTTATTCTAAACTACATAATTGAATTGATTTTTTTCCAAATGATTATGCAGGATTTAGAAATTCAAAACCGATATCATTGCTGTAGAATTTTCTTCTGCATTGTAAGAAAATTTGATACGTGTGGTCACCAAAGAAAAGCAAGATGCAACTGCTTAAAAGCACTAGCTATAATGCACTGCAAAACAGGCGCTCTTCTAGAGGTGTTCGTCTGAAAATGTCTCTTATCCTCTCTCACCTCTCCATTGCAATGTCCACCCCCGTCGTAAACCATGTCAGGGAAGAGGACAAAGAGATTGCACTAGACAAAAAAACCTCCATAATTAACCTGACTGCCCACATGTAGGCTGCGAATTGAACGCGCATGTACCTTTGTTTTGGTAAAAAAATATTTACTTCACCAGCTCTTCTACATGCTGAGTTGAAATTTAGTAATGAAGAGGTGGGACATAGATGAACATAAACACAATGTAATGTAAGGAATAAGGATATGGCAGTACACTTCACTGACTCAGATCCATACGTTCTCATTGTACGGCAACTGGTGGTGGATTTCTTCATACCTTCCCATATTCCTTTGAAGTATACAGCATGAAACAATATATAGCTCGATGTGACCAAAATGTTCCCTCAGGATTCAGCTATTATGATATCATCTAACTTTTAGAATTCCTGCTTAAATTAGATCTTCTACTTTCCTTGGCAAACGCCATTATAATTGATCAGCTGTTGCACATTTTTTGTTACTTTATCTCAGTTTTATGTCTTAAAAAGTTAATAATTACTTCTTTTTGGCCCCTTTCTTCAATTATTTTTATTGTCAATTAATGATGCATCAATATGATCGATATCTCACATACTATTTCTCAATAAAAATCTCCTGGCCAAGACTGTAAAGCCTAACCACAATGATAACAGCAACAACAATGATGAGAGAGAGAGAGAGGAACATAACACATGTGTATGTGGGATACAATTACTAAAGCAAAGCTAAAATCCAAAGTGATATCCAACTTTATGAGGTGATAGTATGTACTGATCTTTAATTTGAATATCTAACCTGGGATGCTGTGTGTTCTTTACCACTTTCTGGCCGTACTTCCTCCATTTGTAACCATCATCCAGCACATCCACATCACTCATGGTCTTGAAACAGAACCTGGGCTCCCTCACCTTCCTCCTTGCTTTAATCTTCTTCATCTTTATTGATGACAACCCTAGATGATCTTCTCCAGAACCACTCCTTTTTCTGCTCAAGCACTCATTTACCTCTCCCCATGCCCTGAAAACCATTTCAACAGACTAGTAGATCAGAGAAAGAGTAGTGCATGCATGAATATATATATACCTACTTTGGTTGGGTTAAACAAAGTTTATGAATTGAAGGACTACCTATCTATGCATGGATTAATTAAACATCCATTCTTCTTATCTTTTTAACATTTGACTTCTATAATATGTGATCTATTACAAGTGCTAAACAAGGAGGTTAAATGGTAATCCAAGACCTAGAGTATATTCATGCAGTATAGTTGCTTCTTTAACGGTTAAAGGAGGGGAATGATTTGCATGATTTTCTTCTCAGAAGAGTGATCTTTCTTACCAGAGATTTGCACGAGATCTTTGCAAGGAAAGAAGATGGGGTCCTCCCAAATCAGAAGCAAAAGTGCCCTCTCTTTGCTTGTGAGTGGCAGACGAGAGTAGTAGGGTTTCAGCGATATTAGTGGTTGAAGGTGCATCAGCTGCAAGTGAAGGAGGTATTATGAAGCCTTTGGAAGATTGGTGGCAACTACCCAGTTGAGGATAGGTCAAGTGTGAAGGAAAAGAGAAGAAACCCATTTGTGTAGGCATCTCTTGATCTTCAAACAAGGGCTGCTGGTTTAGTACTGTAGCTTGGGGAGCGGCTGCCATCTCTTATCTCTCTCTCCTGAAGATAGAACACCAGTAACCTTTGGTTCCTTTTATAGGAGAAAAATCTGGTAAGGGAGATCTCTAGATGATCACAGGTGTGAAAGCAGTCTAAAATTAAATAACCAAAACAAAAAACAAGGAGGTTTATTCTCTCAAACTCCTATAAACAACATGTAAGAGAGAATTATCAAGATATGAACCCGAGTGCGCCTATAAATATGTCCAGCCACTTTCCCTTTTAGCTCTCCCTTTTGTCTCTTATCTCTCTCTGTGCAAAAGAGCCTTTTAAAATTTTCTAGCTCCTCTGATTTGAACTTTTTATTTAGTTGATGTAGTTGAGGAAGGGGGGATAGGAAGACAATATATAAAAAGGGAACAAGCCTGTGACTTCGATATACAGTATAACACTAAAAAGTGCATAGACTTTCTACAAAATGAAGTTGGTTTTTTCACTTTCTAAGTGATTTTGTGCACCACATTTACTGTTTGCCCTCGAAAGAATTGGAATTTTCGTGTCCTTAGCGGGTAAATGGAATTTTCCTGTTGTCTCCAGAGCTTAGAGGTCAACAATAGATGACAAATGGTTGAATCCACCCGGAAGAAACTTGGTATCTGTTTCTTTTTATTTTAAAAGTATTTTTAAAAAATCTTGATTTTTTTAGATCGCGTATATGCCAACGATACCTTGCTGGCTGTATGATTTTCTCTGCGCACACTCATTCTTTTTGTTCAATGCGAAAGAAATAGAAATGGAGAAACATAAGGGTTCAAGAGGAGAGAAAAACCATCAAATACATGTGAACCCATGAGAAAATTATTACTCACAAGCTTCAAATATCCAGAAAGTGAAGAAACAGGAGATGATACCTAAATGATAGGATAAAAAGCTATCACTATCTAGGGTTTCTTTTGTTAAATTGTTTTTACTAGGGTTTTATTTCTTTTGGGCACCAAAAAGAAATATCAGGAGCAATGATGATGAATCTTAGGTGCCAATCTCTCACTCTGAAACGACGGTGAAGATATCATTATGATTGACGAGAGAGGCCCTATTAACTTTTTGCATAGAAAAAAAAAAAAAAGCTTCTCAGCTTTCTCCCTTGTCATTACTTTTAGCCCTTTTCACCTTATAAATATTTATATATATATATATATATATACATGTGTTTGTGTGTCTGTATACTTCCACCAACCCCACACATCTTACCCACCATTTCTCAAATTCCAAACCATCCACCTATTATGTTGCTGTATATGATCCCTTCAATTGAACACAACAGCCCTCGTTGCTTTCTTGAGTTTTTCTTAGTTAAAAATGAACTCTTTTGGGGGTCGTAATTCTATTGCTATCATAATATTTCTCTTCCTTTTGTTCCTCAATCCAGGCCATGGCCATGGCCATGATCAGATTGTATTTCTTTTAACTTGAAAACGAATTATGTCGTCGCTGTACTTGGGCCAACGTAGTTTAGCTTGGATTGAATGATTAACTTCATTTAGTGGAAAAGAATGAGCCGAGGAGATCACCTAAGACTCAATATGATGGTTAAAATTCGTAGGCACACAGAAACTGTTCCAGGTGTAGGGACTTGCAATTAACCATGCAAATTCAAGCAATAGATTTGGTAATAATATCATTCAAAATGAACCTTATGGTGGCATATAATAGTTTAATTGGTACCATTATTTGATATCATTCTACAATATAGATAAGTGATTGAATCGCGATTGTTTAAGAGTGTGGTGAAAGTTAATTTTCAAAGTGTTTTTAACTTGAAAATATATTAAAATAATATTTAATTTTTAAAAAAAATATTATTAACATTAACCCATCAAAACGATTCAAAAATATAAAAAGAATTAATTTCAAGCTAAATAAAATCTTTTTTTTAAAGCACGGTTGGACCATAATGTTAAATATTACCTAAATCTATAATGGAAGAGTAAAGTTTTTTTTTTTTTAAAAAAAAAGAAGAAGAAGAAAAGGATGATATAATCCATATTTTAAAATAATTAAAAAATATAGATTAAAGAAAGTTACGGAAAATAGAGTAGGAAATTTTGTCCATGGCTAAATTTGCAGCGAATATGTTTTGAGAGAAATAAATATTACTTGCGTACTTTTCTTTTTTTTAATAATAACTCAAGATGACCTTGTGGATCATTAGACATTACTCTTGCAAAATAAAATCAAGGATGAGGTACTGAATTCAATAACTACCTTCGTCCATCCGGTGCTAATTTAAAAAAATAATTTTATTGTTGATGTTGTTTTAAAAAATTTAAGTGGCTAGGGAGAAGGAGAATATATTGTATAATTGGTTAATTTTTTAATTTTGAAAATTTAATTTATTTTCTTTAGCTAAGATGACTAGAGATGAATTAATGCCTGATATCTGTAAAATGATTTTTTTTTATAAATTTGAGAACAAGTTAATATATCGGGTATGCAAGTTAATGTAAATTAAAAATTTTATGCAAACATCTAATTAAATAAATCGATATAATTTTTTAAAATAAAAAAATCATTAACAATAAACAAATTAAAAAACATTAAGAGATAAATATAAATCAAGATATTCAATTACATAAAACGAGACATTCATCCACTAATATTACTGAACTTGTTTATTTAAATCAATGAAAGATAAATTCATACCCTAAAAAACCAACAACTTAAAAGATAAATACAAATGAAATTGACTGAATATACTCACGCCATAAAACAAATTATGCAAGCCCGAACACATCAATAATATTATTTTAAAATAAATATTTTTATTTTAAAAAATAAATTTAATATATATATATATATATATATATATATATGAAAAAAGGCATGGAAAATGCGTAACCTAAGTGATGAGATCGGAATAAACCCATATAATGTTTTTTTGAAGATAATCACAAAACCAATACTAAAACAAAAAAAAATCCAAAATGATAAGATCGTACTAAGTTGAATCTCTAACAAATCAAATGTTAAAAGATGAAATAAGAAAAAAAAATCAATTACACAAAATGATCTAAAAAAATTTGGGTGGAAAAAAAATTAATTAAAGGGATAAATTTTTTCAATTGGAGGGTTAAATTGAATTGAAAAATAGCTACAATAAAAGGAAAAATAAATCAAAAGAATGATGATTAAATAGAAAAAAATAAAATAACAAAAAAATTGATTGAATGATGAAATTGAAAGCTAAAAAAACTTTAACAACAATGCTAAGAAAAAAAAAGAGTACCGAAATGAAAAACAAAACATATGTGAAACTGCAATTGAATAGGGATGACAATTTAATCCGAACCCGATGGATGTTGACCCGACCCGACCCGAATGGATAAGTTTTTTTTTTTTTTTGACTTGATGGATAATGGATAGAGTATTGATATTATCAAAACCGAACCAAAACTTGCTCAAACCTAACTTAAAACCCACATGAACCTAACCTGATATATATATATATATATATATTTGTTAACTATTTTACTTTTTATTGATTAATAAATGATAATAGATAATGGATATTGATTGAATACATAAAACCTAATGAATAATTTATGAATATCTAATTTTTTTACCTGATGGATAATGGGTAGGGTATAGATAACAAGAAACCTGACCTGCAGATACCTATTTCCATCCCTACAATTGAAGAACTAAATTGAAAAACAAACACTTCTAAAAAAGAAATTAGAAATAAACAAGAAATTAAAAGAATGAAGATTGAAGTTAAAAAAAATATATATGAGAAATTGTAATTAAAGGACTAAATTGAAAAGGAAAAAAACTTCTACAAATGGACTAAGAAGGCAATAAGAAATTAAAAGAATAAGGACTAAAATTGAAAAGTAAAAAAAAAAGGACAATTATGTACATTACTTGTTAGGAGAGAGAAAATAAGGAAAAAAAATCAAATGACCTCTAACGATAATCCGATCATCTTTAGACATCACGTGTCATTCCACATTAAAAGGGACACGACGACGTGTGAAGGGAGACGATGGAAGGCTGTTTTAGCTACTGAGTGGCGTCCCAAGCATCACCTGAATGACTCGAATGCCACACACTTGCTGCCATATTTTGAACACGCATAAACAACTTTGCTCTTTAAAAAGTTAATAAACAATGTAAAAATACCATTTTTTTTTTTTATCTTATCCAAGGTTAAATACATATTTTTATTATTAAGAACACTATGAAAAGTCAATAAAGCTCTTGG
>Ga0307510_10012103_pt1 | contig 10226 bp, 13 predicted proteins | sample 12_EM_MG_FD_207224 | JGI IMG/M metagenome (GOLD analysis project Ga0307510, IMG submission 207224) | Populus trichocarpa ectomycorrhiza microbial communities from riparian zone in the Pacific Northwest, United States - 12_EM | ecosystem: Host-associated > Plants > Roots > Unclassified | place...
TGTAACTCCTACTAGATTGTAACACCTCGCCCTCAGCTATGATGATCTTGAGCCATCAGGTGAGGCCGCTGTGGATAGTGAGTTGTGGGATATAGAGCAGGAGCAAGGTGGGAGCAGTAATGCGTGTAGTTAGGAGATTGAGAATGAGTAGCATAGCTGTAATAAATGATATTGGGATGGGGTCGCTCTTGCATGTGTGAAAGAGTACACTGATGAGCTTAGTAGTATTGACAGGACGACGTCAAGCCAAGTCATGGAATTCAGAGCAGAATTAATGAAAGCTACATATCACTTGTGCTTCTCGGCAATCCGAATACGCTAAAACTCATCAGGAGAGTGTTATGAATAAGAGAAGTCTGGAGATGACGGATCAGGAGTGTATTAGACTTCTGTTACATTGCATCGGAGAACACAAGGCGACATCTGATAGAGTGATGATTGGATCAGGACACGGCATGTAGAGGGGGCAAGATCAGCAAGAAGTGACGAGAGGTCAGGAACGGAGGGATCAGGAAGTTGGGATCCGGACGAGGGAGGTGAGAGCAGAAAACATCAGCATGCAAGGTAGGAAGATGCACGATGCCCTGACCTGCGGTGAGAAGGAACAGGTGTCAGAGCATGAGAGTTCTAGATCTGAAGGCATCAGGGCGGGAGAGTCCTGGATCAGGCGACCTCAGAAGACAAAGGAGGTGCACCAGATGCAGTCAGGATGGACAGGATGTAGGGGTCCGTATCTGGATGGCGTCAGCAAGGCCTACCCTAACAAACACAAAATCACGAGGCAAGGTAGGATCGACGTTGCGTCCAGACTCGCGATTAGCATTCCGGTGTCAGCTGCGTCAGATGCACAGAACGCACAGAACCTAAGGTATTATTTGTGCTGATGTATTTAAGTGAGCACATGTGTCAGCATACGTTTGTGATTTAAAATCGATTAATTTCAGACTTTTATCATATGATAAGTATTACTTGAGAAAAGTATCCAGATCAATTGGAATAGAGTTCAAATGAAGGAGGAATTGTTGAACCTATGTTATTCACAGTTAGGTAATATTATTGAATGTATTCTGGGAACCTTAAAATACTGATTCGAGATTCTCCTAACTCCTCCTGAGAGCCAGCTTCCAATTCAAGGCAAATTGGGTATTGGTTTAATTGGATTACATAACTTTATTCGCAAGTATTCATCAACAATACTATCAGGTGTCGACTCTCTACTAGTATCTCCAACATTGCTTAATATTGAAGCAGACCAGTTGGAAGAGCTAATAAATAGTATCATCTATTTCCTGTGTTTATTGTTTGACTAAATATGAATGAATACAGAAGACCAAGCATTCAATTGAAGTATAACGAATGGGTTGACTTCTAGTTTCAATATGAATATACAAGATATTTATAGTGATCATAGTAATGCTGAAGGAGATAAAGGTATGCATCAGTTACGTGATATAATAGCGGAGAATATGCATCGGGAAAAGTTAATCTTGCGTCTGAGACGTGGGTGCCTTGTCCAGACGCATCCGACATCATGTTTCGGTCCTCTGCCTCCCCTGCTTCCCAACGGCATTCCCAATGCGCATTGAGTCCTCACATGATGTTGAACCTTACCAACATCCTGCCGTCTACTTACATCTCCTCCTATTCTTCCCCCCCTTAGCTCATGTCCCGACGTCTCTTTTCCTGCTTCCGATCTCCAGAGTATCCAGACGCCTCCCAAGGTACCCCCTTTTGTTCTGCTTCCGGGCATGCTTATAACACCTTGTCGAAGATATCCCCCTAGTCATTTCTGCAGTTATGCCTCCTACTACTAGTACTACTTGGCTCGTGGATAATTTGTTTGTTTCTACTGGATGTTTCTATTCCTCAATGTCTATATCTCTATATACCTGTCTATAATACATGTTTATTCTCTAGTTGTGATCATGAGGCTACCTCTCGATCAGGCAGCGATAGAGCCCTCATCTGGGCTACATCGCTCCCCAAGTTTATTTTATCAGGCCGCCTCCGTGATTCTAATGGATCTCGTTAAACGTGCTTAAATCAATCCGACCGTTCACAAGCCAGCACCTGTCTGCCTCCGGTATGATATAAGCCAGGCTTAAGGTCATCCTGATATTGACAATTGTCCGCTCTCGGGCAATGTTTCTGAGCTGAACTGTTACCAGACTGTGTACGTCCGATCGACCTCCGGAGTCTATCACGCTCATGATTTCAACCACAGCGAAGCGATAGACCGTATTCTGCTGCATATAGCCCAACTGCATTTTGAACAGAGCTAGGAGCCTGGCCGGAAGACGACCCCTGCGTGCACCATATCTATTCTCGCCACCAGCCTGTATCCAAACGCAATCGTTCTAACTGGTCTGGTCACAGAGGAGTTGGGAACCTGTGCATCAGGCCTTGTGTATGTTGTACACACCTGACTCCTGGAACGCAAGAACCTGGAGCTCCAGTTGCCTCAGTAGTTCTAGCGGCAAAGGTCGAAGTATCCCTAGATTTTCTGGCAGTCAGGGCTCGGGAGGCAGGCTCAGTAAGCTATATCCTATCAATTCCCGACAAATTGTCTCCTGTGATTTATCTTATGCTCTGCAAAAATCAACGAAGTGGTGGATATTATCCTGACGTTCCTTGAGAATCCTACGATGGGCTGGTGGGGTTGCCCTGGCTCTGGTCTTCTCTAAATGTTTGACAATCTCCGTTGGTAAATCAGCTCCTGCACATTGAAGTAATTCCATTTTCAAAAGTCTCATGCGGATCGTGTGTGGTTGACCATAGCTGCTTAGAATCTCTCTTGCTGCATCAATTTCATTTGAGCATTGCCATCTATCCTTGATTTGCTTCTTATGTGTGAGCTCTCCATACTCGGTATAATACATAGGAATATTGCCGAACTTGGAGATCTGATGGCAAAAGTGACTTATTAGATACATGTTAACAAAGTGGAAATGAGATTCGGAATAGATCAATCCGATACGTTGGTCGTTCTCTTCTTACCGATTGTCATCACGGATTCGGCGCCGGTGGGATGGGGACACTCACTTCCTTATCTGCACTCTTTGACTACGCGACTGCTTGCGCAGCTCATCAGCCTTCTTTTTCGTCCGTTTGCATATGCCAAACTCCAAGAACATGTCCTTACTCTCGTGGAACTGGGTCACATATTCTTCCATATAAAATATAGTCTCAGGTGAGTGACTTCAGTATTGAGCCATCATGGTGAAGTTAAGCAGTGATCTGACAGAGGTTAGCGCTTGTCTGAAATGTTATACCTGCGTACTATCATGCTGTCTCAACGCCACAGTGAGAACTCCTAACAAATAATACCCGAGATTCCTCATCTCTTTTCCTTGCCACCGCGTAACCGCCCTGTAGGCCTTTTTGGGGACAAAGAATCCTGGGTAAGGTGGCAAGGCTTTCCAGCTGTCGTCGAAGGCCTGCTGTCGGGCATGTTGTTTGAGAAATCCCTGAATCCAGTCTAGTATATGCGTGAAGAGTCCTAGATATATTGTATGGAGCATATCCAGCTTGTGCAGTTGAGGTGTCGAAACTCTCACAAGTCCGTGAAAAATGTTTTGCCCTCTCTTGATACCACGAGTTTTATTCGTGTAGCGAGCGTGGGTAACATTGTGGGTCTCAGAATCTCGGGACAGGTTCTTGCCTGTGTAGGGTTCATATCTTGCGTAATCTGTTGCACGATGATCGCCGGCTCGGCTTCCCAATTCTTCTGGAGGCACCTCACACTTAGGACTGGTGTTGGATTTAATCCCCTGTAGCGGAATGTTTTCCATATGGTCCGCAATCCACTCTGACAGGAGTGCGAAGTTTCTCCAGAGCTTGCCATCAGCACAATCCATAGGGGCCTCTTCCTACGCTACACCTTTCAAGGGCGCAAAAATGAGTTTGAATACGTCACGGATGGTGTCTGCATTTATCAGTCGCTGGAGTTTGTTGGCCCTATTGGACTTTGCAAGCTTGGGCGGGATAGGCCATAGCCTAAGAAGTAGTATGGCCATTGATCGAGGTCTGTTACATATTATTGACGGAAGATTTCCGATCATCATATAAACCAGCCATGCTTTCTTGTCTCCAGAGAAGTTGGTAAGATTTGTTTGATCTGACATCCCAATGATTCGAACCAGAGTCACCCCTTCCGTGAGTCTTTCCTGTGATTAATTAACATGCTTGAATATAAAAGAGGCTACACAGCAGTACTTGGACCTCCCACCACCAGTCTGCCGTATGCATTTCGGCATATATTTTCTGTCCCCTCTGGCCTTGTTCACGGCGTGGCATATTGACCAAGTCTTCACCATCGGCTGGCTGGGAAACAAGATATCTCAAGCAGTCTACGCTATTCCGATAGAAGAATTGATAATGTTCGCTGACTGACCACAACATGTCCTTCAAACCATTGCAGATATGGGTTTTACCGATCCAAGTGTCGGAGAGGATTCTCCAAACATATGCCTAGATCTATAGCCAACTGATATAGTGTTTCCGATACTATTCGAAAAGTAATTGTTGATCCGTGTCTTTGAGACTTTGCTCTCAATCAAGCAAGATGCAAGTTTGAACCTTGTGAAGAAGCAAACGGTGCCCATGGGTTCTCGCACAAATTCCTGCGTTCTTCATTATAGTCTTTAACCACTCCAATAGCTTTCCAGCTCCTGGATAATCCTCCTGTTCCGCAGCAACTAGGTATGTGTTGTCCTGGAGTACTGGTGTTTTGGGTGCCCACCAATCCTATCATCAGGTCTGTCGCACTCACGATGTGGTGTATCTCTGAGAGGATCTGATTTGTAGTCAGAATTGGAGTGTTGGAACAGTTTGTTTGCGTGAGATACATCGGTTCCCCGGGCGTTAAGGCTGTCTTCAGGTGCCAGCAGATTCAGTATGGTGGATGCAAGTACAGATAGAGATTTGCATGCACACTTCCCAAGTGTGCCTCGTATCTACCTACACCCTCGTACCATTTGCGACAAAATGAACCTTTGCCCGGCATAATGGAATTCTGCAGTGCATATTTTGGGAGTCTAGTGTTGGTGATAGTAATGTGATGTTGTAGTCGTCTCGATGTTAACCTGTCCGGATGGCTTAGATGGTTGGCCTGGCGCTGAGGACCCTGATCTATTATTAGCCGTTGAACAGGTCTAGCGTTGTGTGCTGCGACGTTACATGATATTAGCTGGTGATTATTTTGGGTTCCAATAGACAGGACACAACAGAAACACTAATGGATACCAAAGGTGTCAGGTCATGATGCATCTTGATTCTTGAAAACAATTGAAACGATTCATGATTTTATCAAACAATCTTGAATGTTGGAGAGTTTTATATATAATGTGGGTTGATCACGACCGCAGCAAGTTCATCCTAAGGATAATCCAACATTCACAATATCCACATCATCCTCTGTATTCACAAGGCTAGGATCTACAAATGAATTATCAATATAATCAAACCCTCAATGGACATGGTGCAAAATATCAACCAGCAGTACGTATTCATGCAAAATGCCAGGGTCCTTGCGCCAGGACTGAGAGATCAACTTCCACCCAGTTCTCTGCAAGGGGCAATCAGCAAGTATTGCACCAAGCCAGGCGGTTGAGCGGTTAGTGCTTATAAGCTAAACTTGGGCTTCCCACAAGTCCAGGCTCAAAAGAAAATGTACATAGAGTGGCGGAACTGTGTGAAAGATCAGTTGAGAGTAAGGGGCTTTGCGCCAATACGGCCAATAGCCAGAAAGTTCCCTGACGCCCACTTCCTGCTAATATACACAGGTATGAGGACCTTGCGTACTGCCTGAGATCTCATTGTCTCCGCAGTGGCAGCCAACAATATGCATCGTCTAGAGGATCCCGAGGAGGTACTGGTGGAACTGGTGAACAACAGTTGGCGGAAGTTGAATGATACAAATAACATAGGCAAAATGGTAGTGGCAAATCCCGCAATTCCCCATGGGCAGGTCGTCGGTCAGGCATCATTATTACAGCCAGGGGCCCCAAATCAGTAGGGGGGTGCAAGGACTATAGGGAGCCCTGGTCAACTTCCTCCAAATGGTCACATAGCGAATGGCCTTGCAGGCAGACAACCCGGACAGACTCCCACGGGTCCCGCTGGTCCAATGTTCCCTACTGCACAAGTCAACATACCTGCTGCCAGACAACTCGGACAGGCTCCAGCGCGTGCTGGTGGTCTGAATGTTACAGCTGCTGGACAACTAAGACAGGCTCCCTCAAGTGCGACTGTTCCAAACGTCCCCACTGCACAGGTCAGCTTTCCTACTGCCAGACAACTCGGACAGGCTCCCCTGGGTGTTGCTGTTCCAAACGTGCATGCTATCGGACACCTCGGCCAGGCGCCTACTAGTGTGGCAGTTCCAAACATCCATATTGCCGGACACGTAGCCCAGCTTCCTCCGGGTGTAGCCAGTCCATAGGTACTCGCTGCACAAGTCAACGTCTCTGCTGCAGGACAACTCGGACAGGCTGCCCCACATACGGCTGTTCGAAACATGTCTGCTGCCGGCCACCTCGGACAGCCACCTCAGGGTGTGTTTTGTCCTAACGTCCCAGCAGCACAAGGGAACGTTGCTGCTGCTGGACAACTGGGACAGGTTCCCCTGAGGGCGGCTGTTCCAAACGTATGGGCTGCACAAGTCAACGTCCCAGCTTCTGAACAACTTGGACAGGCTCCCCAGGGTGTTGATATCCCAAAGGTCCCTGATGCTGGACAACTCGGACAGGATCCCCCAGGTGCGGCTGGTCCAAACGTACCTGCTGCACGAGTCAATGTCATCACTGCCGGATAACAAAGACTGGCTTCTCAAGGTAAGGCCGGTCAAAACGTCGCTACTGCCTAACAAATCGGAGAGCCTCCCCGAGTTCAGCTGCTTTAAACATCCCTGCTGCCGGACAACTCGGATAGGCTCCTCCATGTGCGGCTGGTCTGAATGTACGCACTGCACAAGTCAACGTCCTTGGTGCTGGTCAACTCTGACAGGCCCTCTAGGTGTGGCTGTTGCAAAGGTAGTGGCTGTACAACTCAACGTCCTTGCTGCCGGACAACGCAGACTAGCTCCCTTGTGTAGCTTTTGCAAATGTCCCGGCCACCGGACACCCTGGACAAGCTCCGCCGGGTGTGGCCGGTCCGAATGTACCAGCTGCACAAGTCAACGTCTCAGCTGCCGGATAACTCGGACAGGCTGCCGCTGGTGTGCCTGTTCCAAATATCGCGGCGGCCAAGGTCAACATCACTGCTCACGGCCACCTAGGACAGGCTCCTCTGGTTGCCTCTGTCCCAATCGGTCCTACTGCAATGTCAAAGCGCATGCTGCCTGAAAACTCAGAAAGGCTCCTCTGAGTTGGGCTGTTCCAAACATGCTTCCGGCACAAGTCAACGTCCCTGCTGCCGGACAACTAGGAGAGGCTCCTACAGGTAGGGCTAGTTGCTAGGTACTAGCTGCACAAGTCAACCTCCATGCTGCCGGACAGTGCGGACAGGGTTCCTCAGGTGATGTTCTTACGGCGGGCCCGATATACCTGTTGAACCTGGTAATAATCCTGCTCGCTAATGGACGCACTCTGTAGGAAGACAGATTCTAAGATTGCCACCCCACTAAAGATTCAAAGTCAAAGTACGAATCACAATAGATAAAGCCAATTCAAAGTAGAATCAAGTAGAGAAACTTAATCTCGTTAAGCCGGAAAGCTTGACTGAATAAGTTCTCTGGAGGATCGTTGGTTATCAGAATAGAATGTCTCTCGCTTTAGTTAAGTAGAATAATGTAAAGCTAGAGGACACCCGTCAACCATTCTGACCTGTCGTGAGCACCCTGCTCATCTCAGCACTGCCCAACTCACCCGCCTAATGTGAGCTAATACTGGGAGGCAGTCGGACACGTCGGGTATTAACTATCTTGACAAATAGGAAGTGCTCCCAGTGATATCTCTCTAACTAGCTCTGCAGGAGCGAAAACTCTTCCTATCGGTAGCATGTCGGTGGGTGACCGACATGCCCACCGTAGAGATAATATCCATTGGGACTCACTGGCCCAGCAGTGGTTTCGTCTAGACAAGCTACGTAGTCCATCCGGAAATCTACTTGCCTATAGTAAGCTTCTAAACTTGACTGCATCGTCCCACGATAAGAAATCTCCTGCTGCTTGACTGCATGGGCGCTACCCCCAGCCAACCATGTGGGATCCTATTAAATCGTGACAAGACTCACACCTCTAAAGTCCACTAATAACCCATTGTAATGCTACAGTTCACGGGGCAGCCTGAGACTGTTAGGGTAGTTGTCCTGGAAGTCTGGCAGCTTCACAGGTGAGCTCCAAGCCCTCTACCATGGACCATACTACTACCGGGAGGTCAAAGTATTCCCGTAGGTGGTTCGCAGGCGGTATTCAGGTGGCGCCCCAGGGGGCGGTCACCCTCACACCCCTTATATATCCTGTCAACAGCTTCTGGTCGGTTGGACGGCCACAGCTCATACAGAGTTGTGGGAGCGTTCCTATGAACCTCACATTACGCGGAAGCATACCACTACACAGCCCTACCAGGCCGTCGCGCCGTACCCACGCTCGGGCCGCAGGGGGGTGTTAGGAATATCCCCTGCAAGTGACAAGAGGTTCAGACCCCTCCTTCGCCGTTCGGAGCCTGTTTCGTGGCATACAAAGCGGCCCTGTGAAGCTCTAAGCGCCCCACGATACTCGGATAACTTTCCCATAGGTGCGCAGATCAGTTTGTCAGTGAAGGTAGTGTAACTGAGTCCCCAAGGTAGGGAAATTATGTTTCCAATGTAGGGTAACTTTACCCTTTCATGCCTTTATTGCCTTCGGATCTCTGCACGACCATATATAATATTGCCCCGGACACCCGTGCAACGTTTACTATATCCTTAACTTTAAGCGAACCTACCTTCCGAAGGTTACCCTGCTCAATTGGATAACTTTGGCCTACCTAGATTATTCTCTCTAATCCTATGTCACCAAGTCACTTTGTACACACTTGTACCAACTCATGTCTACCTGTAGTATACTAAGTATACTGGTCGCTCCTCAATCTGGTTTCCCCTTGGCATACCATACGGGCTTGAGTCTAGTCCGCTGTAGCTGCCTGTCTGTAGTGTTGTTACACAGCTGCCCTCTTCTTGTGATCTGTCCTCAGATCTTACCATCGTCATTTCTTTCCAGGCATAGGTAAGTCAACAACCCTATGGTCTCTAGGTTTAGACGGATACCTGTTGTGGAAGTTCACCAAGGTCTGCATCGCAGTACCTTCTAACATCTTGAAAGGTGTCCAAGAATTCTCTTCTGGTCCGTGCCCTTTCCAACCAACTACGTATTACACAAAATGGAGTGTATACTTTCACTTAGGGTTTCCATACCACTGGCTGTCCCCTACTTTCGCGACAACATAACTGGGCTCATTATCTGCAATTTCTGGTGCCAGTATCGCCAACTGAGGTCTCCCTATTTGATTCTGGCGATTGGGTTCCCACAACCCGACATTGAACACAGGATGGATTGTCCATCGGGCAGGCAATTCTCACTCATAGAGTCTGGATCCAAGTTTCTGTGTGACCACGCATGGCCCAAACATTTTATGATCCATCTTTTCCATAGGCCTCTTTGTACAAATGATCTTTCAATTCAACATTACGCAGTCTGCTTTCTTTGCCCTGCCTTGGCTGACATCCTCTAGTGTGACATATTCTGGAAAGGGCTGACATTTTTGATCATGCCATTACCTCTATCTCTCTTGTACCTGTTGTTATGTCTCTTAGATTTCTTGCCATGTTCCTTCCCAGTCCTTCACTATCAGCCCACTATCCAGGTGTATCCCTAGATTATATAACAACATCCTTGACCACCCTGTCTGCGGAGTGAATCCATAGCTGATTTCAATACATCAGCAAAAATAATACCTTGCGTCCTGTGCGCCCCGTGCGTCTGACGCCCGGGACGTCGGAATGCTAATCGCGAATCAGGACGTAACGTCGGATCGACGTCGCGAATCAGGACGTAACGTCGGATCGACGTCGCCAATCAGGATGTAATGTCGGATCGACGTCGCGAATCAGGATGTAACGTCGGATCGACGTCGCGTCCTGACTTTGCTTCACCTAGCACCATCCGTCCTGACGCCATCCGGACACGGACCCCTACGTCCTGTGCGTCCTGACTGCGTCTGGTGCTCCTCTATTACCTCCTGACTCCC
>Ga0307510_10012104_pt1 | contig 10226 bp, 12 predicted proteins | sample 12_EM_MG_FD_207224 | JGI IMG/M metagenome (GOLD analysis project Ga0307510, IMG submission 207224) | Populus trichocarpa ectomycorrhiza microbial communities from riparian zone in the Pacific Northwest, United States - 12_EM | ecosystem: Host-associated > Plants > Roots > Unclassified | place...
TCCGAAAGCCAAGATGATGTAATATAACATACATTATTTTCACAATATTTGATAATTTATTTGATTTATTCCAAGTCACTCTTTCCAAAATGGCAAAACATTGGGACGGTTTTTTGAGCAACTGTATGGTACCACTTAGCATAGAACAAGTTCCCTAAGCTTGTTCTATTTGTGCGATACAGACTATTGATTAGTCTTTACTGGACTTCAAACATGTGCAGCTTCCCTTGAACGAATCCTTCTGCATTAGTCAGCTTTGCTGCTAATTGCCTCTGACTCCTCTGCATCTTGAGATCATGTGTTAGTATCTTACTTGATTCCAAGTCATGTCTAACTTGTGTAATCTTCACTTGTTATCCTCCTTGTCACGTGATGCCTCACATGACCAATTTCCCCTTTGGGAACGACCCCTCTTTGAAATCCACTTTTATAATCTCACCCAAGATCCCCAAACCCCAAGATCCCCAACTTGATCCAACATGGTGGTCTGACTGTGACATCCCTCCTATGGGGTCAGGTGTTTTTTTTTTACCTTCTTTTTACCTTCTTTTTTCCTTTCAGCTTCTCATCCTGCTATGCCTGCTGTGCCCCCCTGATGCCCATTTGAGGCAGTGAGTGACCCCTGAATTCTTGCTTTCCATCTCTGTGCGCTCACTCCCTCCCACAGTTTCCCCCCCCCCCTTTCACCTGCTGTGCCCATCCAGTCTTGCACTTGAAGCTTGCTATCCCTTCCCCAATGCCTACCTCTATGTGCTGCTCTCTGTCACCATATGTCTCCCTCTGTGGCTGCATTTTCGCCATCATGTCTTCCCTCTATCCCCTCACCAGGTGTGTTCCCCTCTTTCTTGCTTCTTGCATCTTGCTCATGTTCTCTTGCTCAAATTGCACATGATTCCTCACCGCTGTGTCATGGCTACACTATTGCTTCCTGTATGGTTTTATGTCTGTGTCCAACTGTGTGGCCACTCCTTCCCTTGCTATCCCTGACATCTGTTCTCTGTCTCACCTTGCTCCCTTACAGGTCGAATAATGGCTGTCATAGCCATACCCTCTTGCTGACAACCAATCATCTCTGGCTTGATTTGCTCCATTCCCAGCTCTCCTGCTGCTCTGCCTCACCTCACTGTGGGGGCCCATATTTCTTGTGCTTGCACTTGCCTTGGTGGTTTGTTGCTGCATTCCACTTAGTGCCTTTGTTTTGTCCCTGTCCTTGCCTCTTGCTGATGATCAATGATCTCTGGCTCGATTTGCTCAATTCCCTGCTGTCCTGCCGCTCCACCTCACCTTGTGATGTTTTCTTGCACACTACCTGCATTGCCCTCTGTGAGCTCCCACCTCTCTTATATTTTCTTTTGTCACCTTCTGCAAACTTGGGACTTGCTTGCTTTTTTTTTTGTCCAGTCAAGTAAGTAGTTTGTCGCTGCATTCCAGTGACTGCCTCTCTTTCACCTGTGCCTCCACCTGTTGCTGACAATCAACCATTTCTTGCTTGATTTGCTCAATTCCCAGCTGTCCTCCTGCTCCATATCACCTTGTGACACACTCTCATATGCTATCTGCATCACCCCCTCCAAACTTGGGCATCTTTGACATGTTCCTTTGTGCTCAGCCTCAGTATTTCATTGCTGTGCAACATATCTTGGGTCTCTCACAGGTTGAATCATGGCCATTGTAGCCAGACCCATCCCCATTGCTTCCCCCTCTGCAGGAGACTGCTCACTCCCTCACTGTTGGGAGGGGGCCCCATATTTCTTGCAGTTGCATCAGTACTTCATTGCTGCATTCCTGTGAGTGCCTCTTCTTTGGCAGTGGATAATGGAGCAACTCCTTAAAGGAGGGGAGGTAACTTAATTAGGGTATAAAACCACCACAATTAAGTTACCTCCCCTCCTTTAGGAGTTGCTTCATTATCAACTGCCTCTGCTACCACTGATCTTTGGGTATCTTAGCCAACACAGCCACTTTTCATAGCCATGCTTTGGTACATTCAATTGGTTTTCACCTACTGATAGCAGTGCAAGACTGATACTTTTCATATTATGCTCAGTTTCACCTTGTCTGACGTGAAATACCTGTACACCCTTGGCATCGTCCACCAGATGTTGCTCCTCTCCCTGTATCACTCACCTCCCGATCTTCTGCAAGACCTTTGGATCTAACACATAGCTTGTGAACAGGCCAGAGATCATTCTCTTCTGTACCAAAGACCCATCGCCTGATATCGCTATCGCTGGCTTTGGCATGTGCATCCCCTGGATTTTCTTTCCAGAAATATCCTCATATGCATGTCATTTGATCTTTCAATGCCAAGCACTTGATTCCTCCAGGGGACCACTCACGTCTGTTGTAGAAAGGTTGGGTTGTATCACTCCAGAGGTGCTGAAGCAAAAGGTGTATGGCAAGCCTGTTGATCTTTTGCTCAATAGGGTAGGGCTACTCTCTGTCCTTGCTGATTATTCACGATATGATAGAATGCTGATTACTGTATGTGTTGCAGAATCATTGCTCACATGCTACCCCATGGATACATACCATTGAGGGCTGATGACAACAAGAAAGTTATACATGGATGACAGGGGCGAGCGAGGATTTCCACAATAGATTATGGAACAATATCCCTGACAAAGGTATCTTGGGACCAATTGCAGCTTGTGCAAATATGCTTGTCTGACTTTTGTGCCCTACATTGTAGCCAAGAACTTCATCTGTGCTCTTCTCCATCCTGACCCCACCCTCCACCTCACTGCAGGGCAAGAGCTGTCACATACATGGCCCATGAGTTTCGCGGGTGTAGCCAAATATGACATCTGCAGCTATGCAAGAACTTTGACTTGTGCGTGCACTGGCGCAACAGGATTGGCATGGTGTATGCCCTGTCGCACTTTGCAAAAAGTAATGGCACAGGCCATAACAAAAAGGGCTAGCTGGCACTCAGCTCTGACAATGAAGATTATCATAACAGGAGACAAAGTGGGTCACTGACATGGCACATGATGCCAGAACCAGATTCCAAGAGACTGTAGCAGCACCTTTCACTTCAATCGTCAGATGATCATACGCTATGTGGTGAACTGGTGGGACTTGTAGCAATGGGACTCCAAAGATGACAATGTTGCTATCATTGATTCCCCCCCCATGTCATTTTCTGATGCCCTCAACAAGGCCAAGGCCGCTGCCAATCCTGAAATGGTGCAAGAAGAGTATGCACCTCATGCACAGATGACAATGGTGTTGCAGTGGCTCAATGGAGGATATTGAGGAGGAAGAGGTGGAGAAAGAGGTAGAGCTATGCATCCCTGGATCTTTCAACTTTGGGATGGTGCCGCATGTGAGACGCCAGGTGCAGGTACTACCAATCTGTTCAGTGCTGTTGGTATACTCTGGACATCAGAAAAACCCTCCCACAATAATCCAAGGTAGCGCATGGATATTGTGATGACAATCAGCATAAGTGAGATCATAGTTTGACAACTGGCAGATAATATTTTTCCGATAAGATAGCATTCTTTTATCTATATTAAAGCAATGTAACTATGTACATCAGTGAATGGATTAATGTAGAACGTCTGACACCAATCCAGCACTGTGAAGCTACTCTACCCCTGGGGTACAACTGATCCAAAGCAAGGCAGTAAATGTATGCTGCAAATGACCCACTCCACTGGGATAATCCCCACACACTGCTCTCCATCTTTCATCAGTCTGGACACCCAGCACATGAGGTGTGGGGAGTCTGGCATCACCATGAGTGGAGAGAACCACTCCACATAGGCAAGATGAGTTACAGGCGACATGTCCAATAATGGACAGACTTCACAAACAATCTTCTGTGGCAGATGAAAGACAACATGAACCTAAGCAATCTGGAGTCTTGAGTACCAATCAGTAAGGTACAAACTTGGCCAATAAGGATTACTTACCTTTAACCCAGCCCTGCTGGGTATCTTGGCTAGGGTTTTCAACAAGAACAGTGTCAAAGCGGGATGGTATGATCTGCCCATGTGTGTCCCTTTGCTCTGGCTGAGCATGCACAGAGTCTATTATACTTGTTTCATTGGCATTCCTGGTGTCTGTAAATTTGATAATATGGAATACCGGAACACAACAGAAGGGGATTAGAGTGTCATCAGCATACTTACCCAGTGTTTTCCCCCTGACCCCAGGGTTGTTTGCCTGAGCGATGAAAACTGCAAGCACATCCTGGAATTTGAGAGCACCATACCTCAACTTGAGGTCATCAAATGTCATGGCCTTTGCTGATGGATGAAGAGCCATCTTAAGACTCTGAGTATGAGTGCGTGGGGGTCCAATGACCCTCTGAGGTTGAGCATGTTGCTGAGAATCCTGCTTCATGTCAATGAAAGCACTATGCCATTCTATCTTTTCTCAGTGCTCCAACCAAGCCGTCATCTGCAGGTATTCATCCTTCCAGTTCATTGCACAGTATGCATTCTTAGCAAGATTGATGTGAAGGCGTTCAGATTGCTCAGTATTGTAGTTGTCCGTCATGCCAAATAGCCGGATCGATAAGGCATAGTGACCTAAACTGTGGAGCTTGGGGAGATTGAAGTTTTTCCAGACTCCAAGGTCAATGAACACCGCCTTGAAATTGTGAAAGGTGGCAAGGCAATCCTCTAGGCCCTCAATAGATGCTGTAGTATGGGTCCCATATTGAGCAATGAGAAGGAAATCCAGGAGCATGCAGGTTGATTTGACTACATGTGATGGGTCCCGCCCATCTGGAACTGGAAGACCTACAATTAGACCCAGTAGAATTGAGCAGATCTTCTTGTGCTCATGGCCCGTGACCCACAACAGTCTGGATATCCCTTTTGGGAAAAGTAGGATGTTGTGATTGGGGGGTATCACACAGCACTGTGCATCAATCTGGCCTGGCACAAGTTAGCCTGGTAGTTTGCATGCTGCATGCATAAAACTCACTTGGTCCAAAGACTCCAGTTAGCCATTGGATCAAATGCTTCATCATCCCCTGAAGGAGTTGGTGAAGAATATCCAGTGTAATTGACAGGAAGATGTCAACAAGTGGGAGCTGTTCCCAGAACGGATGATAGATGGGCTTCAATCCAGCATCACAACATGCATGGTGAAACACCCAGGGATTGCCTTCAGCCAAAAGATATGTATCGATGACCGTAGATTGGAAATAAGATGGAAATGTCTTGTATTCACCAAGGTGGTCTTGGGGGACTTTGCATTTTGGGCAGTGGCCATTGTAGGTACAAGTCACAAGGGCTTGTTTGGCATAGTCTCCAACAAAAGTGGCTAAGATTGGATGGCACCACTGCCAGACACCGTTGCTGCTCATCATAGGAATTCCAGCTTCCCCATGGTAGCTGATCGGATCCAAAACAATGTGCATGCACCCATGGAACAAATTTGCAAGTGCACAGCGGTAAGTGGCCTTACTCCCAATGCCCATTAGCTTTGTTGTTGGAATGTAGCCAAGCAAGATCTGGGCATGGCGTGACAGCTTGCAGCATATGTCTTTGGGTATGTTTCCCATCATCAGGTAGATCAGATAAGCCATCTTCCCTCGAAAGTGGGTCAGCAGCATCTTATCTGAGGAAACAATGAGCAGGATAATGGTGGCCCCAGGACAGTAAGATTCAAGCAATTCCTTTTACCACTAATCAGCCACAGTAATCATTGAGCCATAGTTACATACCTGAGCCATCCACCACCAGTCACCCATGTGCATCTTATTATAGATGTGTGATGTGCGCTCTAGGCTTGTATAATGCCACTCTGGAGCAAAAAAAAGATCTTGACCAAATGCAGGATCACTGTAGAGGGATCAGATACATTCTACAACGTCCCAGTAGTAGAGTTCAAGGCACTCATCTCTGATAACAAGCACCTTGCATTGGAATGGGGGGTGCCCAGGCAACCTATTGTCTATGACATGGTTCAATTCTTTGGCTGTGTGGTATGACAGCCCAAGTTTATCTACAACCTTCAATGGTGAATTAGTAACAAAGCAATCAATTCGAAAAGCATGCATACCTCTTCAATTGCTAGCAGATCTGTCACTGCCGACAACATTGGCCTGCGTGTCTTTGCCCACTGCACAAATTTCCAGTCACATTCCAAATTAAAAGGAGCCCATGCCGACTCTGCAGCTGTGGCTTGATCCAACTCATGCGCCAGTGGGCCTTGAGGTACACCAGGTATTGGGGTGCCTATGCTGCCTGATGGGAAGTGGTCAATGATCACCATTGGCGATGTTTCCACATTTGGTACGTCAAGGGGAATAGTTTGTGCCATTTCTTGCATTGTTGGGCCCTTGAAAACTCCCAAAGTCCTGTCACCAATGTGCTGATTTGGAATGGTTACCGCAGAGTGAATAGTACCTTGCATTAGCACCTTGAATGCATCTGCATCCATGGCATCCACTGGCTCTGGTCCAATGAAATCCTCCCCAGGAGTGGTAGGATCAGTATCTGTAATGTTGCCTTCAGGTTGGATTGCGACACATGTCATATCAAACTTACCATCTGACGGTTGTGTGCCCAAGCTGTCATCAGGGCTGCCTTCACATTGGTCCATGAGATATGACGCAGTGGGCTTATCATCCAATTGCATATCTATTCCACCATCCCTGCATGGGTCATCAAACACATCAGCATCCGTGGCATCCATAGGCTCTGATGGGCCAATCAAATCCCCCTGATGGTTAGTAGAACCTAGTGAGGACACCCCATGAGGAATGGAGGCAGATGGAAATAGAAATTGCAGAGTAATAGTGCTGTTGTGGCAGCGCAGATCTTGGGATTTACTAATGTGTTGGGAGAGACTGCTTGGGGTGAATTTTTGATTGCAGCCAAAGCATTGATGTCAAGCTGTAGCCATGGGGCGTAAGGTTCAGTAATGCACGGAGGTGTGCAGCCAAGTGGGAGGAAAACAAAGGGGAGGGCACTGTAGGTACTTTTAGTCTGCACTCCAAGTCCTCAGTATAAATAAAGGCATACCTGTTGTCGGGGACAATATCCCTATTCTCATTCCTGCCCTTTCTTTTCCCCATTGAATCGTCTTCACACTCCTTCAACATCTTTCTTTTGAGTTCTAACTTCTTGCTTGACACAATGGCACCCCATGCACACTGTGTACACCCAAAAGGACAAGTCTATCAGAGCAGGTGAGAAAATCATCCAATTTGATACAATATAGAACTAATGGGTTATGATGTAGTGTCGTATGTGAACCCCTGACTGACTCAACTGCCAACAACCTACAAGGTAAGCATGATAACCCCACATTAGACAAGTCTAAAACTAGTCAAAGGATCAAAAAAGTGCACCTGTCCCACTGACCTGATTTCTTCTGCCTCAACTGCTGTGTATGCAGCTGCTGCCCCCCCACCAAACAAAAAGGCACAAAACAGCAGTAAGTGCATTGTGTTTGATGCAAATTGAGCTGACTCAGCTTTGAAGGGCCTTCTTATGGTTGTCCTATGCAACTGCGGTTGACAAATGAGAGGAGCAGTGAGATTGAACAGGAGCAACTTGCTGCAATTGCAATCGATAGCACTTGTTAAGGTCCAAGGGCCTTAAAGACGCGACGTGCGTGGGTTGGTTTGGCGACGACTGGGATTGCTCAGTGGGGTCTCCTCCTGAGGCAATGGATCACGTGAGTAGCTCGGTACCGATTGGCTACGCAGTATAAGAGTAAAGTCCCCGATGATAAGGGCGACTCCTGAGATAGATAATAGAGATGAAGGGGGAGCTTCAAGGGTACTTTGAAGCGACAAGGGATAAGCCTATGACTTTGAGTACTTCACAATTATGAAGCACAACGCGGTCGAATGGATTAACCAAAAGGTAGGCTGTTCTGACTCTGAGAGTTCTGGGTGGAAGCTACAAGTCTTGGATTGAAAACCAAGTTAGGCTTAGGGCCTAACTGCTAAAAGTACGAGCGCTTATATACATTTGAGAAGTAACGGGTCACAGAGGTCACAGAGAAATATGGAAATATTACTAAGGTGAAATCATGACGTGGCGGTTCTAAGTATAGCTCCATCATGAGCTGGCAATCTAAGAATAGCCCATCATGAGCTGGCAAGTCAAAAGGGGTTAAATGAGGACACGTCATGATGCTGCGGACTGCGGAGTGATGGCATGTGATAGTTGACTGCGGATTAGTCATGTGGTTTATCAGGTGACTTGTCAGGTGATTTGGTGGCGGTCCGAGCGGCGCGTGAGGGAACGAGTGAGGGACGAGTGACTGAGAGCGTGAAATAAATGGTAGAAAATAATGGAAAATTGGGGTGAGGGTTCAGGATCGTAACACCTTGACCGTACATTGCACCAATGCCTGACATGGATGCATTGCAAATGACCCAGATTGGGTCGCTTGAACTTGGGTCAATTGGTTTCAATATGGGAGTTTTACAAGCGGTTGCCTTTATGTTGTTAAAGCAGGCTTTGTGCATTGGCTTCCAATAAAATGGCTGGCCATTCCTGCAGATTGCAGCAAGTGGACCAGTATATGCAGTTATGTCTGGCATGAAGTGTGCTAAATATTGTACAAGGCCCAAGAACCGTTGTACATCTTTGAGGTTCTTGGGCGCAGGCCAATTACAAATGCGAGCCATTTTATCTGTGTCTGCGTGGAGTCCCCAGTCATCAATAAGATGTCCAAGACAGTCCATTTGGGATGAATATAGATCGCATTTCGCTTCTTCAAGAAATAGATGATTCTCTCTCAATTTCTGGAGTGAGTATGCCAGGTGTCCTTCGTGATCATTGACAGTATCATTGTAGATGAACAGATCGTCCATATATATATGGGCAAACTTTCCTATTGCATCACGAAATATCGAAGTCATAAGCTGCTGAAATGTAGCAGGAGCATTGCAATCGCCCTGCTGCATCATGTTGCTTTCACATGTTCCAAATACAGTCGCGAATGCTGTTTTATGGACATCATCTGGTTCAATGGACACTTGTTCATATGCATTTGATAAGTCGATCTTTGAGTGGTACTTTGCTTGTGCCACATCCATCCGGATCTGGTCCTGATCTGGGAAGGGCATTACATCTTTTATTGTATTATCGTTGCGCTGCCAACAATTGACGACAGTCTGCAACTTTCCTGTTTTCTTTGGGATGCATAACAATGGGGCGGCTTGCAGTACAGCCTTTGGTATCCACCATCCCAAGTTCACATACTGTTGCAACTTATCCATAAGCTGTGGTTTCATTGCATCGGGGCAGCGTGGTAAATGGTAATAATATCACTTTCCATTATCCATTAAAGGAATGCGATGGTTTATTTCTCAAAGTGGAGGCAGTTCTGATGGGACTCCTCCAAATATGTCTGCAAACTTCGCAAATATACGTTCACGAACAGCTTGTAACTTGGTTTCTGATTCTCATGAGCTTTTGGGTGATTCATTCATGGCTTGGACTCGTATTCCCTCCCCCCCCTCAAGAGGAGATTTAGTATTGCCCTGGTTGCGGCGTGCATGATTATGCAAGGGTGCTGCATTACCGGACAATTCTTAGTGCGAAATGTGGGTCTCTTGCCCTTTAGTTTGGGGCACGCGGACTTGCAGTGCTCGTTTCTTTGCTAGCATGAGATCCTCCTGTCCTGAGGTCATAGTTGGGAGTAATGTGCCTTGAATGCTAAGTGTGTTTTGCTCGAAATCGAGTACAAGTCCATGCTTGCGCATGAATGGAGTGCCAATTATCATGTCGTATCTGTCAATGTTGACGACATCCAAATATGCATTGTTCTCTCTTATGGGGCCTAGTTCTAAGCATGTCCTTGCCCCATAATTAATCATTGATCGACTACCAACCATCCCTAATTGCAGCGGGACTGGGTTGTCCAATTGAATAACTTTAAGCTTTGCTACACGGGCAAAGTCGTGCGTAATTGAAACGGTCGTACTGCCCAAGTCCAGTAAAGTGTAGGCCTCAAGATCATTTACTTTTACAAGGACTGCCATGCAGCGGCGGTCACTCCCGTTTGTTTGAGGACGCTCTCCATCAATAATATGATAGCATTGGGCTGATCTGAACTCTTGTTCATGCGGTGCTTTCACTTCGTTGCATAGGGCTGCTATGAAAGCTGTGTTGACCGGATTGAAGCCCTCAAAGTAAGAGTCATCCGTGTCCTCTTCAAGGCCAGGGATTGGCTCATCCTCATCATCCCCCGCATTTACAACCAATGATGAGTTATCAGACCAATTATCTTGGTCCATT
>Ga0307510_10012105_pt1 | contig 10226 bp, 10 predicted proteins | sample 12_EM_MG_FD_207224 | JGI IMG/M metagenome (GOLD analysis project Ga0307510, IMG submission 207224) | Populus trichocarpa ectomycorrhiza microbial communities from riparian zone in the Pacific Northwest, United States - 12_EM | ecosystem: Host-associated > Plants > Roots > Unclassified | place...
GTTGGGTACGTTATGTCGTAGTGACTGTGGTTGGTTGGTCGTAATGAATGGTGGTATTCGGTAGTCGTAGTGATAGTTGTTGGAGAAGGAATGTGGTGGTAGGAATGGTGGGATGATGAGCGAGGGTTTCCCGTTGGTATGGCTTGTAGTGATCGTGTGGGGTGTCGTTTGAGGGAGACGTAGTGTGCGTGTACGTGTTGAGCATGTTAGGAATAGGAAATTCCTGACAAAGAGAGAGGGGGTTAGAGGCCAAACTCATTCACACAGAACACCACCAGAAGATGACCAACATTGTTTTCAGCAGTAGGGATGGTGAGGCAATTATAGACCTCCTATGTGCTTGGACCTCTAGAAGTGACTCCCACATACCATACCCACAACTTGGAATATGTGCAGAACACTTGATCAGCCTTGACTATCTACACCCTTTTTCTCCAAGGTTGCGATTACATATCATATATGCCATTGAGCTTATTGGATACCAGCAGTTTGAGCAAGTTGGGGTAGAGGAGTTTTTTAGATTGTTGGATGACTTGCAGGTCTGTGCTAAGGATATGGATTATAGTGTTGGATGGGTAAGGCTCCTACTGGATACCATCACATCTCCTAGAGGAATTCAATACCTATCCTATTCCTATTGGGAATTGCTGCTGGAACTTGTAGCTTACCACTCAGATGAGCTGGGAGGTGTTACTTACATCCCACATATTATGTCATCCTTGGAGGATGCAAAAGAGTGGGATAAGCTAAAGTGTTGGATTGCTATTGTATGGCTGGTGTGGCCACCAGAGGGTGGTAAAACAACAGAGGAGGACCTTGAGCATGTGATGCTCTTGTTGTTCCACCAAAAACCAGGTGCCCTCCAGAAGCTTGAGGAGCAGATGGAAAAATGGAGTGAAAAATGGGCATGGATTGAGGTTCCTGAGTTATTTCAACAAATCTGCAAGTGGGCACACAATGAAGCAGCACAGCAAGTTACACTGTAAGTTTCCCCTGTTATTATTAGGTATGCTCTGACTCTTAGTTTTTTCTAGATCAAATCTACCAACAAACAAAGAGACATCCGAATCACCTACCATTCTATTGTGTTTTGGAGATGATACATTCTGAATGCCACTGTTACTTTGTTTTTTCCCATATCCAAGTAGTACATAGTTACATTTGTTCACCTGTATACTTATTACTTGATAGCTGCTCAAATTGCTTTGTTTACTTCTCTCCGATCAGAAATCATGTACTCTTGAGTGAACTAGCTTTTATTGTATTGCAGGATGTTATCCCACTTCAGTATCAGCACCCTGCCTGAAGACTTGATCTCTGCCTTCTGTTTCTGCAGCCCCTATCCTAAAACCCATGTAAACTGACCAGCAGCTAGCCTTGTCAGTAACCTTATCCCCACTGGCCACAAGGATGCCCATTAGAGAATGGAATCCTCATTGACAGTCTCCTAATTGAATTAGTTGTCACATTACCCATAGCAGTCAAATCTTGATAAAGGGACTCAGGAGTTGATATCACATCCAAGCAGGATTTAGATTATTATACATATGAGAGGAGTTAAATCATTTTCTCTGGGCCAAATGGTATGGCCAGTATTCATGAGAGTGCATCTATGCTACTTTACTTATGTATTTCAATGTGTACAAAGTGGCTATGTGTGTCTGCCCACCCATCTATCCTTTAGAAGCCCTTAGCACCATCTCCTCGAGCGAAATGGCACGGTACTGATCTCCATCCGTAGCCCAGACCGCATCATCTGCAATGTAGACTAACAGCCCACCCCTTCCATCAGCGCTCTTCGAAACCCGAAACAATGCATGGCCGGTTTTCTCATCAACCTTTCCAGCGGGAAAGAACATGAGGTTGTGGTTTGACGCGTAATCGTCGACAATTGAACGGAAGGTGATTTCGTGAGTTCTGGACGACGTAACCTTGGGCATGGTCCGCGCCTTTGCCGGCCCTCCGGAGACGCCCGCCGCTTGTACATCGGGCCGAGGTAGTTGTGACACCGCAGGCCCCAGTTCAATCGCCTTGTTCATCAACTCCAAACCTTTGGTAAATCCCCGTTCAACCCCTGACATCCTCTGCACGTCCTCTGGGAATATGCCTTTCCAGGACGAATACCACTGAGCAACTTCCTCGAAGCTTGCCTTGGGGTGAACAAGCCACTGGTGTAAGGTGTTCAACCATTTAGGGAAGAACCCCGTCTCCAGGAGTTGTGAGAAAATTGATGAATGAATTATTTCGGCCCATGCGAGGACGTCTTGGAGTGGCTTGAGGTCTTGCTGTGCAGGATTCACCTGGAAGTCTTCTCGGAGAGTCGCTCCGAGTTTCGGAACAACGTACTTCAATAGTAGACTGTCCCATTCGGAAGGGCTGTGAACCTGTTAAGGATAATAAATGAGTGGGAATTAACTAGCTTCGTTACAGTACAACAAGATAACAAAACGTACATCTTTCCACACCATAAAATCGCGCGGGATTCCGTCACTCGGGGTCCAACCCCGCATTTGACTCCTCAGCTTACGCCTGGAATCCCCGAGCACCTCTCCAATCCTCAGTCCAACGTGCGGTAACCACGGGAAAATTAAGCTGTGCAGGGGGACTTTCGACTTTCGGGCACTCCAATCTGCGATCCCCTTCTGGAGTTTCGGTATCACGAGTTGATCGAAGAAGTTGTCCCGGATAAACCCTGGCAAGAGGTTGGCCCATACTTCGTACAATCGGATGGCCGGTTGCGGGTCCTCCACCACCCACTCGTTGTTAATTGCTGAGCGAACCCTCGGCAGCCACGCATGCCATAGCCAAGAGTCAAACGGTGTCATCTGTTGTGCCCTGCAATACAGTGAGTTATTAGGATTGGTTCACGCGAAGGTAAATACACACGTTAGATGCGCGGTTGAGATTTGCATGCCGCCGTGAAGTTGAACTTGATTTCCGGAACCGACTGTTGGAGACACCTTCAGGGCGCGGCGCCAGAGGTGGAACGTTGGCATCAGCCATGATGGGTCTTCTAGTGGGTTCCAGGTCACGAGCAAGCGACGGAGCTGTTTCTATTGTGAGAAAGGGGGTATATTAATTGGATGGGTCACTTACGATAGGTGATATTGCCGCAACGACGATCTCATCAAGGCGGTAGCGATCAAAATCGCTAGCAAATTGGCCAAGCAGCTTACCAAAGCTCGGTGAAAAGGGGTCAAGTGTCGGTTCGTATGATGCGGAAAGCCTCTTCGCTTCCGAATTTATGTCATCCACGACCAGATGAATTTGTTGAAGACGGGCAATGACTAAATGAGGATCAGTATGATGCAGGGCCGCAGAACGGTACATACTCACGGTCAGCTTCCTCTTTGATTTTCCTCCTCAAGCGCGCGTCCTCTTCGCGAAGGTGTTTTTTCCTCGCTTCTAGTGCCTTCGCCTCCCGGGTAAGGCCTTCCAGGTCGCTTTTCGTCGATTCGACAACCAATCGTAGATTATGGCGGACCTCAGGGATACGCGTGGCATCAGAGGTCGGAGTCCAAGACGCAAGTGAGACGTCTGCTATCGAGGAAACTTCACGTAACTGTTGGAAGATCCATGAGCGGTCTGTAGGAACACGGGAAAATAGATCCTTACCGTTGCGCCGGTTGCATCAATGATTGGACCGATACCGGCCGCTGTGGGTACGGAATCTCCGGTCTCAGCGAGAATTTCTTCGTACGTCTTGTGCTCGATCCTCGTTTTCACTTTCTTCGGCCGCTTCCACGCATCAGCTGGTTCCTTCTTCACCCCGGCCTTGCCTTTGCCCTTCCCAGGTGTGGCATCTTCGTCGTCGCTGACAAGCTCCCCTTTCCTTCGTGCCTCTGCTCTCTCCTGTTCCGTCCGTTCCGAGAACCCACCGAAGGCGATACCCATTCCCTTCTTTCTAACCTTCGTCTCTACGGGATTGATTCTACCCTCTCCAGAGACACCAAGACCGGTGCCTGTCACCCAACCCATCTTGGCAAGCATGCGCGCACCGTAAGTTCCCTCTAGTTTGTTGAAGTGAGTACGTTCATGAAGAGATAAGTTCGGAGTGGCTGATCGGCTAGAACCAGCGGAATCCGTGTCGTCACGAATGAACGATCGCTGGGTCCTCGTAGCTCCAAACGCCTTGGGTAGAGAGGCATGAAGTTCGGAAGGGGCAGTGATGGTGTCGTCGAGTGACGAAGAGCCGATACCTCCTCGCCTAAACGTGGAAAAAGAGCCCTTCTGATCCCCAGGCTTGTCATCTTCGGCCTGTTCAGATGTACTACGCGCCTTGGAGAAGGTCGAACCGATACCGCCGCGACCGAATCCTGAGAATGCAGACTTCGCACTTGTCTCGTCGCGGGAACCTATTCCAGCCTTGGTAAAACCCAGACCTGAGGATCCGACGGATTTGGACGCGCCGAGACCCATCCTCGGTCGGTCTTCCATCACATCATCTTCGCTCCTGGGTGTGTCTACTGACTTGGGAACCGAGGGCTGAGAACCACCTTCGTCTTCATCTGAATCCTCGTCTTTGGCAGCAGTTCGGTCAGCATCTGAGTCGGCATCTACATCCATAGATTGGTCAGGCTCCACCTTTTGAGAGGAAACAAAAGCGGGAGCTTTGGTCCAATCCGACCGCTTTCGTGACGGCCCGGCATCCTCGTCTTCTTCGTCGCTGTCATCACCAAAACCCCGCCCCCGCTGTCTGCGTCGCTTGTGTTGGTAGGGGTTTTCGAAGAGGGCGCGTTCGTCACGAAGATCCTGGTCCTCATCGCCAAAATCTTCGGCCTCCGAGTGCGCAGAAGAGTCGGAGTCCCCGTCGTCCAGCAGCTGACGCTTTCGACGGCCCATGGATGAGTTGGTGGGAGATCTGGGTGGCGGAATGGGCCGATCAGAGTGAGTTACGAAAGAGGAGGAAAGTCACGAGACCTTTGACTCCATAAGGAAACTGTACAGTAGTTACATAAGCCACTCCCACAGTTGGTACACAATCATCATCTTCCCGACACACGAGACGCACTCCTCAAGAAACCAACGATGGTGAGTATGACCCTACGTTGTCCACTTACTTCGCGGTGCTGGGAGGAAGTTTCTGAGGAATTGACAACTATCTTTCATAGGCTCGTGGACCAAAAAAGCACTTGAAGCGTTTAGCAGCTCCTTCAGTATGGATGCTTGACAAGCTCGGCGGTACCTATGTGCGTTGGCTAAGCCCCGGGTGGAGGAAATGAGCTCACCTCGCTTTTGTAGGCTCCCCGCCCCTCCCCTGGTCCCCACAGATTGCGGGAATCACTCCCTCTTACCGTCTTCCTCCGTTACCGACTGAAATACGCTTTAACTGGCCGCGAGGTTATCACTATCGTCAACCAGCGGTTAATCAAGGTTGACGGAAAGGTCAGGACAGACCCGACCTACCCCGCTGGTTTCATGGGTACGATTCTTTGGATGCTCTGACTCTCGATCCAAGAAAATTAACCAACATATGAATCTCCCAGATGTTATCACCATCGAAAAGTCTGGTGAACACTTCCGTCTTCTTTACGACGTTAAGGGTCGTTTCACCATCCACCGGATCACACCTGAGGAGGCTAGCTACAAGCTTCTCAAGGTACGAAAAATGGCCATCGGCGCTAAGGGTATCCCATACGTTGTCACGCACGACGGGCGAACTATCCGATACCCCGACCCTAACATCAAAGTCAACGATACTGTCAAGTTCGATATCGAGCAAAACAAGATCACCGATTTCGTTAAGTTTGATACCGGTAATATCGTTATGATCACCGGCGGTCGTAACATGGGCAGGGCAGGTGTCATCGTTCAACGCGAGAAGCACACCGGTGGCTTCGATATCGTCCACGTAAAGGACTCGCTGGACAGAACATTCGCCACTCGGTATGTCTGGCGTTCGAAATCAAACGAACAACGACTCACAGGCCCCCGTTGTAGGGTGACAAATATCTTTGTTATTGGTGAGGGTACCAAGCCCTGGATATCTCTACCCAAGGGCAAAGGTACCAAGCTTACGATCGCAGAGGAGAGGGATCTCAGGAGGAAGCAGCGTCTCGCCGAGTCGTCGTAATTGTTGTTGTAGGCCATCACTCATGCATGCAATCGGTATGATTCGAGACTGTATCACATGCCTCGCTGCTAGGCTCGAGGGCTGCGCCGTTGTGACCGGCGTGATTTATCTGACATAGTGCCGTGGGGCGCGGGGCGATCGGCGGGTGATCTGCTCCAGTACTGTACCTGAGTCTCCGATCACGCTCGCCACTCATGCATTCCATTCTGTGATTCGTGGCGGTATTGAATGATATGGTTTCGGGTTCATTCGACTGGATATTCATGGCTACTTACAGGATGGGGCTCTTAGCCACCCGCAACCAGGGCATAGCTGATCGCACAGCGATCATAGGTAAGTGTTGAGCGCAAACCTCCGACTGACACGGAACGAGTCCTGGTCTAGGAAAGCGGAAAAAATCCACGTAACCTCCCGACGTTGAGAAAGGCCAAACGAGTAACTTCTGCCGCAAGGTACTCTGATCCTAACCTTCTGACCGGCCTTATGAACCTACCAGCCTCCAAACTCCATTGAACTGCACCGGGGCTCCCATGGTCCCTTTGCTGAATGTTAGATAATGACTAATGATGCATGATGCTCGAGACGAATCCAGGTGCGTCCATCACCCGCGCCCTCCGGTCTAACAGTAGGTTGGGTAAGTTGTCCGAGGAATTGATGTCCGATACGGCCTTTCAATTGTGCAGTCTGTTGTTTCATGCCTATTACGACGGTTGATCCGTTGGTGGACCGACCACAAGGCGCAGAAATGCTGGTGGTGATGGTACATATCACACCGTCGCGACAGGTTGGTCAAGTGTCCTTTGACTCCTTTCTCCCGACTTCGACATCAGCGTCGGAACAGTTGTGACGTAATATTACCTACTCCTCGAGATATACATGTAAATCTAGGTCCGTTGTAATCTGACAATTAATTATAATGTAAAAGCATCCTGAGCGCCAGGCTCTCGTACACGAGATGCCAAGATTATTGTTTCTCCCCTCCGCCAAATACCACCTTCTCGACCAACTCGGTCATGGCATTAGAACATTTGTTGGCATGCCCCAGATGTTCCCAAGTTATGTGACGCCATATCGAAATCAACTCGCTGGACTGGTGGGAACACAAGGGAAGCGGACACGTCATCACAAACGAGGTACTGCTCTCTGGGGGGGAAACGGCCGGAGAATTGGTGTCGGACCCCTGGATTAATTCCTGGACCAGGAGCATCGACGGGTCTTGGATCGTCTGCGGGGGCATAATAGTACCGTCGGTCGGCATGATCAGGTCCTCCCCCCAGGAGAACGGCCGGTCAGTTGACCCCAGGGAGGAGAACGCGAGCTGTGTTCCTGCATATTTGGGGTCGTCGAGTTTGAAAGTTTCAGATAGGATACCCGAAGAGGACACTATTGATGAGGATGAAGGCGAAGCGAGATTTGGCACAACCTCCAAGTTCAGACCGCTGAAAAACTCAGCATCCACGAAGTCGAGACTCATTGGGAAATCTGGATACTGGTTAGTTCTGGATATTCCCGACGGAATAAAATCTCGGTATACCTTGTGGATCTGTGGGTATCCGCGTAGATTCGAAACCTTCTATCGAAACTAGCGGTGGTGAGGAAACGACGGAGACAGTGTCCCACGTCGGGGGTGACGGCTCGGCAGAAGATCGTGAGGCAGGGGAGGATGGGCATGGCGATAACGACGAAGGACTTCCGGCAGAAAGAGCAGGGGTGGCCGAGGATTCTGGTTGAGCATCAATGCCGATTGTGACATGATCAGATGGTTCATTGTTCTGTAGTATTCATTAGTGGGAATTCTCGTTTTGTGTGACGAGCGATAGTCCTTACCTTTATCACTCCCGTGTCCGAGGCAGGACTGCGACCCGTGATAGTGCTTGTGGAACTCTTTCCATCTTCGGACACTTTCCCAGCTCTCTGCAGACTGAGAAACCTGTTCCTGCATTGGACTGCGGGTCTCCCTTTGATAGACCCAGAAATAATGTTCCACCGTTTACCATGTTCTGCCAATGCCTCTAAGAGTTTCAAGTCTTCTGCTTCCGTCCAGGGATCACGACCTGTAAGGTGCTCGTTCAGCTAAACGTCGAATTGAAGTTGCAAAAAAGATAGAAACTGACGGATTGAGGGGTCTAGCTTCTCCCTCCATCGTTTGGCACATTGATCGTCGGTTCTACCTGGTAGTAGTTCTGCGACTTTATACCAGTGACGACCATGCCTTCGCACAGCCATAATAAGGAGTGCGTCTTCGGGCGTTGTCCATCGGCCTTTACAGGTGTAAGTATGATGACGAGCAAGGTTGATCTCCGCGAACCTTTGCGAAGGGAAGGATCCAAGGAGTGAATCCATCGTTTGCGACAGGACTTATTGCTCCTTCCTGGGAGGCGTTCTGCGATTGTATTCCAACAGATCCTCGATCCAGCTGGTATTCAAGTGTTCAGCGAGCTTCCGAGGTGAACCCGAAACGATGCGTACCTGCTAACACGGCGTCGACCAAAACTGAGTCTTCTTCTGGGGTCCATTTGGAGTTAGTCGCCATTTCTAGTGTGGAATATCTGGCGAAAGTGGGAAGGGTACAGGAACGAGAGCCCACGGATGTTCCGCCGTTTTATGTCAACCTTCATCGGCTCGTCATTCACCAGATCTCCAGAGAAGCGCTGGTCCTGTGTCAAAACAATGGTCCCTATAAAGTCTGAGTATCCGCATGGGGGTGTTTCACTGTGGGAACAAGAAGCACACGCCGAGGCGCGACGATTCATTCGGTCTATCGAGCATAATCCAGCTTTCGTGAAGACCGAGTTTAAGAACAGCCCGGAAGAGCGGACGCTGCGATCAGCGTATCAGAAAGAATTTCAAAGTCGGAGTGGGGACCGGTCCGGTCGCTCAGATCATCTCAGACTCGGCCTTACGCTTATCAAAATAAACCGTACGTTCCTGTGCTTTTCCCGTCAGGGAGTTGTTGTTATGTGGTGAAGGTGGTGGTCAAAGCGCCGCGGGATCACTCCCGATCAACGCTCGTTTCTAGTGACTCCCGGCCTCAACCCCGCGAGTTTGAATCCCGGTTCCCCAATCACATTCACCCACGCCCTAAATATCCTCAATACCCTAAGCGATTCCTACAAGTGACTGACTCTGCGCCCGTGTACGGCGGGTCTCAGCCAGTAGCTCACCCGGCACGTGCAACCTTACTAGAGTACCAGTTCGCACGGATCATTAAATTGCCGCAAGTGATCCTCCTATCCTCTTGCACGGGCTGACAGACACCAACGGATCAAGCGACTCCTCATTACCCTCATGCTACTCCCCCATGCATCGTGATAAAGTCCACTTAATGCCCACTGGGAGCCTATCGATAACAACGTTTTATCCTGCAGGACGCAGTCAGAACCAACCTAGGATTAGTTGTTGTCACCCAACGGCCGTACTGGTACAACGACTTGGCTTAACGGGTAACACTTCCTCGATGTCTGTGAGAGGATTCGGAAGGGAGCCACACGGTTTCTCCGGGTTCATTGTGGGCCTCTCAGCTTCGTTCGATATCTCAACCTCCGAAGCGGGGCTCCTGTGTTTGTATAGATATACCGCTTAAAGTTTCGTCTCGGGTTCCATGGTGGCAATCCCGACGGAGCTTGCGAGGCCACGGTAAATTAGATGACCCCCATCTCCACAAACGTTATGCTCAAATATCCAACATTTTTGCCTTCTCAGAGTGCTACTCGATCTCATAAACTGGTTCTCCTCGCACTCGTCGGGTGTGTATCGGGGGGCTGTTTCATTCACTTGAATGAATGCATCGGAGGGCTTATAACGCCCGATTCTCCACGGTCGAAGCACGCATCACTGATTCGTTGCCAGGCAACAAAACGGTCGGCTACCCTTCAAACGTTCGATCCCGTCGGACGAGTGCCGTGGCACGTCACTTCTCCGAAAAGCATTTGGACTGATCTTCGAGGCGCTCAACCATGATGTCAGGTCAGAGTTGAATTTGCTGATGTCCCTGCCCCATAACCCAGAATGGTCTTATCTTCACATAGTCAGACGCGCAAAGACGTAACGCGTAAAGGGTTATCGAGCGAGTCGGGAATGAAGCAGAAACCGACTGGACTGAGGGACGGAGACTCCATCCGATTGTCATGTCATTCGAAACAAAACGGAACTG
>Ga0307510_10012106_pt1 | contig 10226 bp, 13 predicted proteins | sample 12_EM_MG_FD_207224 | JGI IMG/M metagenome (GOLD analysis project Ga0307510, IMG submission 207224) | Populus trichocarpa ectomycorrhiza microbial communities from riparian zone in the Pacific Northwest, United States - 12_EM | ecosystem: Host-associated > Plants > Roots > Unclassified | place...
CGAGATGTTGTCCAACCACGACTGGCACTCCGCGTCTTGAATAAAAACGTTTTCGAAAAGGCGTTGTCGACTCGGACGCAACCATGATTTCGCGACCAACGAGCAATTTCTAAGCGACCCGTTGTCGGGGGGCAGATATTTAAGGATCTCGTCGACTAGCTCCAGCGGAAGAGTCATTTCCGAACTGGCGGTGGTGGTAGAAGTTCTGGTAGGTGGATCGAACAACAACCGGCGGCATTTGTCGGGAGTCCATCAAGTTCTCCCACGGCGTCGGGGGCATTGACTTCATCACTCTCCTGCCAGCCTATGCGCGATTTGAGCTCAGTGTGCCACCACTTCTCACCACCCCGTCGCACTCCTTGCTTGGATTCTTGGCCACCGTTCAGCGCTCAGTTTCTACTTCGGTGGTAACAGCAACCGGTAAGCAGCACTGGCAATTCATCGCGTCTGCCCGCGCATACGCTTCCCCTGGTTTAACCTTCTCAATCCACAGCCACTGCGTTCTCCACGGTCACAATGAGACTTCCACAGGAGTTAGTCGATAAGATAATTGAAAAAGGTTCCCCATAGCATATCCAGACCTGTTCGCTGGTCGCAAGATCGTGGACACACCCGAGCCGAGAACGCCTTTTCGGAGACATTGGTATTAACGACCGGGGCTTGCAATCACGGCTGAAGAATGTTTCACCAACGTCAAGTTACTAGGCCACGTCCGTTCGTTATCCTACGTCGCGGAAGGGCCGGGTGAGGGTTGCGGGTCACGAAAACCGGGGAATTTACTGCTCCGGTCACTGTCCAGATGTACAAAATCGCGCTTCTTGAGGTGGGCCTTTACAGGGGATGTGCGGGGTCGCACCCGGGGACACCTAACTGTCGGGACCCCGATGAGACCCCGGTAGTACCCTCCACCCGGATTTCGACGGATACCCTCACCTACACCCGTGTGTGGTATTACAGACAAATCAAATAAACACAAATATGACACGAAACCAGACAAGCCAGCCACTTGGGCGAGCTGCAGAAGGAAAAAATAACGGAGACACGGTTGGGACACGAGGTGAAATGATCGAGTGACCGGCATGATAGGGAACAACAAGGGTAGATCGCCTGTCCATTTTACGCAATGCGTATTTTGACTTTATTCCCGGATCTGTGGCCCATCCTCTGTTTGTTCAAGGGAACGATAATAGCTCGATACGCAAGTATTCTACAAGAAAGTGTGCCCAACCCTTAGAACCGAGTGTTTTTACCCAAATCACCCGGATTAGGGACCCTGGAAGTGTGGTTCAGACCCACCGGGATAGCAGTCGCGTGTCCCCTGCTGCGGTACCGCGCACCCCCTGGGTCTTTAGCAGAAAGCGACTTCACAAATGATTCAGTGATCTTGTCGAAAGAGGTGGCAGTGGCAGAGTTCGATCGCCACCAGGGAGGGCGGCTCACCGACCAACGAACCAAAACTGCGCGGATTGACCGTTGTCACGCTCATACAATCGTACTGTAGAATGTTCCCAATCCTACGGCACATACAACGCATAGGTTGTGAGGGGAGGTGGATCGATGAAGAGATAAAAAAGATAGGTATACGTGACAGAGAAATCGTAGCTATCATACTTAAGTAGATCGATATCTATTCTACCCCGAAGAGTATATATAGTATCCAGATATCAGATCCCGTTGCTCTTCGAGACCCTCATCCATCAGGGCCACTCTCGAAATTTCCCACTAGAAATTTCTACGACCCTAACTCGTCCTTTCTCCTTGAACCTTGGCAGAAACCTATCGTAATTTCCCTCCCCGTCCAGGTCCACGAACTGTGCTCGCAACTCCACTTCCAGGGTGTGCTTGTGCCCAGATATCCGCAGTCGGTCGACGAGCCCACATATAACATCGTCCAACGATACCCAATGATGGTCGCGCGAGAGGAAGTCCCACTCGAGGCGTGAAATCCACGAGGTGAAAGTAAGTTTTTGAAGGTTTTTGGAGGAGATAGAGGAGATGAGGGTCTGCTCCTCCTCTCGTGGCCGCAGCAGAGTGACCTCCAGCTGACGGAGTTGTGAGCAACGCGAGAGATCCGGAGTGAGGTCCGCTGGGAAGTCGAATCACTCGCGTGAGCCGCGAAATGATGAGCACGGTGTGAAAGCGTACCGTTGAACCGTGTAATCCGCAGACGCTTCAGGCTACCCTCAACAGCGGCAACAAGGTGTGGATGGTAGCCTCCTATAATTACGAGTTCTTCATATTCCAACCTCAGCCCAGTAAACCGATCAATAAAGGATTCCGGATCCCTCTCCCTGGCACAGCGGATGAATAGTCTCCCACGTGGGGCGCGGGGAAGGTGAGGGGTAGGATGAGTTCCCACTTCAAACTCCACTTCGCGAATCTCGAGGTTGTTGAGGTTAAAGAAATACCCGAGGAGGGTGACGAATCCGTTCCATGTGATCGAAACTCGCACGAGTGATAACGACAAAAGAGTATGCTGGAAGGCGAAGAAGAGGTTTGTATGATCGGGAATGGTCGGTTCGATGTCCACGAAGCCGAAAGTGAGGCGCTGGAGCCGGTAAAATGAGGGTAAATAGTCTCGGAGGTCGTTGCCGATGGGACAAGGTGGGTGCCAGGACTTATTGTCCCTGATAGCATACGTCAGCCCGCGAACATGATGGAGTAACTCGGTATTCGTTGACGAGATGCTGCCGAGCCACGACTGGTACGTATCCGTCTCAATACAGACAGACTCGAACAGGTACCTCCGGCAGGGGTTCAACCACGATTTCGCAATCAGAGAACAGCTGCGCAAAGACTCCTCATCATCTGAGGGTATATGGCTGAGGATTTCTTCGATCAGCTCCGTTGGGAGGTGCATCGGAGAGATTGGGGGCTGGTGACCTCGTCGTCAACCAGAGAGTTGGAAACGTGTGGCGGGGTCATACATCAGCCGCTCAGATGCATGCGCCTTCTCACGATTGCCTGCCACGGCAAACGCCGAAGAAGATTGCTTGGTCCTCCGCAGGAGCGCAGCGTAAGAAATTGGAGAACTTTCAACCCCCGAACCGGTTTTTTTCTCTCCTCAGAACCGCCCACTCTACTGAGACACGGGCCAGAAGTATAATCGCGGACTTGGGCCAAAAGTCGAGTTTCGGGGTATGTCCGTACCCTGATGACTATACAATTTGTCGACGGGCCCATGCATAACCTCGTCAAGAGATGGAAGAGGGTCCATGTGGCAGCGGAGGGAATGAGCACTGCTCGGGAGGTCAACGCGAGGAGAGATTTGCTTGTGACCGTCGCCTGCCCGGACCGAGGACAGGTGCCTGGTGAAGAACAAAAAGAGAGGGAGAGGCGCGTTGGCCGTCGAAAAGACAAAAGAGCCATCAGGGCGGATTACGTAACACCGACCGTCCTTATTGTTGTGTTCGATCTCGATCAAAGTGCTTTTTGTTATCCTCAGTCGGATTTATACGAGGCGGATGCGCCATGGCCGCCCCCCCATCCGTCTCTTCTCTCCACACCGGCCCTCAGAATGTTCTTCAGATCGCTGGCCCTCTCTCTTGTCCTGACCTGGGCCTCGCTCAGGTCCGCTCATGCCATGCCGACTTCCAAGGTAGTCGTCGAGCTTTCAGCTTGCGGGATGACTCCGGAAACATCTAGCGTACTGTTGCCACAACAGGTGAGCATCCTCCAGAATCCTCTACTTAAACTCCTCTAATCCCGATGTTTTCAGTGCCAATCACTCTGTCGGACCGTTGTTGACGCTCAGCAGCACTGCAAACGCGATGCGTTATGTACCTGCTCAGCTGTCCTTCCCGATATCCTGCAATCGTGCATCCAATGTTCGATTGATCAGGTCTCTCAGGATCGTCTCCCTGAGGTTCTCTCTTTAATTCCATCCAGACTCCGAGGTGAGTTCAACTGCGTTTCGTCACACTCATCGTAGCAAGCTGACGTTAATCTATTTAGCATACGCCGATGTCTGCAACCAACCAATTCCCGAGCAACAACTCTCTATCTTCCAGAATGCTACCACTTATACCGACGCTCGTGAAGCGTCTTCACCCACCTCCGAGCCTGCGCTCACGAAGCGTGAGGTCGACAACAGCCACTGCCTCTTCGGTCTTCCGGAGGTCGTCGATATGCGCTATCAATGGACTCAACTCGCCCAATCCACGGGTTTACAGGGTTTGCAGCCTTGGCCTGTTGTCGTCTTTGTCTTTGTAGCCTGCTTGTGCTACGCTGAGAACCGAAGGTCCAAGCGTGCCGGCAAGGCCTAAGCACCCCCAAATCAATTTATCTCACTTCATCGCTCTTCGCTTTCTATCGATCAATCGCTCTCGTTCTTCGCTATGCCTGCGTCGCTTCTTGATTTTTAGCGTCGCATCTGTTGCCATGTTGTCTTCAGGATAACAATTGTACCCCTTCGCCACACGCTTTGCATTGCTGTACACCCTCGTGTTAGATTATAGTTTAACTTTTCGGACTCCTCGCGATACCCGGACACATTCATTTGTTCACCGTCTGTACCAATAGAATACAACTACATGCGCCCACATTGAAAATAAAACATTCATTGTTCCCCTAATCCGTACTGCGTGATCTCCGTCTGCCCGTCCCTGCACTCGCAGCCTCAGGACGACGACGGATCTCGGAATGATCGCCCATCATTCCGCTCAACCTCGTTTCTTCCGACACACAATTATCTCCCGCCGCCGGCGCCCCCGCAGTCACCCCGCCAGCAAACGGCACGAAACATTACCCCCGGCGATGCGATGGAAGCTACAACTAAACCAATAACGCGGCTCCTCGTCATCGGGCTGCTCTTCCACCTTATTTACATCGGAACCGTTTTCGATTGTTACTTCAAGAGCCCCGTCGTCCATGGAATGCAACCGTTCAATGCTGGATTTTCTTTGGCTAAAAGGCTTGTTTTGTTCGTTGGTACGAGATTCGAGACATCCTACGTTTTGGGCCGGTCGACGAGATGGCTAATCGATATGCATATGCAAGGTTAGCTGACGGCTTGAGAGCGGACTCTGTGTTTTCTTATAATGCCTTCCCCGCGTACCACAACTCTACCGAACCGGTTGCACCGTATTTGAGGTCTATTGTTCAGGAGCGCGGGGCGTTTGGGGTCTCGCATACGCGTGTACCCACGGAGAGCAGACCAGGACACGTTGCGCTTATTGGTGCGTTTCTCTTATATTCGTCGAAAATCGCCCATTCATCTCGTCACGCATCAGGCGGAATGTATGAAGACGTGTCTGCGGTCACCAAGGTGACACACTCTTATATCATCGTTCAAGGGTGAAATTGAACGACTGATTTCAGGGATGGAAAACGAATCCGGTGGACTTCGATTCGGTGTTCAACCAATCTAGCACAACATTTTCGTTCGGATCTCCCGATATCCTCCCGATATTCGCCCACGGTGCCATACCCGGCAGAATTCATACGTGGTCCTATGACGAGAATGATGAAGACTTTACGAAAGGTGCTTTATAGACACGAAGTTTGCTGGCCATTGCTGATGCCTCAAATATGGTTGACTTGCAGAGGCATCTACTCTAGATACTTGGGTCTTGGAACACTTAGAGACACTTTTCCGAAACGCAACCTCGGATCCCTCACTGAACGTGCAACTACGTCAGGAAAAGACGGTTTTCTTTTTACATCTCCTGGGTTTGGATGTCACCGGCCACTCGCACAGACCGCATTCACGAGTGAGGATCTTTCCCGCCCCTCCCCTTCTATCGTCTTTGAATCTTGGAACTCACAGCGTCTCTCCGTGGGTTAGGAATACATGGAAAACATCAAAGTCGTAGATAACATCGTGAAGCGAACCGAACGTCTCGTCTCGGAATTCTACGGGGATGAGGAAACAGTTTTCATCTTTACGGCTGATCATGGGATGTCCGAGATTGGAAATCACGGTGATGGCAGTACGTCGAAACCCCCACCGCGCGCGGACCTAAACGCGAACCTTCCCCAGACCGCGCATATAACCGAGTCTCGCAGATCCCGACAGCACGCGAACCCCCCTTATTACCTGGGGTAAAGGCATTAGAGGCCCGCTACCCGACTCCAACCCATCTTCACACGACGATTACTCCCTCCCTTGGGATTTTAACGATATTTACCGTCGGGATGTCGAACAGGCTGACGTGGCGGCTTTAATGGCTACGCTTGTTGGTATCAACTGGCCGATTAATTCTGTCGGTGTATTACCAGACGTCGATCCAACCAAACCTGGGTTCTTGAAGAGCATTGATGGGGGTAATTTGGAGGCAAAGGCTGCTTTTGTGAATGCCAAGGTTCGCCGTCGTCGGCCCTCAATTTTCGCCCGTAATTCTTAGTATGCCTTCCAGGTTGTGCTCGAGCATTTCAGACGGAAACACTGTAAGACCTCATCGAGGACTGAAGACGGTTCTTGTTGACTTTATCCTCTAGTCTTGAAGAAACATAACACGCTTCTCTATCGTCCTTTCGGACCATTCTCTCACGACGAGAATCCGGGAGAACGTCAAGTTGGGAATATTGATTCGCTCATAACGGCTAGGGAATGGTATGAAGCGCGACAAGCATCCGCTCAACTGATCCAAATGTCCTTAGCTGGACTGCAATACCTCCAGACGTAGGTTCTATTTTTTCCTATCCCACTTGCTTTCTTTGTCCTCAAGAATTCTAGGTACGACCAGACGATCATCCGAATCATGGTGGTGGTTGCCTATTTTGGATGGGCAGCGTACGGATCCGCTATGATTCTATTTCCTGATCGCTTGCCATCGTTCAGTTCGCCTATTTCGGGCGTGGCTTTGGTCGCACTTGGCACTTCTTGGACCCTGTTTGCGATTCAGAAGTATCCTCTGACGTTTTACATCTACGTCGTGTTCCCTTGTTACTTCTGGAGGGAGGCTCTAGTCATGTCTTCTGGCCCGTTAATTCAGCTGTGCCGCTCCGGTAGATTACAGGGGAGCATGAAGGTCTTATTACGTGCATTTTTCGTCATTGTGGCTTTGCAGAGCATGGTGGTACGTGTCTCGGTATTTGCGTACACTGAATCGGACGAGCGAACTTCAGCTGACTTCCATGAATAGGTCGGATACACTCACCGGAGCGTCTGGAGCATCGGGTTCCTCGCCATCGGGTTCGTGTGGCCGGCCTGGCGCTGGCCGGAACAAATTTTAGAAGAACACCCCGTGACGTGTTCGATGTGGATCATGCTTTGTTTGACTAATGCGGTGTTCCCGATGCTGGATGTGAATAAGTCGGAGAATCTGGGTTTGATGTGAGTTATTCTTCAGAAGCATGAGATTAGCATTGAATATGCTGACGATGTTCGGGCGCTAGAATTCTGGGAGGAGTTTTGATGTTGGGAGCCGGTAGTTTGGCGTGTTTGAAACTCGGATCTGAAAGAAATGGAAAGAGGATTGTCGATCGGCCGTTTGTGATACAGGTGAGATTCACGTTTTCGATCCGTTTCGGGTTGCTGAGGATCGTTTGTAGATTGTGTTGTTGGTCTTTACGATGCTCGTCACCGCGAGCTCCGTGGATAATTTGCGGTCGAAAAGAGGGTTACCGCTTGTGAACCAAATTCTCGGATGGGTCTCTCTCGGTGAGATACTTTCTTCCATCTCTCGGCATCATCGGCAGTTGACCACGCATACACCCCGGCGTTCGAAAACCATCCTTATCCTCTACCTTTCACAGTATCCGCCTCACTATTTCCGTTCGTATACCCGGTCAAGCACAAAAACCCGCACTCGAAGATTCTCTCATACTTTCTTGCGTTCTCGGTTTGCTTCGTGATACTTTCCATCAGCGTCGAAGGGTTGTTTTTCCTTTCGTATTCTGCGCTGTTGGTAGTGTGGGTTGAGGTCGAAGCTGCTATCCGGTCACCTTCCTCTCAAAGAGATAAGACTAAGACGACAGAGACGGAAGGAACGAAAGCGATGACGACGGGGGTGGTTAGGTATCATCCCAGGCCGGATGACCTACGGATCTCGTTATTCTTTTTATTTTTCGTCCAGGTCGCGTTTTTTGGGACGGGGAATGTAGCTTCGATCTCGTGAGTTTTTTTATCTCGCCCGTGTTACGTTTTTGCTGAGCCTTGCTGACTTGGTTTTTCAGGTCGTTTTACTTGGATCCGGTTTATCGATTGATCCCAATATTCAGCCCGTTTTCCATGACGACGCTACTGGTGAGTTCCGCTCGTGCCTCTTCACCTTTACGTCAGTACCGAAAGAGCGTGGCCCTGTGTATTCTGTAGACGTTCAAAATCGTCGCGCCGTTCGTTATTCTCGCAGCTGTGTTCGCGACGTTGAACGCGAGGCTTCACCTACCGCCCTTCTCTTTGTTCCTGATCGCGCTCACTCTGACAGATGGTGAGTAGACGATTCTCTCATTATTCAACGGGCCCTTCGTCTTGACAAAATCGATTTTACACAGGCATGACGGTCACTTTCTTTTTCAAAGTCACCGATACAGGATCATGGTTGGAGATCGGTCAGTCGATCAGTTTCTTCTGTATCACCTCTCTGTTACTCGTGTGGTCTGCGGGAATTTGCGCGTTGGGGGAGAGTTTGATGGCTGAGGTGTTGGTGGAATATCGCGTACCTCGAGTGGAAGTCCGGGAGAAGGGAGAGTAATGGACTTGGCCGTGTGAGAATGTGTGCTTCAGTGTATGATGGCCGGATATTAGCCGGCTCGGATCTCGGATTGATGTGAGGGCCGTGGCAGATGACGCACATGAGGACAATGCACCACTTACTCGTATCTTTCTTCGTTGAAAAATACCCTGGGAGCCGTGCGTGGAAATTGCTCGCCACGTGGATCTTAAACCAGAACTACCTGACCATCGATGCCGGGACCCCCGAAAATAGGGGGGAAGTCCTGTTGGATTGGTCTGAAAAGAACGCCGGACACAAAACCGAGGGGGGGGGACGCCGGAACGGGAGAAGTTCGGACTGAGGCCGACCTCCCAGAAACAGCCTAGCTTTGTTCTGACGGGCGCTAAGAAGTATTCCCAGGTAGCCAGAGTATTCCAAGAATGTCCGGGCATCCATGGGGTCCAGATTTCGACTGACCTCGGGCAAAGCCCCAATAAGCGTCAGAAAGACCTCCCCGCCTATTTTTTGGGGGCCTTCGATACCGGAAAGGAACACGAGTACAGGCTACAGGGTTAGGATGCCGCGTTCCCATGGCCAGGGTGTCCTACATAAGCGTTTCAAATGGACGTCGGCAGACTCTCGACGTTCCCGGATCGGCAGCGTTTGTTCAAGTTGCCCACGGTCCTTCTGGTCCCAAGTCTCTCACGACCGAAACAATCGTGAATGGTTCGGACACAGGAAACTCAGCTCAACTGAAGGTAATGCCGTTATTGTCAAAAGAACGGTTGATGAGATGATCAGGAGTCGGAGGGACCGGGGGAGTTGATTTACGATCCGACGTCACGGGAACGTGGGGTGGATGTATCATGTAGACTCTCTAGGCTCCGCCATCCATGCAGGCGCTGAGACCGTTTTTAAGTGCATCGTGTGGAAATCCGAAACAAGCCTAGGGGTTTCCATCGCTCGTGGGAAGAATCCATGTGGACACTGGACACCGATTCGGAAGGGAGATCTAGCCGGACGGAAGACGCGGGCGGAAAAAGCATCGAGAGAGACTGTATTAACGCTCATGGCACCACTTGCTCGGCCGAATAACGGATATGATGTTAGTTTCCCTGACCTTCTCCTTGATGTTACGCTATGTACGTACTATCTCGCTCTCACAGTGAGCGTCCTCGCCATTTCCTTACACCCCTTGCCTTTCACCACTAAATCACCATTTCAACGATGTTTCGACGGAACCAATGGCTTTCGAACCATCTCTCCCACCTATTTGGAACCCGCCAGACGCCGGGTCTCCGCTGACTCGATCGGCCAACTCCGCCGAGGCGCCGCCCGCAATTGCTCCCGGCGGGGGACGGGGCGGTGAGTCGTGTGGATGGCTGTAGGGACAATAGGGGTGTACGGCTCCACAGAAGGTCTGCGCATACGTACACAACAAATGATATTGGGATTCCAAAGACCCACATTCGCAATGCTCGAGGCTGCGGAAGTAAGCACGAAGCGCCAGCCATGATCAAACGGGAAGGATCGTGCCGAGACGGGTTCACACGATCTGCCACTGTGTGAAGCCCAAGACCTGGCCTAAAATACCAAAGAGCACGGTGGCGAAGTTGGCCAATCAAGTAA
>Ga0307510_10012107_pt1 | contig 10223 bp, 12 predicted proteins | sample 12_EM_MG_FD_207224 | JGI IMG/M metagenome (GOLD analysis project Ga0307510, IMG submission 207224) | Populus trichocarpa ectomycorrhiza microbial communities from riparian zone in the Pacific Northwest, United States - 12_EM | ecosystem: Host-associated > Plants > Roots > Unclassified | place...
CTTTAAGGTGTTTATTTGTCCCACACAAAGACAACACCTCCAGGATACAACTAAGCCCTCTAAACCTCTAAAAGAATGAGAAGATAAGACCAAGAAAATAATGTCTTTTTGTTGTTATTTCTTTTCTGTATAGTAACATGCTTTTATAGACTTGAAACATAACGATGAAACAGTATGACTGTTCATCAAACAATATGATTGTTGATGAAATAATATGATTGTTCATCAAATAGTATAACTATTCATATTAAGTTCCAAGTTCCAAGTTCCAAATGATATTATAAATATCCATATAATAACATTAGGAAGCCAAATAAGAGAGTTTGTCCATCATGACTTAATTTACTACACAATAGAAACCCACACTTAGAAACATTAGGAGGGAGTGTTTCTTTCCAATGTGGGATAAACATCTTTTCTTTATTCATTTACAAACTACACCAACAAATTGCACCATACCATGTAAAACTGACTTGGTAAGCTCCAGTCTACCCGCATAGGTAAGATGTTTACCCACCCATCCTTGAATAGCCGTTTCCAATTTGTGAAGGAGGGGAGAATACTGACTTGTTAGAAGCCTGTGTGGGCTTAAAGGAACCCCGAGATACCTGAATGGAAAGGTGCGCGCCTTCAGAGAATCCAGTGCCTGATAAAATGGCTTGCTTCACACTGTCCCCAACACCTCCAAAATAAATGGATGATTTGGAGGTATTAATATCCAGACCAGATGTTTGCCCAAAGGTCTTCAATAGCTGCATAAGTGTTTGAACCGAGCCCCTGTCCCCACGGCAAAGCAGGATTACATCATCAACAAAAGAGAGATGTGAGATACTAAGTGGCTTGCATTTCGGATGAAACCGGAATGAAGGATTCTGAGGTGCTGAGCTGAGCAGTCTAGAAAAATATTCCATGCAGGTGATGAATAAGTATGGCGATAGGGGATCCCCTTGCCGCACCCCACATTGGCCAGGGAAAAACCCAAAGAGCTCTCCATTAACAACCACTGAGTATGAAGCTGTTTCAACACAAGTCATAACAAGATGCCCAAACCCATCTGGGAAGCCAAAGAGGAGCAGCAGATGTCGCAAGAATATCCATTGGACTGAGTCAAATGCTTTCCTGAAGTCAATTTTTATCAGACATTTAGGAGAGGTTCGCTTCCTTTCATAATACCTGAGCAGCTCCTGTAGAAGATTAATATTATCAGCCATGCGACGACCCCCCAAGAAAGCGTTTTGCATGGGGCTGATGATACCAGCAAGGGCATGTCCCATCCCGTCAACTAGGATTTTTGAAATGATCTTGTAGACTACATTACAGCAAGAGATGGGCCTGAAATCACTGGTATTTGAAACATGGGCAGATTTCGGCACCAGTGCTATAATAGAGTGATTTATCTGCTTTAGAAGCTGCCCTGAGTGAAAAAAATCACGCACTGCAGCACATAAATCCTGCCCCACTACATCCCAGGATTTCTTAAAAAAGAAAAAGGAGTACCCGTCAAGACCCGGGGATTTATCATCACCAATGCTGAAAAGGGCCATTTTGATATCATCGTTTGTAACAGCTGCTAGTAAGGAAGCTTGCAAAGTAGCATCAAGTCTAGGACCCTTGGAGATGACAGATTCATCCAGGGGGAGAGTGGCTCGCGAAGTACCTAGGAGCTGTTGGTAGAAGCAGACAAAAGCGTCCCCTACCTCGGTCATGGAGGTTGTGAGGAATCCATTACTGCGACATATGGCAGGAATATAATTCTTCTTGTGCCTGTGATTCATCAATGCATAGAAGAAACTAGTCCCTCTGTCACAGTCCTTGAAGAAGTTGCATTTTAGTTTCTGACTATAGAACATTTTCTCTGCTGATTTTAGATTGATAAGGTCCAAGCGGAGCTTTTTATCCCGAGCCAGAAAATGTTCATTGTCCTTGTCATTATGTAAAAGGGATTGATGCTGCTCCAGGTCAGCTTCAGCTCTACCGAGTCTCTCTGAAATGTGGGCAAAATGAAGTTTATTGAGTTGCTTTAGAGCAGCCTTGAGAAGTTTTAGGCGCCTGCATAAAACATACATAGGAGAGCCATAAACTGCTACACGCCATTGCTCTGCGAGGAGATGCTTAAAATCTTGATGCTAAGCCCACATGTTGAAAAACTTGAAACTAGCATGTCTTCGTTGATGTAGAGGCCCAATGCAGAATGAAATGGGAGAGTGATCTGAGAAAGCACCTGGGGTGCTAAAGTGCACTTGAGCTGATCTTTGAAGTCCCGACCAGAATGGATTCACCAAGACCCTATCTATTTTGCTCCATATTTTCCCATTTGTCCAAATGAATTGGCATCCTGTATAGTTAAGGTCAGAGAGACCTAGCATAGAGCAGCAAGTTCTAAAGTCAGAAACTTCTTAGGAGGATACGGGCTCTCCATTGTGTTTATCCTCCTGTGATAATAGTGAGTTATAGTCGTCGAGAATGATCCAGGGGGAATTTGAGCTCCATTTCTGCAGGTCATCCCAGAGAGCTCTGCGAGCAATAACTGTATTATAGGCATAGACAAAAGTTGCAACAAAAGCATAGTGGTTTACTAAGCTACTTATGTTGACATGGAGTCCTTGGACAGTAAGATCAATATGCGTGCATTATTGGTTACGGTAACATTAGATAGAAACTTTCAATTCCTTAACCGGAATTTGTGCATAAAAGAAACTGATGAAGAAGCCAGCTTTGTTTCAACAAGACCACAAACATCCACCTTATTCTTCTTTATGAGGCTTACTACCTCATGTTGTTTGAGAGGGCTGTTGAGCCCTCTCACATTCCAGCAGTGAACTAACATGGATAGGGAAGGGTGGGAGGTTCCCCACCACTTTCAGATGATTTTTTGGAGTTTCTTTGCACCAAGCTCCTGGTGAGCATACCCGATGCAGCTTTGTGTTGCGTTCTGTTGGCATATACATCAACTGTGGTTGCGATTTCCTTCCCCTTGGTAGATACAAACTGAGTAGAAGGACGACTATTCACTGCAGGCAAAACCTTTGTTGAAGGAGAGTGTTGCTTATTACCATGTTTCTTCTTCCTTACAATTTCCCAACCTTCTGAAACTACCGCAACTGGGCCTTGGTCACATTGCTGCTCCTCCTGAGCATTCTCAGAAACCTGAGGGTCTGTGGGAACATCAACAGAAGGGTTGTGCTGAGACTCTGTGGGAGCATCAACCAGGGGGTTAGGTTGAGGATTTGTGGGAACATCAACAGGGGGGCTGAGTCTAGAAAAAACATTGCCTTTGGACATGGCAGCCTCCTTTTCTGTTCCATTCTTCTCTACTGGTTTAGGAGCCACCTGATCTTTGGAGCATGCTCCGGTTGAGTGCCCAAGAACTTTGCAGTTTTTACAGAATTTTGGTAAGGTCTCATAGATGACCTTTTGACAAAGAGGGTCTTCATTGGGTAGAACAACATCAATGGAGGAATGTAGAACACCGAGCAAATCCACTTCCACAAGAACACGCGTATAGGATAGCCTCTCTTTGGTGGATGTCAGTTTATCGCACTGTATTGGCTTTCCCAAGACACTTGCAAGCTTGGACAAGCACCTCGGTGTCCAACATTTCAGAGGCAAGTTTGGGAACTTCACCCATACGGGAACATGAGTCATTACAGAGCAAGAAAAATCAAAATATTATGTCATTTGGCGCAAGATTAGCGGACGACCATACACTAAATAGGGACCACTACACAAGATAGAGAGCTTATCCTCTTCATTTTCAAATCTGTAGATTAACTAGCCCGATTCATGTATGGTGAGTGAGGCTGGAAACTTCCAGGTGTTCCCAACAATACTATTAAGTGCCCTGTACCCAGGAAATTTGCCAGACACATATCCCACAACACAGAGTTTCCAATCATCGCTAGAATAATCTAAGTCTTCTTCTAAGAAGGGACATCACAGAATAGCATTATAGTCTGAGAAATGCATGGGTTTAGAGCAAATGGATGTGTTTCGGTTAGAGGAGAACAGATCATGCCATCTACCATTAGTTGAGGAAGGAGGGTGAGGTTTACCTGCTGCTTTGATTTTTGACGGGTTAGACTCAACACCGCTAGGCTTTGCAGGTGATACAGGGGTGGCCGGAGGCGGAGAAGAGATGGGTGACTGTTCATAGTCATCTTCAGAGAAAGTGTAATCCACCTGCTCATCTTCAGATTTTTCTTCATCTGAAAAATCCTCAACAAGAAACCCTTCCAGAGGTGGGGATCCATTACCAGAAAATTGATAAATACAAATGGAAATACCGAGGGAATATTTTCATCGGTAAATTTCCGAGGGATTTTACCGACGGAAATATTCCCTCGGTATATACCGACGGAATTACCGTGGGAAAAAAATTTAAAACAAAGCAAAAAAAAAAGATGACGTGTCATTTTTACTTACGGAAATACCGACGGAAAATACCGTCGGTAAATTCCGTCGGTAAACTGTGAACACTGTTCATCATGTCAATTACAAAGGGAATCACCGACGGAATTTTCCGTCGGTATTTTCCAGAGAGTGTTATTTGGCGGTTTTCTGAAAAAATTCAATTAATTTAAAATTTTTATTTAAATATTACAGACGGAATCACCGACGGATTGAAAAACCGTCGGTAATTGTTGGCGGTTTCTGAAAAAATTTTACGAAATTGAAAATTTAAATTAAATATTACCGATGGAATTACCGACGGAATAATTAAAAAATATTAATATTCAATTATCCGTCGGTAACGCGCCCCAATAAAAAGCCTGAATCCCTTATTTCACAAGAGACAGACTCATTTCTTCTCCTTATTCTTCTTCTTCTTCTACTTCTTCTTCTTCTTCTTCTTCTTCACTATATGTAAAAAACATCAATATATATTTATTTCTCTTCTTTTCTCTCCTCATCTCCTTCTCTTTTCCTCCATGCTTAGGTATGTCTTCTTCTTCTTTCTTCTTTTATCCTCTTAGTTTTTTTTTTAATTAATATGCTTAAAGAAATTTTTTCTCTCTCCTTAGCTTCACTTGCAACTACATTAAGGTAAGATTTTTCTTTTTTCTTCTTTTTTCATGATTTTTTTCACTATATTTGTTTTTTATTTTATTTTTAATTGTTTTTGTTCTTAATAATTGTATAAATGTTGTTGTGAGATTTTTTTTTCATATGAGATCAATTTTTAGTTGATTTATTTATAAGATTTTTAAATTTTTAGCAATTGCAACTTTATTTTTTTCATACGAATTTTTTTAGTTGAATTTATTTTTTTGTTGTATTTATTTGTTGCAAATTTGTTTGAGTTGATTTTCTTATTATTTTTTCCAAGCATTTTGAGTATATATTATACAGTGTTAATTTATGCTAATTTAATTATTTTATAATTTTATAAAATGAATTTTTTTTAAATGTTTTTAAATAATTACCGACGAAATTACCGATGGAATTTCCGTCGGTAAATCCGTCGGTAATAAAAAAATATTATTACCGAGGGATATACCGACAAAATGAAGCGAATAAATTTATTTTTTTATTACCAACGGAAAAAAAATTACCGACGAAAGATTCACCAACAGAGCATTTCTGTCGGTGATTCCGTCGGTAAATTAATTACCGATGGAATATGTGTCTTACGCCGACGGAAAAATTCTGTCGGTAAAACTGTTAAATCTTGTAGTGATCTATTAGTAACCGGCGGCGCATCCCCTTTACTGGAAGAACTTGGCCCTGCTTCACTGGTGATGGCTGCTAAGGCGGCGCATCCTCTTGTTTCTCTATCTAAGGTTGAGTTTTCATTCGTTAATGGAATTAACCAGATAAATCACTCCACCAACTAAAAACGACCATGCACCACCCCCATAGAATCAAGGAAGAACTGAGAGCAAGAATCAAGAAAGAGCTCGCAATCAAGAAAGAGCTCTCAGTCGCTCTCAGTCAGAGAGAGAGAGAAAGTAGAGAGAGTTGCTCTCCTTCCGTGTGAAGCGTTTTGCTTTGTGATCTCTGTCACTATTCACTCTCTTCATTCTTTTGCTTGATTGAATCTTGGATTTCTCCTGGTTATGGGTAACAAAAAGAAGAAGGCTGGGTCCCATAGATCTCATTTAAAACAACAAAAGTTGCTGGCTATTTCTCAGCTTAATGATTATGCTATCTTAGCTTTAGCAGCCCCGCCTCCTACTATTCATGCTACAGTAACCTCAAATTCAAATTCAAAACAGCGCCCGCCTGTTGCCTCTGCCACTGTCTGCTCTCGCCTTACCCACCACGCGCTATCCTCCCCACATGGTCCTGCACCTCAATATCATGGTGATCCCAGTATCAACCATATTTTTGTGGAAGATTGGTCTGGCAATGATGATATGGAAGACAAGGAGGTGGATTTTAACTTTTCTGAGGAGGACTATGTTGGGGCCTCTGCATTCTTCACCTCTCCAGTGGTTGGGGCTTCTCCTGCTGGTGGCCAGTTAACCCCTGTTGCTTCCCCTGTTGATGCCCAGTCAACCCCTCTTCCTCTGCCTCCTGCTGTAGGGTCTATCTCCCTCCCTCTGGAGAAGACTGTGATGCCTTCTTCCCACCTTTCTGGCTGTTGTGTGTCTCCCATCTCTGATGTAGCAGGTGCTCAGTCCACCCCTCCTCCTCTGCCTCCTGCTGAGAAGATTCTTTCTCCCCCTCTGGAGAAGTCTATGACCCCTTCTTCCCTTCCTCCTGGATGTGGTGAGTCTTCACCCACTACTATAGCAGGTAAACCTTTTCTGCTCCTGGTAGTAATAAATGGCGGGACCTTTTCTCCACTAGATCTATTGTTTCTTATACCAGGCTGCAAAACTTCTCTCTTAATCATTTATCTAAAACTTGTGACATCTCTTCTGAGGACATTCAGCCTGCTTTTGATGTTTGGAAATATTGTGTTGTGGGTTATGTTTCTGGTAAACGCCCTGGCTATGGAGCCCTGAATAGTATTATTTCCAATGTCTGGAAATGTGAGGCTATCCTTATCATCCATGACTCTGGGTGGCTGGTTTACATATTCAAAACAGAGGAAGCCAAACTTCCGGTTCTTAGTGGAGGACCTTACCTAGTATATGGCCGGCCTCTCATTCTGCGGCCTATGTTGAAATTTTTCGATTTTTCCAGTGAAGAAATGTCAAGGGTCCCTGTTTGGGTAAAATTTCCCAACCTTTCACTATGTTGTTGGTCACCTATTTGTTTATCAAAGATAACAAGTGTCCTTGGGAAGCCTATTTCAGTGTGACCAGCCTACATCAACTCTTTCTCGGATGTCTTACGCTCGGGTTCTGGTTGAAATTGATCTTCTTGAGGAACTCCAACACTCTGTTGAAATCACTCTGCCTGAAGGTCCTGCTCTGCACCAACAAGTGGTCTATGAAACTCTACCCAAGTATTGCCATCTCTGCCATGTTCTTAGTCATACTCACCTCCTCTGCCCCAAAGCTGCTGTTACTGCCACAACTGTTCCCTGCCCTTCACCCCAGGCTCCGGCAGTTCAAGCAGCTCAAGGGGATGTTTTTAGTCGATTGGGTCCTTGTCCTTCTCTACAGTCCTCTCCTCCTCTGCCTCAGTTGCAAGACTAGTCCCAAGACCAGGACATACCACCTTCTCAAGGGGATGTCGGGTCTCCAGTTGATCTTGTTGCTACTAATGACTGGGTTACAGTGGTATCTAGATGCAAATCCAGTAAGCATGATAAGGGGAAGGCAGTAGCAGTTTCTGAGCTAGGGTCTGTTGCCAGCTCCCTTGTAACTCCTACTTCCCCTGTTTGAACAGAATCCATTCGAACCTCCTCTGGTGCTCATCCATTAGAGGCCAACTCATGTGCTGAAGAAACTCGGGATTCTTCCCCTCCTTATACTGAACCATTAGTTATGCCCGCCTGGGCTGGTGAAGGCCACAATCCCTCTCCACCAAACCCTTTGGATATTACTACTGGTAATGTGAACATGGTTCACAAACCTGTGTCTACTCCTATTGTGGAGGTGTTGGTTCAGAGTCGGGTTCGCAACCAAAACCAGAAGCAGTCGGGTCGCAGTGGACGGATTTCCCCTTCCATTGCAAATTGTTAATCCTCTTTCGCTGAACATTAGGGGTCTACTCCTCCCCCGAAGCGACATGAGGAATATGTTGACTGGTGGTTTCTACTAGTTTGTCCGCTGGCTGGTACTGTCAGTTATATAGTCAGGATACATTCATGCAGGGTGCTATCTGGTCATATTGCTGAAGTGGCCATTTTTCTCGTTTTATCTGTTTACGGTCCTTTCCTGGTGAATTGCTGCTTCGTTAATGCATGGCTCATGCATTTTGGCTTCTCGTGACTCAATTTGCTGCTGGGCCCTCCTGAGGGACCCTTATTCCCTTGGACGGTATTTGGGCTCTTAGTTATGGTTATTGGCATTTAGTGTTTACGCTTACTGTACTGATGGCTTGTGTAATGTTGTTTTCTTTCGGCTTATAGATGGTTGGTTTTATTAGGCTGTAATTCTTGTGCTGGTTGGGAGCTTGTTCCCATAGGCCTGTTCTGTACATTTGTATTTCTGGCTTGCTGGTTTCCCAGCTAGTCTAACTTTTTGATCTATATATTTTTTACATTTGATCAAAAAAAAAAAAGAACTGAGAGCAAGAAAGAGCTCTCAGTAGTAAGTGAGAAGTAAGAGAGAGAAGCTCTAGGTTGCAGGAAAATTCAAACCCGCTACTGTTCGTGTTTTCACCATTTTCTTGTGCAACGATTTCTTCCCTTGCTTTTTGCACTCCGATTGGCTCTTCCTCTATTCTCTTGGTTTATTCATGGCCAAGTCAAAGAAAAAATCATTGATGCTGCGGTCCGCCTAGCATGATTATGATTTCTATTCGTCCCGCCCATCTTCATCCACTGGTCATCGCACCCTGAGCCGCAGTGTATCCCCTCGTGGACAACACTCCTCTGGTCCTTCTAGGTCCATCTCACCCCCCTCTGCCCCTCCACGAACACAAATTACTCTTGCAGATGTTGTTCATTCCAATTGTAGAGCTAGGGTTCGCACAAAGCATCGAAAGAGGGATTTTCAGAGCCCGCATCCGGCTGCTCCTCCATCCTCTTCCTCTAAGCCATGTGTCATCCCTTCAACCTCCCCTGTCTCTATTAGACCACGTTGTGGTCTTCCTGCTGAGTCTGGTTCAACTCAAGGTTTGGCGCTGGTAACCCTAACACTGGGTCGACGGTTGGAACTGCTCCTTCGCCGATTCCCCCACCGTAAGGTACACCCTTTTCAGGGAGCCCTGGTCCCTCTTCATCACAACATCCTACAGGTACTACCATTCCATCGCCTCCTCCCTTAGTGCATTTCTCTGATTACACTGCTACATCTTCTTGCAATTTCCTTGAATCTGATTTGGGCGAACACAAAGCATTGTGGCGGTGTAGTTTAATTAGGTTCATAGTTGGGAAATTTCCTGGCTATGCGTCCATCTCCAAGTTTGTTAATTCTGTATGGAAATGTAATGTCAATTTCTCCATGCACGACTCTAGCTGGCTCATATTCAAGTTTGCTTCTGAATTGGATATGACTGAAGTGCTAAATGGAGGGCCATACTCTGTCTATGGCCGGTTATTGATTTTGAAACCTATGCCTGATTATTTTGATTTTAACACCTCTGATATGGTTAGGATGCCAGTTAGGGTTCGTTTTCCCAACCTTCCCCTTCAGTGATGGTCCCCATTGTGTCTCTCTAAACTGGCCAGTGTGATAGGGAAACCAGTGCATGCTGATTCTCCAACATCCTCCATGACTCGACTTTCCTATGCCCGAGTGTTGATTGAGATTGACTTGCTTGCTGAATTACCATCATCGATTAATATCACTCTCCCGAATGGTGTTTCCAAAGCACAGGTAGTGGTATATGAATCCCTGCCCAGATTTTGCAAGCAGTGCAAAACTTTGGGACACTCCACTTCAGCATGCAACTCAGCTTTCAATCATAAGCGGAAAAAGCATCCCCCAGCTTCTACTGCTCCCTCTGGATGCTCCAATCCCGCAGCTGACATTGAAGCTGTTGAAAAACAGTCACCCAGGGAGGAACCTCATGGTGAACCATCGATTGACCCAATGGTAGCTGAGGCAGCTGTAGCTGTCGACAAGGGTCCAGGATGTTCTGTGCACAAGCGGGCAAAGTTGGCTTCGCATCCAGGATCCCCTGAAGTTTCTTTTGGCTCTCCTCAGGTTGTTCATGTATCT
>Ga0307510_10012108_pt1 | contig 10222 bp, 18 predicted proteins | sample 12_EM_MG_FD_207224 | JGI IMG/M metagenome (GOLD analysis project Ga0307510, IMG submission 207224) | Populus trichocarpa ectomycorrhiza microbial communities from riparian zone in the Pacific Northwest, United States - 12_EM | ecosystem: Host-associated > Plants > Roots > Unclassified | place...
GGTTAATCGCATTTGGTGTAAAATACTGGCTGATAACGGTTACACATTTAAAGGAGAGCCAATATTTCAGCAGGGCAAAAAGCTTCCGAACCCTGTTGACATAAGCGCAATTTACAATGTAAACAAGGTTTCAAGCTACGTAACTAAGTATATAACGAAAAATGATAGTGAATTTGATTGCCTGATATGGAACTGTTCAAACTCAATATCTAAGCTTTTTACAAGCGTCAAAATTTGGGATAAAAATACATTTGCTGTGCTTTTTGAACACGTACGAACCGTTCTGAATGCGAAATTATCTAACGGGGATACTCTGCATATACATTTGTTGTCATTATATCACGGGATACAAAAAAAGCACTTTAAAATAAACGAAAGTGTTTTGAGTGGAACGGTTGACAGAGAAAAGTATATAAAGAAAATTAAAGAGCAATGCAAATTAAATCAGCAAGTACAGGCGTAAAAGAAGTAACAGATTTACAGATTCAAAATTCAATTTCTCACGTTTTGATCGTGGCGTTAGGTGATAACCCTATCACCGACGAAAAAATGACTTTAACCCTAAAAACAACCGGGGGACAAAGTAAAAATGTTATACCTATTACAAAAATTCGTCGCCCTGCGGTTATCTCTCAATTTGGTACTGGTTACCAGTTGGTTGAAAAACAGGCAGACGGAAAAATCAAAAGTGCTTTCCTGATTTCAATATCCGATTTTGGGGCGGTTGTCCTTGAAAATGGTGATTACCTGTCATTGGATTTAACAGATTTGGACGATACCACAACATATTCGGTTTTCGGGCTTGAGGCACAATTTAAAAACCGGGCTTTCAATGAATACAATTCACAAGTTATTACAGGCAGCGAAGCGCAAAACAAGGGCTTCACACCTGACGAAAATTGCAAGGGCATTGCCTTGTCAAATAATGGCTCGCTTGCCTCAATTCGTATCAGTTATTACAACGGTAATGAGGTGACTTATTTACCCGAAGAACTTGACGCAATCATGAGAAACGGTAATGATGTTTCATTTGCTGCCGATACTCTGATTGAGGGCGACACTGTTAACCAAAGCGTTTTAGGTGGTGGTACAGAGTTATGGTGGTTGCCGTTAAACGATTGCCGTAGGTTTGAAGTGTCAACTGTGGGCGGTACAGAATTAACGTTGGTTCAGTTGATACGTAGGGCGTTTTAAGTAGGTGTTTTTGGATTAGTGTGTATGGATAGTAACCGGGGAAGCCCGGTTACTTAATGAAAACAAAAAACAACTAAATAAAATGATATTAGCAACAAATACCCCTACCCCTGTTATAAAACCTATAATCCCGTTAGCTATTCCGGTAGTTCCGGTTAAACCTGCTGTTGTTCCGGTTAAAATTGCTGCTCCTGTTGCTGCAAAACCTCCGGTTACTATTGCTGCGGTTCCTGTAAAAGTTGCACCGGGTGTTATGGCTCCTTTGAATAGTGCGCCTGTTTCAACTCCTGCAAAACCTGCTCCCCCTGCTATGGTGGGTAAAGTTTTGGACGGTGTAACGATTACATCTAAGCCGTCTTACTGGTGGGTTGTGGTTGCTGCAATCGTGGCGGTTTGTTTATTCTTTGCTTTTACAGGTAAAAAGAAAGGCCGTTACGCATGAGTTTTTTAGACGATCTCGCGGGGGTTGTTGGAGACTTAAATACTGGCTCTACTCCCGGTAATTCTGCTACGGATTGGGCAAATTATTATCAAAATTATAGTGGTGCGACTCTCGCCCCTACTCTACCGACTGCGAACAGTAATAGCGGTGATTGGTTAAGCAACTTATTTGCAAAACAGCCGGGCGGTACGCTCTTAGGCAATATAATTCGTTCCGCTGCAAGCGGGGCAACTGGTGGCATACTTGGGCAGGGTAAAAACATGATCAACAGTAACGGTACTGTTGGCAATGGTGACAATTCCAGTGCTATATCTGACGTCTTGGCGTCATTGGGATATGTAGCGTCTAAAACGCCACAAGGTCAACAAATAATAAGTCAAAGCGCGGGTACCTATTTAGGTGCACAAGCGCGCACGAATAGCACATGGTTAATAGTCGTTGGTTTGCTTGGTTTGGTGGTTGTTTACCTCTTAGCTAAAAAGAAATAATGGACGTAACCAGTGGTGAAATAAAAGGAGTTACAACGGTCGCGAATAGTACCATTCATACGACCACGATGGGACACTATATATTAGGTGGTGTCGGCTCGGGGGCTGCTATGGGTGCAACGATTGGGACGTTTATCCCGATTCCCGGTGTGGGAACTGCTGTTGGTGCTGCTATAGGTGGTGTGATCGGTGGTATAGCCGGGATATTTGGCGGACATAAAGCTAACAAAGAGGCCGAAGCGCAAAAAGCTGCGGAACAAGCTGCGAACGGTGCGCAATTGGCTGCGGTAAATGGTTCGGTGTTATCGGCTGCGGGTGGTGTGTTTACAAACATCTTGGCAGAAATGAAAGCGCGGGCGGTTGCTCAAACTGCTGCAGCGCATGGAGTAAGCATTGCATTAAACCAAAGTGCAACAACAGCCGGGCAGTTAAAAGGTGTTGTGGTGGCAACAGATCAGCCCGCTAATAGCGGTAATAATTGGCTAATAATTGCGGTCGTTGCTGCGATAGGTGGGTTTATAATTTACAAAGTGTTCAAATAACAATTATCAATAAAAACTAAAAAAATGGCGTTAAATCGTTCCCAAAAAAAGAAAATGAAAGTATATCTCATTATTGCTGCTGCTGCGGTGGCTGTGTATTATTTCCTGTTTCAAACAGTTGCCGGAAAATCGTTTGTCAACGGTTTAACCGCTAAAATCAGCGGTACGCCTGCAAAAACCCTTTAATGTTATGAGGCAAAGTAAAAAAGCCTTAGCAGAACAGGCAAAAAAAGAGAGTGTAAAGCCGTTAAAATATAACGGTAAGGAAGTTAAATTATCAAATATCAAAAGTGGCCGGGAAAAGAAGTAATAACCGTAATTACGGTAACAACAATAACAGCAACAACCGCGAACAGCGTAAACATAGCGGTGCAAAATTTATATCGTCTGACAAACACGGAAACCCGTGTACAACAGGCTGGAACAAGTCTAAACATGCCGGGTTCGTTACATTCCTGTGTGTGGTGACTAAAAGTAGTGTTGAGAGCGAAAGCCAAAACGGTAATAAATACATTTCGGTTATGGTCAAAGTGCGTCACCAAATGATGCCCGATCAGATCACTAACGGGTTAATGAATGTTAGGACCGGACAGGTAGTAGTACAGACAATGGGAATTGTTATCAATCCTAAAGCCCCTAACGGTGGATACTGTGGTCGCTTCGGTAAATAAGAACTTAAAAACAGGTCGGCAAAGCGGTTATTAACCGGGGATAAGTCCGGCCTAATTATACTATCCATATGTTAAAAATTTTCAAATACATCAATGTCGTAGGACTCGTTAAAAAAATAATGAAGTATGGCGACTATATTAAATTAATAGCTGATACAGCTAAATACTTTCATGATGAGGGGATTTCTCGCGGGATTATCAGCCCCCAGGTCATTGAGGATACAGTAAAAGCGGTAACAGAAGAAGTAAAGTAAAATGAATGTCTCAAACGAACAATTACAGCGAACGGCAGCCCACGAAGGGTTCGTTGCTACGGCGTATAAAGATGGCTCTTCAGGTGGCGTTCAAAAGTATAGCATTGGATACGGTCATCAAATTCAAGCTAACGAGCCAAGTTTATACACCGAAACAATCACCAAAGAAAAAGGGCTCTCGCTCTTAAACGGTGACATGCAAAATGTTGTTAGATATGTCAATCAGAACAGTAAAAAAAGTCTCAATCAAGGTCAAGCCGATTCGCTTTTTGATTTTGGTTTCAATTGTGGTGTCGGTGCGCTCGGTAATGTTATCACCGTCCTTAATGAACAGGGTTACGGTGCTGTACCGGCAAAGATGGCACTTTACAACAAGTGGCAACCCACGCCCGGTAAATATGAAGTTAACCCGGATTTAGTGGTTAGACGTCAAGAAAATATAGACGTTTGGAACGGTGTTTTTAAAAAAAAAGTTCATTCATAATATTGGCGTTGTTTGTAAGCATCGCATTGTATTACCTGTATATAGAAAATAATGAGAAAATCCCGTTCTTGGATTCGTGAAGCGTCTTTATTGCCTTGGCAAACACTGTTAATTATTTTGGGGGTTGTTGGATTCTTGTTTTATAGGCTGCTTAAATCGCCTACCGTTGTAGGTTCGTTTTTGTCATCGATTTTTTTACCGTCCAGTGCTTCGGAAGTAACCAGTAAAGAAGATGCATTTGATAAAAAAGTTCCGCCAAATCCAACTTGGACGCCTGAACGTATTCGTTCAGATGCTCGTCAAGTAGCGTACATATTTGGTACTGGTATACACGATTGGTTATTTCTTGACCATTTGGCGTGGCCGTGGAATAAAACAAAAGCGTTTGAGATTATAAAGAATTACACTAATCCAGTTTATAATAAGCAGTTTAAAGATGCTTATAGTAACATTTATACGAACGGTAATAATTTGGGTGAAGATTGCTCCCAATACTTGCAAAATTATTATCAGTACTTATTAGACAAGCAAATTATATAATGATATATCAAAAAATACATTTCCCGGTTTTGGGTTCGCGTCCCGGTGTGGCGGGTACGGATACAGAGGGTCAACGGTACTTGCAATATGATTCGCGCGAAAGTCGCCTTGTTGTGCCTGTTAAGGTGGGTATTATTCAGGCTGACAATAGTATAGTGTATAGTGATATACCCCCTCCTGATACTGATTTGCAGTTTTTATTTATGCGTCTTGCATCACATTTGGGATATCCTGAAACGGTTAGTTTTCCATCAATATTTACGCCCGATGACGTAAAGACTTTAACGGCTGCTTATGTTACACAACTTGATCTTTCCAAAAGTGAAAGATTGGTAAGTGAGGCCGTTTCGCCTAATTTGGCGGGTGATATCGATGACGCTAACGTTTATCTGTTGGCTTATGCGGTGCAACCGGGGGCGTCTATGTATGCGGGTGGCTTCTTTTATATGCCGGGCTTTGTAGATAGTCAACCCGTTTATAATAAAGAATTTGACGCTGTTCCGGTTGGGGCTTCACGTGACTATGATAGTGTAATTTATCCTTATTTGTTTAATCCGGTATTTAGTAGCCCAGGTAAATAATATGCAACAATTTCCAACCTTAAAAAAATTGAATTTTACTATAGATGGCGCGGGTAATGCTATCAATTTCAAGTTTACAAATAAACGTCCGTTTTTGCTTATTGATATAATCGCTCCAGAAGTTTCTGCTGCTCGTATCGATGCTATCAGGCGCGCCAATACGACTACATACGAACAGGCGGTGGCTAAATTCTTTGGCGGTCAGTTTATGTATGATGTTCGCGAATTTCATCCGGCAGAGCCTCGACAAGTGAAATATCTTGACCAGATAGAGGGTGTCGGGTCTGTTCAACCAAAGTATTTATTAACATTAATTATATTAGAAATCGAGTAAATGGACAAAATTAAAGAACACGGAACGTTCGGGGCTAAAGTAGCTTTATGGACTGGTATTTTGCATGTTGTGTTGCAAGTTGTAACTGCGTTAACACATCATTAATTAGATTATTATTAACCCTGTTATTTCAAAGGCATCAGCAAGTTTTGTTGCCTCTCTGATTAATTGATTGTGAAAGAAAGTACAGCAACTCGTTATGATTAACTTGTCTTCAAAAAGTTTTATTGCTGGTTTATTGCCGTGTATTGGGCAAGAGTTGCCCTCCAAAATTATTTTAAGGTCGCTAACTGAAATTGGCGACTTTGGGGGTATTGGGGGCATGATAATCATGGGGAAAAAGAAAAAAAACTAATCTAATATACTGGATTTGAGTTTAAACAACAATGGTAAAAAAAAAATGTTTGCTGCTTGCGAAGAAACTATTTGAGTGAATCAGGTTGTGACTTCGTAGCTTTGATTTTTTTATCTTCCGTAACTTTGTAAAAGTTCTCTATATGTATGTGAGTGGCAGCGAGATGCTGCGAGAACCTTATTCGTTCATTTTTTAGAGCGTCAAGAAGGCTAAATGACGTCTCGAGTAGCGGTTCCATCAAAATAAAACAAATAAGTGCTTGAAAATGTTTTTGTATATCTTTAAATTAAAAAAAAATGTTTTTGCGGAGTTGTAAGTTTCATTAAAACGTTTTACTTTTGGTTAATCTCAACTACTAAAATTTAACGTAAATGCAAAAAAAGACCTACTCCCCTTTTCGCTGTAAATTCAGCAAGGCCGAACCGGCTGACCAGTTAAAAGTTCTAAGAAAACTTACTGGCAAAGACACAAGTTTACTTAACATAATAAATGAGCTTTTCAGGATTGATCCTGTCATTTCTGTTCGTTCAGATGGCCGGGTGAATTTTCTAACAGATAGGCACTTGTTTATTTAAGAAAAACGCCAAAAACGGCACAAAAAGCGTGCCATTTCCTCCTTCAGTATATTAATTATGAGATAAAAGTGATATTCAAATGTCAGGTCTATTACATCTTTTGTTTTTAAGTCTGCGATCCGTATCATATCCTGTAGTTTAGTATTATAAAACTGAAATAGAAATGGACCTGCAATTAAAAAATAAAAAAGCACTGGTTACCGGTTCAACAGCCGGTATCGGTTATGCTATAGCTAAACAACTGGCAGCGGAAAATGCACAAGTATATATTAATGGTCGCACAACCGAACGCGTTGAATCAGCAATAAAAAAATTAAAGGAAGAAACCGGCAATCAAAATATTCACGGACTGGTAGCTGATTTTTCGGACAGTAAACAGGTTGATAAATTAATAGGGCAATTGCCGGAAGTTGATATCCTGGTGAATAATGTCGGGATTTTTGAGCCAAAAGCATTCAGGGATATCCCGGATGCCGATTGGTTTAAATTTTTTGAGGTAAATGTGTTGAGTGGTGTGCGCCTGGCACGCGCATATTTTGATAAAATGATCGCAAATAACTGGGGCCGCATCATTTTTATTTCCAGCGAATCTGCTATCCAGATTCCCGACGAAATGATCCATTATGGCATGACGAAAACGGCCCAAATTGCTGTTTCACGTGGTCTTGCCGAGCTAACCAAAGGCACCTACGTTACAGTAAATACCGTTTTACCCGGACCGACATTCTCGGAAGGCGCCGGTGATTTTATCGAAAGATTGGCTAAAGACCAAAATAAAAGCATTGCCGAAATTGAAAAAGACTTTTTCAAGCACGTGCGGCCTACCTCTTTATTACAGCGTTTTACCAGTCCGGATGAAGTTGCCAACCTGGTAGCTTACGTTGCAAGTCCTTTGTCATCAGCTACTAATGGCGCAGCACTGCGTGCCGATGGCGGCGTGGTTAAAGGTATACTTTAAGTTATACTATTATTTAACTCTGTGTGCTTCGTGCTCTTCTCTCCGTGTCCTCTGTGGTTATAGTTTTACCACAAAGGACACAGAGATTTTGCACAAAGTTCACAAAGAATTACCTACGTCAATCTTCTTAAGCATTTCCTTTTCTTTCTTACTTTATGTTAATGAATGTTAACAGATAAGTGCTTTTCGCATCATCCCTGTTACCTTTAGTTCGTTATCAAATTCTTCATGAGAAAGAAGCTAAACATTATCCTTTTATTAATTGGTTTATCACTGCTCGGGATCATTACTTTCCAGGTCTACTGGGCTTTAAATGCATATGTCGTAAATAAAGAAAAATTTGATGGCGATATTGATGTAGCAATGCAGCGTGCTATGAACGATTGTAAAAGAGATTATTTGGATTCCCTCCGGACTGTTATCGCCAAACGCCTCTCCCCTTCTGAAACAAAGCTGAAAATTGATACCGTAACCGAGCGGGAAGACCACAGCATTAAATATGTCTATATAGATTCGATTTCTAATTTATACTGGCATATAAAAGATGACCGGCTTATCCCCTTTTCCCAATTGGATGTTTACCGGAAAAGGATAGATCATAAAGCCAATCTCAGGGAACTACTGGCAGAAGCATCCTTTGATAATCCTGCCCTGATGCATAATATTTTGCAGGTTTTTAGTTTTTACGACATCAGTTCACATGGTATCCTGGGTTCTTATATCAGTCATGATAAAAGTGAAATGGATATACCCCGGGAACGTATTATGAAATTTGACAGTACGTTAAGCAACACGGTTTACGCCCTTCACAAAGATTTTCGTCAGTCGGACAGCCTTAAATTAGAAAAATACCTCAACGTTGAATTAAACAGGCTGCATATCCGCGCGCCATTTAAACTGGTTATTTCTACATCAGCAACAACCCCTGCAAAATTAAATATACATTACAGCGAAACAACGGAGTATAAGTACAAATATCATGGCTTCAGGATGTTTATGAAGATCGTTGGGCCGGAGTTTTTTGTCAGGGCAGTATTCAGGAACCCTCAAAACGCGGTTATAAAAGGGATGTTGCTCACCCTTATGATGTCAGTATTACTTATTGTGTTCACGGTATTTTGCTTCTGGTACATTTTTAAAACGATCATCCAGCAAAAGAAATTGGGCGAATTAAAGGATGATTTTATTAATAACATGACCCACGAGCTAAAAACCCCGATAGCAACCATGACCGTAGCTATAGAGGGCCTGCAAAGATTTAACGCATTGAATGATCCCGAAAAAACAAAGCGTTACCTGCAAACATCAAGAAATGAGCTAACCCGCTTAAATGATATTATAAGTAGGGTATTGAATGTTGCAGCCTTCGGGAACAACGAAGTAAAATTGATAAAAGAAAAGATTGATATCGACGACCTGGTAAATGATATAATTGACACCGAAGAATTAAAAGCTAATAAAGAAGTATCCATAGAATATGAAAATAAGAGCAACATCAAGACCATTGATGCTGATCAGCTGCACTTCAGGAATGCATTGGTCAACCTGGTAGATAATGCGATAAAATATTCAAATGAGCCGGTTTTAATAAAAATTACTTGCTATAAAGTTGGCAGCAATGCACTATTTTCGGTGAAAGATAACGGCATCGGCATACCAGCTTCGCACATTGGACATATCTTCAATAAATTTCATCGCGTACCAACCGGTAACGTTCATAATGTAAAAGGAACGGGCCTTGGGCTGAGCTATGTAAAATATGTAGTTGAGGCACATGGAGGAAGTGTAATTGTGCAAAGCGAGGTGAATGCCGGCAGCGAGTTTATAATATCAATACCCTTGATAAATGGATAAAATACGGATACTATTAGCCGAAGATGAACTGGCCCTGGCACACATTGTTCGCGAAAGCCTGGAGCAGGAAAACTTCGAAGTAATACTATGCTCAAATGGCGAGCAGGCATTTCAAAAATACTTAGAGTGTAAACCGGATATACTGGCGCTGGATGTGATGATGCCCAGGATGGATGGCTTTGAAGTAGCTAAGAATATCCGCTTAAAAGACAAAACCACACCTATCCTTTTCATAACTGCCCGGTCGCAGCCTAAAGATGTTGTGGCCGGGTTTGAATCAGGTGCCAACGACTACCTGAAAAAGCCATTCAGCGTTGAAGAACTGATTGTAAGGATAAAAGTGCTGATGAGCGATAACCGCTTGCTTCAAAAACCAAAAGTGAAGAAAGAAGAAAGCTTTTCCATAGGTAATATTCTCTTTAATCCTTATAAAAACACAATTCACCAGGGCACAGAAACCTGGCAGCTAACCTCTCGCGAGAGCGACATATTAAAGCTGCTATGTCAGCAGGAACAAGATGTGCTCCCGCGCAGGTCGTTGCTTAAGGCCGTTTGGGGCGATGATAGTTTCTTTAATGCACGAAGCCTGGATGTCTATATCACAAAACTCCGCAAACGACTGGAGGCGGATCCTAACGTTCAGATCATCAATATACGCGGCGTTGGTTATAAATTGGTTTGGTGATAACTTAGCCGGTGTTGATTTCTTTTTTAGTCCTGACATTGAGGTTTAGGCATAAATTTCGGATATTTAGCCATCATGGTGATATCTGAAAATGTATTGAAGTGGGCACTGCGCTTTTATCCTCCCCTGCTATTTCAACGCATTTGGGTGTTACGGTTCGAAAAGGATTTCCGCGGCGTAAAGGTCAAGGTAAATAAGAGCCTGATCAACAATAATTACAACAATTCTATTTTCGGGGGAACAATTTTCGCAGCAGCCGATCCGT
>Ga0307510_10012110_pt1 | contig 10221 bp, 15 predicted proteins | sample 12_EM_MG_FD_207224 | JGI IMG/M metagenome (GOLD analysis project Ga0307510, IMG submission 207224) | Populus trichocarpa ectomycorrhiza microbial communities from riparian zone in the Pacific Northwest, United States - 12_EM | ecosystem: Host-associated > Plants > Roots > Unclassified | place...
TGCGGGTTCAGGTCACCATACAAAATTCTGGCGCACAGACAATCCTCCATACAAATTTTTAATCCCTGTGTTCAGGTACTTCATGAGGGGGACGTGTACAAATGTAGCCGGAGGCCCCGGGAGGGTCGCCCCCGTGGAACGGTGGGGTTAGCACTGAACATCGACCCTCCTTAAGTGCTCGCTACAGGCAAGAAGTACCCTTGGCTGGGAGGAGTGTCTCATGCCGTATAGCGACACGGACTTAGGTCTGTGGATTGTACTCGTACTTAGGAAGAATGGAAATTAGTTTACAAGTACCCGAAAACAGGGATCCAGAAAATATGTGGCAGAGAGCCCGTATTTGAGAGCCCATACAAATTCAAAACACCCCCTTCCGAATACTTCTTCCCTGGGGCGAGTAACTATCCGCGACAACGGCTCGGGGGCATATATTCAACGCCGGAGCAGTACACTAGCGCAGGGTAGCATACTAGTGCGCATAACACTCTGTTCCCTACAAGCGCAAGCGCTCTCACATTCGGACTCGAGGGCTCCGGGGTCGGCAACGGCTGCGGTCAGATGCAAATATGAACATAATTACGGAGCCCACTTGATGTTAATAGTGTTGCAAAGAAGGCCTTCGATAATAGAACCCGGGGGGTTGGAATGGGAGTTTGAATTGGGGTTTCTGAAAATGGGGATTGAAGGGGGGCTCTTTACTGTCTTAGTAAGCGATAGCAGGAACTCTACCTTCCCAGCTGTGTGAGTATTTATTCATTTGCTCAGAAACAGGGGAAGTGGGGTGAGTGCTAGGTTACTTGCCTCTTCATTTTACTTCCTTTTCCTATCATTTCATCTGTTTCTTTGCTTCCGACCACCTTCAAATATCATTGTTTACCGTTTTGTTAGATGGGGTTCTATCTTATAACCCCCCGGTTCGAAAAAAGTGCATTCCCAGTCCTTCGATCATTTTTGATCGGATCCCCTCATTCGTTGCAACATTGCTTGGTGTCCGCCCTTTCCAGGAACTCATTAGGATGGTTGTCTGACCGACCTTGGCTACAAAGCTGATACCGTGCGATGCTGAGCCACAGCCACCAGGGAGTATCCTGAGACAGAGCAGAAGGTTAACTTTATCGGGAAGCGGTCGGTCTCGTGGATCGACCCTTGAGGCGGGCCGCTGCCGTTAAGGTACCGTAAACCCTTTTGAAACCCACCACGTGTATCAGCTTACCAATGTGTCAATCCAGGATAGGTTTGGTTTGATAGGCTAAAAAAGTTGCGAAAATGACGAGTTCCAACACCATCAGCAGGCCGGCCCTACACCGCACCAGGAAAATGGTAATCTTTCTCAGGAGCTTCGTATCACAGAATCTTGAGATTGCAGGGCTGAAAGGGATGCTCGGGGAGGGGGAGGAGTACCGTACCCACTCGTACCGATATTGGGGTTTACAAGGGATTTTGTATGGAAGTAGACTGGTGGCGGGATCACCCAAACCAGGTGGTGGTGCTGGTGCGGGTTTGATGCTATCTTGCCCGCGGTTTGCTGCACTGGGCGTGGGTCTTGAGTACAAGTACCGGTGGCGGAGGATCCCGTGGTGGCTTTTGGGAGGGAAGTCCGGACTACACGTCCCCCTCATGAAGTACCTGAACACAGGGATTAAAAATTTGTATGGAGGATTGTCTGTGCGCCAGAATTTTGTATGGTGACCTGAACCCGCACAGACAATGACCCATACAAATTTTAATCCCTGTGTTCAGGTACTTCTTGCTAGATACTTGTACATGAGAGGGTAATTATGTGGGGAGAGTGGCATCGGCACTGCACTTTTACTCAAGTATATGGCCATCCTTCAAGGCCTATTTTTATACTGCTGTACTACGGTCCGGTACGGCACTGTGCGGCACCCATTTCTCTTCTCCGCTCAAAGACAGAATAGCGATCTCGAACTCTTTTGTCCCGGCTGGCCTTGCTATCATACTGTACCAATTGTTAGGGGTCATTTTTTTACCGACAGTGGAACCACCCTCCAGAACCGCCTCAACGACAAACGCATCGTCTCCAACTGGCTTCCCCGTGCATTTCGCCCCTCCGCAAAAGCAACAAGTGCGTACTGCCGAGCCGTTGCTCGCTTCATGAGCCCCCCCCCCCCGGCCGCCAGAACCACGCCCCAACGTGAGGAGACGAGGAATCACTCACTCTACCAGTACTGTACCCTAATCTAGGGAGAATTCAGAACCATGGACACGGCCACAAAATTATTTGTAATAATTGTGCCTCTACGATACGGCACCATCTTTCATTGGACCAGAGCCCCGCCCAGAACTGCAACACTCAATGTATCCTACTGTCCTAGGGACGCTCCGCAGCGTGATGCAGTGTCCTTGAGTTTCCCAGTGGTGCACTTATCCGCGGATCCTTCTTTTCTGCTTTGATTTCCCACCACCTCTTTTATCATCTCTTAACTTCCCCTCCGCCCCTCCACACCATTCGACTTCTCGTCAACTCTTTTGTTTTGCTGCTTAGAAAACTGGCGATATGACACTTGTACAAGGTTCGTGTCCAAGTGGGTATAGCTGGTACACGTGTGCAACGCCCGCGTACAAGGGCTGTTGTTCAGTGGACGCCTGCTCGTCATTGGGTTGCCCGTCGGGCTCAGAGTACTTGGGCAGTTCTGTCTCGTATGGCAGTTCTGTCTCGTATACTAGACCCGTCCCCACAGTCACAGGCACTTTCACATTCACTCCCCCCCTCGCATCTCCAGAGTCGACGTCGAAGACTACCACTACGCTACAAACCCCTACAGCCATCCCCACGCAGCAAAGTCCTACAACCTCCCCTACGCAAGGAAGTGCTGCAGCCTCCCCTACGCAATCAAGCCCTCCGGGTCCCAGCCCGAAATCTAGCCCCCTATTGCTCATTACCGCGATATCAATCGGTGGGGTACTTATTATCGTAATAATAGTCCTAGCTATAATCCTCTACCGCCGCCGTCGCCGCCGCCGAAAGATGAATAATTCCGCTGAGGGCCTCGCAGCACACGGCAGCGTTCCCGAACCCTCCCCCGATGATGGCCCTGCTAGAGGTATCTCAAACCCGATCCCAAATTCAGCGTTGGTCCCCCACTAACAAAAAGCCGGGCGTGCAGGTTTCATCGCCCTCTTCAAACGCACCCGCCCAATCTCCGCCGCCGAAACCACAGCCACGCTGACTACCTCCCCCTCAACGACATGCGAGCTCCCCTCCCCTAGTTTTCCCAAGCCTCCCCAACATAGCGTCATACCCGGCATCGCAGAACTCCCTTCGCCGCCAATGTCCTCTGTGTCGGAGTTGTCGTCTGGGGACCGGGGAATATACGATAGTACGAACGTGTCTACTGTTTCTACTGGCGCGGTGGTGTCGCCTACGCCGCACGAGGCATTGCGAGGCGGAGGCAGGCCGGTTATGATGCCGAATATGGGGTCGCGCGTGAGGGAGGGGAGGGGGCATGCACTCTCTTTCCAGAGCGTGCCTGAGGATGGGTACTGACTTGGTCGTATGTGGGTTTTTGCTTTATTTGCGTTCTTGTGGGCGATGTATTCCTCTTCTACCCTAATGAGACGCTGGGAGTAGTAATTGGGGTTCGATGTAATGGGCTGGCGTTTTATAAGGGTATGTTTTTAGGGTTTAACGAGTAATGTGGCACTAAATTAAGGCGCCAGATTATATGCTTTTGAGAATTCCTTTTTGGCTACAAATATCATTGCTTTCACTATCTAAACGGTGGTGTCACAGTAAATACTCACCTCCCTCTTAACTACCTCCTCCTACAACCTTTGCGCATGCACGAGCCAATTGATAACTGCCTTCCGTTCACCCCCCATGCTTGCTCTTTATAGTGCACCTAGTTTTTGTTTGGAATCGTCCTCCCCACCATTACAGCCGATCTATCCTACTCGAGTATAAGGTTTAAGCCACCAAGCAACCGGCAGCCAATGCTCTCTTGGTCAGGATTTCTTGACACCTGGTGGTGGTATTTCACCGTCTATTTAATGCATCTCTTCCCACCTTTTTAGTGCTAGCACTATCGCCTCTGGCAACTAGGACCCCGTCCACTATCCGCGCCCACCAACCCAGTCAACCGCCTATCCCTTTATGTATCCAGAGCGATCACCTACCGGTAGACCACTAACATGGTTAAAAACCACCGGGTATAGCGGCCCCCTCTGCGCGCCCTGTGCCCGGTGTTGCCACAGGCTAGACTACCAATCGAATGTGCTCACAAAGTATCCCCCCCTCCTCCTTCTCAGAGCCCGAAGCGTACACAATGTCGACCCTTGAGACTCAAGAAAAGATTCAGGCTCCTGTCGGCTTTTTCAACAAGTCGATTCGGCGGAAGAGAAATGAGATTATTAAGAAGTGGGCTGGTATGAGTATGTTCATCCTGTCCGCATGCACTGGAATTCCCGACAAACGGGAAGGGGGGGGGGGAGGCAAACAAGGAAGGCTGATGGGGGATGACGGTAGCGTTATTAATTGGAGTATTTATGCTGGCCTTCCTATCCCTCTGTATGATCCCGCCCCATCACCAAGCATGTCGCGTAAGCTGACAGCAAATACAATGCGGCATCCAAGTCTGGGGCGTCCTATCACACACCTACAAAAACCTCTCCGTCTTGACTGTCATAGTGGTGGACTTTGACTCTCCAACCCACGAAGCCGCGCTCATCGGTCCAGCGGTCCTCCGCGCCGCCGAAAACCGGAACTTGCTTCGGGAGCCACGTTTAGGGTACATCGTCAAGTCCCCGGATGAATACCCCGACGGGGAATTGCAAATTCGTAGAGTGGTGTACGAGCAAGAGCACTGGGCCGCCATATCCATCGCTCGCAATGCGACGGGCAAGTTGGAAGATGCGCTGAGGAGTGGGGATAAAAGTTTCGACCCGGACTCCCTTGCGGAGATTGTATTTGTAGAGGCGAGGGATGAGAGCGTTATTAGAAATTGTCCGCCCCCCCTTCTTTATTATGATTTTCTTTTTCTTTTTCCCCAATCCTTCTGCTTCTGAATATGGGAGGAGGCTGACGAGTATAACGTGGTAGACGTGCTCCCCTATTTGGACGACCTCAAGGGTGAAGTCGTGCGCGGGTTTTCGCAAGTCTGGATACCAAGGGTTGTGCGCGACGAAGGGTTGAGGCGGAATATGGTCACAGTGCCCTTGGCGGTGAATCCCGGGTTTGGATTTCGTATGACGAATTTGAGGCCATTTGACGTGCCGGCTGCTATTCCGGCGGTCAGTGTTGGGTTGTTATGTATTCTCACCCCCTCCGCCCCGCGCCCCTGCCTTCTCCGACGGCATATTGAAGTGGGGGATAGCGCTAATGGTGTCATATGAACAGACTTAATTATATTTTCCTTCTTTTCCTTCTCTTTCTACCTGCCCATTCACCAAGCTTTCATAATCCCCAGAGACGGTAATAACTCCCGCCCACCTCTTCACAGACAATCACTCACCAAATGAAAAAGACATTCCCCCCCTCTCCCTCCCCCAATGGCTTGTCTGGCGCCTTGCAGCAACTTTAACAACCTACTTTTTCCTCTCCCTCGCCTACTCTCTCGTTCCCCTCTCCTTCCAAATCCCCTTCTCCCGCCCCTCCCTCCCGCAAACAACCCCGGGCGGGGCAAGCAACTACAACTTCCCAGTCTACTGGATGCTAAACTGGGTCGGCATGGCCGCCCTCGGCCTCCCCTCCGAGAACATGTCCATGGTCCTAGGCCCACCCTGGTTCGCCCTGTGGCTGATATTCTGGGCCATCACGAACGTCGCCACGTCCTTCTACCCGCTCGTCCTCGCGCCCGGGATCTACAGGTTTGGATATGCATGGCCGTTGCATAACATTGTGGAGGCCGCTCGGAGCATTGTGTTTGATGTCAAGAGTGAAATTGGAAGGGACTTTGGGGTGCTGTTTGCTTGGGTTTGCGTTAGTGTTTTGTTGTTCCCGGTTTGTTCCCTGGTTGCTAGGAGGAGGGCTGAGCGGGGAAGGAGCTGAGGAAGGGAAGTTGAGCGCCTAGGTAGATTTGGCACGCTACTTTTCGGTCAACATTTGGTTGTGTCTGTTATACAACTTGGAGGATTGCAGGTTTAAGGACGCATGTGGAATAGCTTTCTGCTGCAAATACAACTGGTGAAGGAGGGGATGCTATTATACCCCGACACTGGAACGTTAGCTAAAGCAAAAAAAAAGCCTAAGCAGCGAATATCAAAAAAAACCCCCCCCCAGCAGGGCAGAAGTAGCGAAGCATTGCCTACAGTCACTAGCAACCTCTGCCCCCTCCCAGGATCCGGGTGATAACTTTTGACTCCAAGCACTCCATATAACCACCATATTCTCATAGCAATCCCACCGCCCCTTAGCCTTATAACGCCCATCAAGTCAAGATCAAAAACACTAAAACCAAGATCCTAAGTTTCAATTCTTCAGTCCAACTTCCCAATTTACCCGAAACCGCCTGTATACTTTACAAATATCGAGCCGGCGGTGCAAATCATATTATCCAGCCGGCACTTATGCCATACCGGTAGTTCCAATAAAGGTAACCAATCCCGCAAGTCAAATCGCCAACCTGCAGCCACGGAATGATTCCCACCCCCATGGATCGGAGTCAAGGAGCCTGTTTTTACTAGGGACCCACTGTCAAAATTAAGGATCTACTCCGAGATGTGCTAGACGGCACCCAACGAGTAACTTGGGCCCCATCTCGGAATGTGACTTTTCTTCGGTATAGCATGGCTCGGTGTCGCTTCGACTTAACGTCCCTCAATGTCTCCCACCCGTTTAGCCGGTTTTGTTATCGAACTTTCCCTTCCGCCGTGAGAGTCTGTTGGTCTAGTATTGCTTTTTACGGTTATTAGGTTAGTTGTGATTCCTCTGCGCAGAGGAGGAACATCCCACCACCCCGACAAGAGGGCCGGGCTCTCCGGCCCACCCTCTCCCTGGGTTGCGGTCACGTCTCTAACAGAACGAAAAACAGTGCCCAGTTCGGGTGGCCAGATAGCGTATTCCATAGCATAGTGAGCACTCGTCATAGAAAGCTACTCGAGTACACCACACACCAGCGCCACTATCACAGTTTTGACTGCAGTTCAACCTATTGTACTACTCAAACCTGCATGTACATACAGTACAATAAATTATTATGCTGAAATTCCACACGCGAAAAAATTACAAATCCTCATGTTCTAAAATTGAAAAGATCTAGGTCGGCAATGCCATACCGGTATGTCCCCCTCCCTCTCATCTATAAAAAGCACACTCCCGTTTCTTCCCGAAATATGTGTATCCCACCCGGTAAAAATAGAAAGGATGGAAAACGCTGGCAGAGAGAAAGCCCAAATCCCGTGATATGGGGAGAAAAGCAGTATGGAAATTTGAGAAGACGACGCAAAAAGCCAACATGGTGTGGTGCGACCCTCCCACGCTCTCGATCCATATTCTATGGCTTCTAGTCCATTCCTAGCGATAGCAATATTATGGTAGGGCCGTCGCCCATTCATCCGTTTTAGACAACGATTCCCCTAGCTCTCCATCCACTCGGGGCTCGCCATGCGATAGTCCATCCTACCAACGCACAAGCCACACTCACTGCCATGATCATGAATGAACCACTGTAACATTCCTTGCCCCAGCATATGCCGTGGTTGTTGGCATAATGTTCGTATCCCCAGGCAAATATCGAGCCAAATACCGTTGCACCAGCAGCAGGAGTCATGGTAACGATCCCCCAGTTTGTGCCAAAGTTTTCAGTTCCCCAAACTACGCTGACGACGGTAGGGGCAAGGCAGAATACCGCGCCGTAGCCCGCACCGATGGACGAAGAGACAATCCAAAAGTTCTCCCCATGCTCCTGAACATAACCGAGAGAAACATAGAGATTACCAAGCAACATAAGGAATGCAGATGAGAATAGTAGATACATCCTCGAGCATCGTGGGAATTTTCGAGGGGGAGGAAGACAGGCGTCGGATGTAGGAACAGGGGGGGCAAGATAGTCTGAAAGAATTCCTGCCACGACACGTGCAATAGTAGAGGTGGCTGCAACGATTGAGACGTGAGTTGCAGAATCAACGGGGTTTCTGATCTGGGAAGCCGTGGATGGCGGAGGATATAACGTTGTAATCAGGGTCCCCATCTGATCGCTGTTAGTGGTCGGGCCGACAAAAGGAAGAGAAAAAACATGCATTATTGATAAACGCTTCACCAGGTCCGGTCACCAGAAACACACCAGCCGCAAAAAACCACATTGTGTTGTCACCCAGAAACTCCCGTGTTGCCGTATTGATAAGCGGCCGTTTCTCCAACACTTCCTCGCCCGCAGTTTCTTGGCCGATTGCGCCATAGCTCGGGCCGCCAGAGTTTTGTCCTCCCTCCAAGAGGTTTTCCCACTCTCCAGTCCTAGAAATTTCTTGGTCATTCTTAATAACCTTCAATCCTAGCGCACCAATAATACCGATAACCACCAGGAACGCAGAGTAAGCCCGGAAGATTGCGGCGACAGCCAGCTCCCCCGTAGTCTCATCAGTGAACACTCGACTAACAAGCTGCGATTGCCACAAACTGCTCAACCCGAACGCTGCGATGGGCAAACTTAGAGCCAGACCTCTATTGCCGGTGAAGTTTTTGGCAGAAGTTGTTACACCAGCAAAATACATGCTACTAGTGCCCATGCCAACAAACACAAACGCCAAAACCATGACCGGGTATGGCAGCTGGTTCGCGAAAGCATGCGATGCAAGGAGGTAAGCTGGGCAGAAAAAGGTAGAGGAGAGCAAGCTGAGTTTGGCGGGCCCGTAGGCATCACAAATGTAGCCGAAAACAGGAACACTGCAACCAATTGGTGAGTAAAAACGCCAGGCCCGCTGGAGTAATGGTGAAGCACTCACGGTAGATACATCCCAAGCTCGCCGGCGACAGAAATGGCGTTTACTTGCATCTGCGAATACCCGAGTTGCTGCTGGAAGGCAGGGGCCCAGAGGGAGAACAGTAATATGCTTCCGGCGCATAAACTAGCCCATTCCACCCCACGCGTCAACTCAGCTCAGTAGCTAGGATAAGGAGAGATATTCCGGGTCTACAGACCAGTTCACAATAGCGCAGGCGAAGGATGTCCATTTTATCAACACATATTTCCATTCGAGAGAGTTGTTCGTACATCCAAGATCAAGCGATGCGGCGGAAGAAGTGTGGCGTTTGAAGCCCGGATCAGGGGTCGGCGAAGGAGAGGGCGGAGGCGGAGAACGATCGATCATGATTGAAGTGATATGGGGAGGGTGGAGGGAAGAAGAGGTCGGAGAAGGCGAGAAAATGCGGAAGGGTCGAAGAGGAGGAAGGGAGCAAGATTGAGTCAGGTACGCACCTACCAATGTCGAGAAATGCCATGAAAATCCACTGTCTGTACCCCTGTAATTTCCGGATTTAGAGACAAAGCTCCCGAGAAGTGTTAATGGTTCCCAACAAGGCAAAAGATCAGCCCCCTTGAAGGGGCTAGATTTCACCAACCCGCCACAGCGGAGAAAACCTATTCCAGGCCGGCCAATCCCTTCCCCTGCCCATGCAGAAGACCGATAGGATAGATCCACAAATGCTGTCCTGCTGGCGGAAATAAAAAGGATGCGACCACAGAGGAACAAGATTTTAGTAAATTCACATATCTTACTAGACCGTCATCAGACTGCGTTCCTCCTCCAGCCGTGAGTCCCTTCGGAGGGTTTTCGGAGCGGCTTGTTAGCTTAATTCAATTAACGTAGGCCACGTTGGGCCAAAACACACGGTGACGCGAAACAGCCTAAGTAAAAAGTACCCTTAGTAAGCAAAGCTAGCTTACTGTAGTTGCCACTCGTTTCGTGTCACCGTGTGTTTCGGCTCACCGTGGGGTCTTGGACTGGAAAAACGGTGGGAAAATTTTGTCAACTCCGCGGAGTGTCTGAGACACAGATAAGAGCCATGCACCCCCGGGGTTGAAAAACGGGTAACGGTACTTGTCCTAGGCCATAAGTACCCGAAAATGAAGGGGGATCATTTGTATGGGGGCACAGACACGCACGGATGTTTTGCCATACACGTATATTTCTTTAATCCCTGTTTTCGGGTACTTATGGCCTGGGACAAGTACTCGTAATTTTCTGACGTTTGTAAACACGACTGCTATTGCATGCCACCAAAATCCTGAGGCTCTGGTCGTTTTTTTGCCCGTATGCAATAGCAGT
>Ga0307510_10012112_pt1 | contig 10221 bp, 8 predicted proteins | sample 12_EM_MG_FD_207224 | JGI IMG/M metagenome (GOLD analysis project Ga0307510, IMG submission 207224) | Populus trichocarpa ectomycorrhiza microbial communities from riparian zone in the Pacific Northwest, United States - 12_EM | ecosystem: Host-associated > Plants > Roots > Unclassified | place...
GCAAGATCAAGCCTTTGAAGCCACCACCTGGCTATGATTCCTCAGTTTCTTCTCCAAGGTCTCCAAGATCACCAATATCAAGAACCACAAAGGGATTTGACCCCTTTCAAGCTGCCATTGAAGAGACGCGTAAAAGAGAGGTTAAACTACAACCTAATCAACAAGGCCAAGCACCCAATCAACGTGGAAGAGGCAGAAGAAACGGTGGCTCTTCATTTTCGGCTGGTTCTATACGTAAAGGAAGCAGATCTTTATCTCCTTTAAGAGTTTCAGACATCATGTTTGACCAAGAAGAGAATTCCCAGAATTCAAATTCTATTGCTTCAACAGAAATCACCCCCAAATCATCTTACACATCTTCTATCTTATCCGCGATATCATTCACATCGAAAAGGTACAAGAAATGGAAGCTAAAGGACTTGTTGCTATTCAGAAGTGCATCAGAAGGTAGCAGAACAACAAGTTGCAATGATGAGCTAACAAGATTTTCAGTTATGTCCAAAAAAGAAGGGACAGAGGATGTCAAGAATTCTAGCTTTCGATCCACGGATAGTGTAGGGAGTGCCAGGAGGAGATCAGGGCCTATATCAGCTCATGAGGTGCATTACACAGTGAACCGGGCAGTTTCAGAGGAAATGAGAAGGAAAACGTTCTTGCCATACAAGCAAGGTCTACTGGGGTGCTTAGGATTCAATGCTGCGCATGAGATCGCTAGAGGTGTTGGTTCTTTGACACGTGGATGATTCAGATCACCTCGATCTTGTTTTGTGATTTGAGTTTTAATTAATGGTTAGCAAAGTATATTTGCTATTACATAATTAAAGTGTTAATTACTTTGTGTCTGCATCCATGAAATGGACACAAATTGTATGAAAATACTGCATAATTGATAAAAAGGCATCTACAGGATTATAAATCGTGTAAAGCTGCTTGTGGTTGGTCGGTCTGAGATGTTGTTTACCAAGTAAAATATTTAAAGAGGAATGTAGTTTTTATACTTATCTATAAATTCAGCATGGCATTTTCTAATGTTTTCTGGCAACACATGTTTGATGCATACAAACTTGACCGAACACAAATATTATTTCTGCACTTTAATCTGCATTAACATATATTCTGGCATTGCCATTCCGGACCTCATTGTAATATGTGGTGATTCCTATCTTGCAGGGGAAATTCATGTGTTTCAATCCTAAGAAATGTTGTAAATAAAATATGATGAAGTAAAAGAAAATAGAACTTGAGTGTGTACAGATATTGTCTTTAAAGATATTTTCTCAATACAAGGCTATCCTTCAAGATTCAACAAGTTTTTTCTCTAAAACGAGAGTCACAGAAACAACAGCTAGATTAAAAGCGAAAAGAAATACCAACAAGTTTTCCAAACACAAGAAAATACAATGATTTTCGGCACACTTTGATTGTACGTAATAGTGCATGATATATATTGGCTGCTAACATGTAAAAGCTAGACATGAAATAAATTAGAGAATTAAAAAGTTGTTATAACAGTTCAAAAATAAAAAAGGGAAAGAGTTGTTGCCTTGCACGCAAGGAGGGCAATCAAAGGTTTTTCTCTTGCCCAGCTCAAACTTATGTGAGTGAGCCCACTATCATTTTCTTGTTGGTTATTATTGTCAACAATGTCCGGGTAGTTTAGAGATAATTGTTTGTATAAATTCACAGTGTAGTTTCTTTATTGCATAGAGCTTGTATATATACATGTACAATAACAATCCTGTTTAAGGATGAAAAACTAAGAATATAAATATACCAAAATCTTTCCTAAACTTATTCCTGATTTCTAGTTTTTCTATTTTGTAATATTGGATTGCTAAATTAGTTCTTGTCAGCACTTCCCCTCAAGTTGGTGCAAAGATATCTCGTATGCCCAACTTGTTGAGAGAGCAATGAAACACTTTACTTGATACTGCTTTAGTAAGTATATCTGCTAATTGATCCTCAGATCTGACAAAAGGAAAAATCACAGTCTTCTCATCGAGTTTTTGCTTGATGAAATGTCTATCTACTTCCACGTGTTTAGTTCAGTCATGTTGAACTAGATTATTGGCTATAGTAATTGCAGATTTGTTGTCGCAGTTCATCTTGATCTTGATCTCAGTCTCTATAAGATATCCTAGCTTCTTAAGTAGCCCTTTTATCCATAGTATTTCACATAATCCTTTGGTCATCCCTCTGAATTCTCCTTCAGCACTAGATAAAGCAACAACATTTTGCTTCTTACTTTTCCAGATCACCAAGTTTCCCCGAAAAAAGATAAAATATCCTAACGTAGACTTTCTATCAGTCAGATTCTTAGCCCAGTCTACATCAGTATAACCAATGATGTTAAGGTGATCATTCTTTGAGAAAAGAATTCCTCTTCCCGGAGAGGATTTTAAGTATCTAAGTACTCGCAATGTTGCCTCCATATGTACTTCACTTAGGTTGTGCATGAATTGGCTGACTGAATTGACTGCGTGCGCAATATCAGGACGTGTATGTGAAAGGTAGATGAGTCTTCCCACCAATTTTTGATATCGTTCTCTATTTATGGAAACTTGATCTAGATATTCTACTAAACAATGATTTTGTATGATTAATGTATCCACAAGTTTGCAATCTAACATACCTATCTCAACTAATAGGTCCAATACATACTTTCTTTGTGAGAGGAATATGTCCAATTTTGATCTATATACTTTGATGCCCAAAAAATACTTTAACTCACCACGATCCTTCATTTCAAATTCACTTGCTAGATACCTTTGTAATTCTGAAATTCCTTCTTCATCATTTCCTGTGACTATCATATCATTAACATAAATAATCAAAGCTATTATTTTTCCCCATTTCTTTTTAGAAATAGTGTATGGTCCGAGTTGTTTTGGCTAAATCCATGTTTCCGCATTGTAGACTAAATCTTCCTAATGATGCTCTAGGAGATTGTTCCAGTCCATAAAGTGATTTTGTAAGCCTATACACTATATTTTCTTTTCTTCCAGTAAAACCAGGAGGAACATCCATATACACTTCCTCATCTAAATCTCCATGAAGAAATGCGTTCTTTATATCAAATTGATATAAAGGTCAGTCTAGGTTTGCTACAAGTGATAAGAGTATTTGAATTGTGTTCAATTTGGCTACTGGTGAGAATGTTTCCTGATAGTCTATGCTATATGTTTGTGTGTATCTTTTAGCTACCAGTCTCGCTTTGTATCGTTCTATTGTCCCATCTGCTTTATATTTCACAGTAAACACCATTTGCATCCAACTATTTTTTTTCCCATCTGGCAATGTAGTTAGTTCCCAAGTATTATTATTATGGAGAGCCTTCATTTCATCATAGACATCTATCTTTTAGTGTTCATCTAGCATGACTTATTCAATGCTTCGTTGGACCTGTTCTAAAGACACATTTTCCATAAAGACCTTTGTTGCATCTAATATGTTATGAGCTGAGAAAAAATTTACAATAGAGTATTTGAATTTTCTTCCTTTTGTTTCTGTTGAGTACCGGTTTGGGGGGCACTCCCCGATTATGCTTATGAGGTAAATTGTATGTCATAGAATGAGGTAATGTAGGAGAGTCAGGAGATCTTACCTCAATTGTAGTGTTGGGATTGTCCTCACGATTCTGATTTTGGTCGTGTTTTATATTGGAGAGGGGGTTATTCAATGTGGCTTGAGTATGTAAGTCGGCGTGGTTGATCTGCTCAGTAATCATCAGTTCTGTTTGAGTATGGTCACGATGAACCCAATCACATATTTGTTGTTCATGTCTATTCTCCCCTTGAAGAACAGATAGGGATGGTTCATTGAAGAAATATTTGGTCTCAAGAAAAGTTACATCCATAGTAATATAGAGTTTCTGTGTAAGGGGATTATAACACCGGTATTCTTTCATATGAGAACCATAGCCAAGAAAGACATAGCGAACAACATATTTATCCAACTTGGATTGTTGGTGCGTTGGAACACGTACAAATATAACACAGCCAAATATCTTTGGAGGTATATGGAGTGTTGAAGGTAATTTAAGATACCGTTCCAAAGTTTGGAGTGGTGTGTGAAAATTAAGTACTCGGGATGGCATGCGGTTGAGAAGATAAACAAATGTATCCACGACATCAGGCCAGTATTATTGGGGTATATGGGCAGCTCTCATTGTGGTACGTCTTGTCTATAGTATGTGTCTATTTTTCTGTTCGGCAATTCTATTCTACTAAGGAGTATGTGGACAAGTAGTCTCGTGTATGATGCCCTTCCTATAATAAAATTGTCTAAACTCTTGACTAATATATTCGCCTTCATTATCAGATTGAAGAGTTTTAATGCCCATAGAGAACTGAGTTTGTATAAGGGTGATAAATTTCTGAAAAACTGGTAGGACATCTTTATTATGTTTCAACACATAAACCCAAGAGACCCTTGTACAGTCATCAATAAAGGTGACAAACCATCTAAAGCCATCAGTAATCATAACAGGTGCAGGACCTCATAAGTCAGAGTGAATAATCTCAAATGGTGCATTGCATTTATTATAACTGATGGGGTAATTTGTTCGATGACTTTTACCAGGATACAATCCTTACATTTGAAACTAGAGAGAAGTACATTTTTAAATAAAGTAGGGAATAAATGTTGTAGATAGCTGAATGATGGGTGTCCTAACCGGTAATGTCAACCAAATATCTTGTCTTTGCTGCTGTGATGATTGAGTGGAATGAATTTTTCCAAGGTCCAAATCATCCACATAATATAACCCTCTCATCTTAGTACCATGATCAAAAATCTTCTTCGTGAGAACATCCTAAAACAAACAAAATGAGGAGTACATCAGTACGCAACAATTTAAATCTTCTGCCCTATTGATAGTAATTTAGTGGAGAGTGAAGGAATAAAAAGAGTATTAGGAAGAGTGAATATGGTTGATAATTCCATTGTTCCTCCCTCTGTTACCGAATATATATCACCGTTGGCATTTGATATGGCCTTTCGTCGAGGAACTGACTTTGTTTTAAAGTCATTATGATCATAGGTCATGTGATCTGTCGCCCCTGAGTCAATAATCCAATTGTTTACATGTTCACCATTGGATACTAAGTTTGTGAAACCAATAATACATGGGTCTTGAGTTGTAAACTGAGGTTGACTATCGAGTGACACAAGTGTATTTGGATATATATTAGTAACAAATGTTGCATGGCCATTTCGTTCGATATTTTTTCCCCTCAGTTCATACCACCACTCTAGATACCTGTGTAGTTGAAAACACGTGTCTTTGGTATGTTTTTTTTCCGCACAATGAGTGCACCCACCCTCCTAGGCTTTCAGTCTAGAAAAAATTGGTCTGCTGGAATTCAGGCCATGTGGTCCAGGCCTGGGCCGAAGGGTCTATTTATTAGATGATGATGGGCCAAAAAATGGTTTGGACGAGTTGCCACCAGGTTCAGCCCGTCTGTTCAGGCTTGTGAGAGTGAGGCCGTTGAAATCATTCCAGCCCTCATTAGTCATCCTGTCGTTCACACCATTCTGATAGCTTTGTCATTCTGTAGCCCAAGGTTCAGCATGCCTCCCTTTCTCATCTCATCCTAGTTTCTGTCTCTGCCTCTTGTTAGTAGACTGAAACTATCTCCCTCTTTTTTCTCCACCATCACGGTTCGTCTGGTGTTCTCTCTTCTCACTTGAGCGAAGGCTTGTTCGATCGATGACAAGGGGATCTATTGAAGAATGTCTCAGCGGGTCTGATCAAATTGATCATCCAAACCATCCAAGAAAGTATAAATTTGATCTTCTTAAATTAATTTGTTGTATTTATGTATGTCCTCATCGAATGTTATGGAATTTAGGCGTCTGTAGACAATCTCTCGCCAGAGAGATTGTAAGCCAGTGTAGTAGTCTTCTAGAGAACCGCTTACTTGTGTGGTTCGACTGACTTTTCGTTTTAAGTCATATACTTGGTCATTATCTCCTCCATCGAAGTAGGTTGTGGCAATGGCGTCCCAAACAGCTTTAGCTTTAGAAAATCTAATAAAATTCCCAATTAAATCTGGGTTTAGAGAATTGATAATCCAACCTTTAACAATTGCATTTTTTGTTCTCCATTTACTGTATGTTGGGTCGGTAAGTACTGGGTGTCTAATTTCATTGGTAATTAATCCAAGTTTGTCTCTGCCGGAGATGAACATCTCCATGATCTATGACCATAGTTCATAATTCTGGCCATTAAGTTTGATTCCAGGTATGACAATTGGCAGGTCGGGGTTTTGGGTAGAGTTGGTTTGAGTGTCGGTTCTGGAATTTGTGATTCTAATCTGAGCATGGTTTGGTGGGTTTGGTTATGCCATTGTTATAGGTTGTCTGTTATTTAAAAAAGGTTTAGATTTGGATCGGTTGCTCTGATTCCATGTCAACAATGTCCGGGTGGTTTAGAGATAATTGTTTGTATTAATTCACAGTGCAATTTCTTTATTGCATAGAACTTGTATATATACATTTACAATAACAATCCTGTTTAAGGATGCAAAACTAAGAATAGAAATATACCAAAATCTTTCCTAAATTTATTCCTAATTTCTAGTTTTTCTATTTTGTAATATTTGATTGTTAAATTAGTTCTTATCAACAATTATCCCATATCAAAATTTATTATATAAACATTAGATGAAGATCTTATATTTTTAATGTGGGATAGAAAGCTTTATATATACTTTATGTTTATAAGTAAATTATATTTTTTCAATATTAAATAAAAACTTTTTAAATAGTTTTCATTATTTACAACAATAAAACATATCTGAACTAAAATCAGATTACTTTTTTTCTCTTCTGGTGCAGAAGAAGTAAACCAAAACAGATAAAATGGGTTTTAAGCAACGCATCTCAGTGTACTAAAAAAGAAAACACAAGTAGCAATTAAATTTGTACTTTTTTTAAAATGAGATCTTGAGGTCATTTTTAAAAGAATCGACAAATTATTGCATGAAATCCCATCACGTGAAGCTGCATAATCAGGTCTATCTCCAGAAGAAAATGGGAAGAAAAATACATTAATTCTGGTCCCTCTCTAAATATACATTACCAGCTAGATCTCCGGAAAGTTGAAATGTTGGAAAATGATAACACAACATGGGATAGCCGAAAATTAAAGAGCAGCAGTGCGCCACACATGGGAAGGAAAAGGGTTTTCCATAACGTAATCATTATGTTTGTGGAATCATTACTCCCATGATGCTAAACAGTGTAAAGGTCTATGAATGGCATCAATCGTCAAACAGAAGGTTGAGGAATCAATGACATTCAAAAAAAGAAAGAAGAAAAATAAAACTAACAAAACTTGCCTTTTCCTGCATTTTACGGCCATGATTTGATCATCACTACAACCTGCAATGATGAACAGTTGAGAAATTAAAGCAGCTTTCGTTTAAGATGTTCTAGACTCTCAGATGTGTGCGTTGTCTTAAAAATGCAAAACTATAGTGCTGCAGCTGAATGTTCTGTTGTACTAACACAAGAAAGAAAGAAGGATGCCAAAGCATACAACTAAGAGATTCCGCTATGCTCAGTGATGGCGAGTTGTTCGAATTCTGCCATGAGTTGTGATGTTATTGTTTAATTCTATTACAGACATTAAACATCCATCCCTCCTCTTCTTCTATCATCACTTGGAAGTAATATATGGCTTTTAAGTCTAACAAGACTAATCAAACCCTAAATTTCAAAGTAGAATCAATCAGTTTGGTTAAGCGGATTGTTTCCATTACTAATTCTGTAAAGTGTTTTGCTTTTGCAAGGCACTCCTGTAGGGAAAAGAGGGGCATTTCACCATGCATGCAGCCTAACTTTATTAAAAGGCTAGCTAGCACTGTGTATTATAAAGGAGACCCACATGGAAATTATGACAACCCTTCCTTTTCCTCTCTATTCTCTGGGATTTGTTAGCTAGCGAGGAAACTAAATATTCGAGGGAGGATAAGTTGGCCATGACCTTGGATATATGCAATAATGAATGAAATTCTCCATGACCATGGAGAATAATAATTTCCTAAACAAAAAACTTGTCTCATTTACAGTGACTATTGTGATGATAACGATGATAATGATAGGACGCCAATGGTTTTTGGTGATATCCTTGTATATATCCTTGATGATAGCTTCATCATGCATGGTTGTTGGTGAAAATGATGGCAGCTCTGATTACCTTGAAGTGTTAATTTGCAGTTTCATGATATAATTTGGGGCTCTCAGAATTGTATCAAATGCAAGCCCGTTGTGATGATTGATCTCAGCTAAGTCCAGAACTACTCCTGCAATAACTCCTAAATCTTGGTTTCCTAAACAGCCAGACGTTTCTTTTCCTAGGCGCTGCTTGATAATTTCTCCACAACTGTCCTCTTGTACATTTTTAAAGCTCCGTATTGACTTTCTACCCAGAGCCAGAGACAGAACGAGGAAAAACATGCTACAGCTTTTTCCATAGCTCGTGCCTTTGAAGAAGACAACTCATCAACTTGCTTGCATTTATATCATTTTAAACGGCGACTTCCACTCTACTTTTCTGGGTTTTCTTGCACAGTCGTTGTCATCACTGTTACCGGCAGGATTGTTATTTTCACTTGATATGTAATATCTTGCTGCATGGAAATTCACTGCATTCATTAACTTTTTCCTCTTTATATTGAATTCATGATATTTTTTTTATAGCAGATGTAGACAATTAAAATAATATTATATTAATCTATTTTTAATTAAAAAGCGTTTTTACAAAAGCGTTAATCTAAGAATATGTTTGGAAGTATGGTTGCGGTTATTTTTTAAAGTGTATTTTACTTAGAAATGTATCAAAATAATATTTTTTTATTTTTTAAAAATCATTTTTAATATCAGCGAATTAAAATGATCTGAAAACACCAAAAAATATTAATTTAAAATAAAAAAAATAAAAAAATTTCAAAAATTTTAAAAACACTTTTAAAACACAAATACAAACATTACCTCCACACTTAAAAAATATTAAATCAGCAATGAGGAAAATTGATGCCTTAAGCAAAAGTTATCATACCTTTTGCCCACTTGCAACATGATTTGATACTCCTAAACATTAAAAAATAAATAAAAAAGCAATGTAATGAAATATTTTATAATTAAGAGTAATCATGTAAGAAGTTAATTGCAAAAAGTTTTTCATCATGAAAACTAAGCTGAATCTTTTATTAAATACAATGACAAAAATAAAACTCTAGAATAAAAATAAAAAATGGAGCTAAAATAATATTTTAAAAAAACTATAATAACTAAAATAAAAATTAATCAAGATCCCTGCTACATTAGAGAAAGTTTTTCATGAAGCAATATTTGATCCTATTACATTATGAATTTAAATATCACTATATTTTTTATACAATTACTCATAATTAATTAACACTCTATGCTAGCATCACTTTGTTGCTTGACAAATTAAGAAAGACAATCTCATTTTGTCTCAGGTGAGTTCACTCGATTACCTCTCTCTTGATCAATTTCCCTTTTTGGCTCTGGTATTACTAGCTTGGTCCAAACCTTTTGACTGGCTTTCCATGGAGAATATTTATGATCTTCATAGAGAATGAAGCACTTGAATTCCAAAGCTTGGGTAATACTCAAGTGAAAGCATTCCCAAGCAACAATGATTTTGAAAGTCGAAGAAGACAAGTCAAGAAATGTTGTTTAAGCTGCTAAAATCATTCAGCATCATATCATGCAATTTGAAATCGAATCTCATTTAAAAAAAATATTGTAAAATAAAAACATTAGAATCAATGTATTTTTCAAGGACTGGTCATATTTAATAAATCGTGAAATTTGGTTGGTGTATGAAGTTCTAACACCAAAGATGTTAATGGTGCGCCATATGGTCAACAACTACACGAGCCCACAGTGTTGACTGACCGGCATTTATTATTCATCTTTTCTCTATACATTCTGACAGCCGATTTCCATGACTTGTTGAAACAAACGACCGGCCAAGTCAACCGCCGACAGAGATTATTGTGTGAAAGAAAGGGCTATTTTTGGTTTTTAACATAATTTAAAAAATAATTCATGAAATAACACAATTTAAAAAAAAGGATGGAATAGCATAGTTTTTTACATGTCGAGATTAGAAAACATAACTTCAATCGTTCATCGTTATTCTATAATAGTGATATTTTTTAAAAAATATTAAATGGATAGGATAAA
>Ga0307510_10012115_pt1 | contig 10221 bp, 11 predicted proteins | sample 12_EM_MG_FD_207224 | JGI IMG/M metagenome (GOLD analysis project Ga0307510, IMG submission 207224) | Populus trichocarpa ectomycorrhiza microbial communities from riparian zone in the Pacific Northwest, United States - 12_EM | ecosystem: Host-associated > Plants > Roots > Unclassified | place...
AAAAACAAAACAAAACAAAAAAAAAAATACTAGTATCTAACACTACTCTAAAAGGCATGGGGCTTTCCCCACGCCTTTTATTTTTCTTATATTAATATTTTTGTTTTTTTTTCTTTTCTCATGATTATCTTTTTTAAAAAAATAAATTATATATTTTTTTCAAAATTATTTTTGCTGATTTTCTTTTAATATTGAATTGGATGAGAATTTAGCTCTGTCATTTTAAAAAAAAAATATTATGGATTGCTATAATGTTTCCCTATATGATTTTTTTTTTCTTTTTATAATTGTTTTTTTTTTCCAAAATGATCATTGTTGATTTTTTTTTTCATATTGAGTTTGTTGAGAATTTAGCTTTATAGTTTTTTTAAAAAAAAACATTGTAGATTACTACAGTATTTTCTCCACATGGATTTTGTTTTGGTACAATATTTCTCCATGTTTTTTTTTCAAAATTATCTTTGTTGAATATATTTTTTTTTAATATTGAGTTGGTTGAGAATTTAGCTTTAACTTTCCCTAAATGTTTTTTCCCCCAGAATTGTCTCTTTTTTTTTTGTTTTTTTTGTGTTTTTTTCATAATTATTTTTGTCAATTTTATTTTTTTAATATTGAGTTAGTTAAGAATTTAGCTTTGTAGTTTTTTCTTTAAAACACTGTTGATTGCTACAGTGTTTTTTCATATGATTTTTTTTCTTTTTTCTTTGTTTTTTTTTCTAGAATTGTTTTTGTCAATTTTAGTTTTTTTCATATTAAGTTGGTTGATAATTTAGCTTTATAGTTTTTTTCTTGAAAAAAAAACATTGTGGATTGCTATAGTGTTTCTGCACATGATTTTTTCTTGATACAGTGTTTCCCCACATGTTTTTTTATCGATTTATTTTCAAAATTATCTTTGTCGTATTTATATTTTTCATACTGAGCTGGTTGAAAATTTAGCTTTATAGTTTTTTTCTTTAAAACACCGTTGATTGCTAAAGTGTTTCCCCACATTTTTTTTTGTTATAATATTTTTCAAAATTATCTTTATCGATTTTATTATTTTTAATATTGAGCTGGTTAAAAATTACAACTGTAGATTTTCTCATGAAACACTATAGATTGCTACAGTGTTTCCTGCATAGTTTTTTTTTCTTTTGTTTTTTTTATGATTTTTTCTAAAATTATCTTTATTGATTTTAGTTTTTTAATATTGAGTTGATTGAAAATTACAATTGTATATTTCCTTACAAAACACTATAGATTGTTGTAGTGTTTCCTTACATGATTTTTTTTTTATGATTTGTTTTTAAAATTATTTTTGTTTATTTTATTTTTTTAATATTAAGCTGATTGAGAATTTAGTTTTTGTAGTTTAATTTGTTTTTTAAAAATATTATAAATTGCAATAATATTTTTTCCTATAATTATTTTTTTTTAAATTTTATAATTTGTTTTATAAATACATGAGAACGTGCAAGAATACATAAACCCGCGAAAACGCACGGGTATAGCAACTAGTAATGAAAATAAAAGGCGTGGGAAAACTACAGTACTTTCCCACGCCTTTTAGAGTATTGTTAATAATAATAATAATAAAACAAGCCCAAAACTCTCCCCCTCCAACTCCTTCTAGAAAGCAAAAAGCAAAGAGAATTCAAAGAGATGAAGAAATGGCTTCGTTTGCAGAAGCACCACCTGGCGATTCGAAAGTCGGAGAGAAGATCTTTAAGACCAAGTGTGCTCAGTGTCATACCGTCGACAAGGGTGCCGGTCATAAGCAAGGTAACTTTATCGCCCCCCTCTTTTTGTTTTGATCTTATATTTTCGAGGTCAAATTGTCTTTTATTTTGTTGATTATTATGTTTTCAGCCCCAATAATTCGTAGATCTAATCTGTTTAGATGGACAGAACTGTGGAGTTTTTTCTCTCTCTCTCTCTCTCTGATGGGTTTAAGGTTTTTGCAAGAAAATCATGATTTTGGTGAGAGGTGGAACTGGGTTTAGAAATGGATTTAATTAAGCAAAGATTAAATTTATGTGGGTTTCTTTCGGTGTTTTTTTGAAGTTTTAGGATGATATTTATAATTTTGGATTGGGATTTGGGATCTGGTTTTTAATGAGTGAACATTTTAGATGGTCAATTTCTTCTGAGATTTGTGTTAAACTTATTTGCTTGGTTCCTGTGTTTTTAAGGTTTTAATTTGCTTCGACTGTTTAAATGTTCAGGACCCAATCTGAATGGCTTGTTTGGAAGGCAGTCAGGAACAACTGCTGGATACTCTTACTCTGCTGCTCACAAGAACATGGCCGTCACGTGGGAGGAGAAGACTTTGTATGATTACTTGCTCAACCCCAAGAAGGTATTAATCAACTCTAAAGCATAGTATGACTTGGCATGTATGACAGGGCGTCTTTAACTGGTTAAGAAGTATGGTTTAAACATTGAGGTTTAGTGATAATTCTGTCATGATAGCTGAACTTAGTTGTTTTCTATCAATTTATGACATTGTTACTCAGCATTTGGTAACTTAAGGTCCCGAAGAGAAACATGCTGGACAATATGTTAGGTCCAGTAATTAGGAAGGCTGGGTTAAAAATTGAAGGACTTGCAAACAGAGAACATGGAGCGTGTAGATTATTATGTTTAGGCTTTGCTCTGAGATCAAGGTTGAATAATCAAGGAAAGCGACCCCATCATTGATGATATTTATCCTATGGTGTATGAAATGAACTTTCACATTTCATTTCAATGTGATAAGATAGCCTAGCATTTATAGTTGGTAGAATCATCCGACTATCTTAGATACAGATGAAGAACTCATGTCTTGACACTGGTGTTTGTGCCTCTTATACCATGTTTATTTTTGTTAGTTTGCGATGCTGACCCGTAGTGAAAATTGTTTGCGCAGTACATCCCTGGAACAAAGAAGGATTTCCCTGGATTGAAGAAGCCACAGGAGCGTGCTGATGTCATTGCATACTTGAAGCAGTCCACTGCATCTTAAGCATTTCACACTTCTGGCCTCCCCATTTTGCAGTTGTTGGAGATATTGATTTTTACCAATAAATAACCATCCTATACAATGAGCATTGCGTCGAAGCTCCTTCTAAGAGTTGCCATAATTAGCAAACTTAACATTCGATTCATTTAGCTTACTGTGCCTCTATTTTGCGAATATTTGGTGGATTACCAATGAACAGTTTGTTAATGATAGTTTTTGGTTTTGATGATATTGCATATGAACATTTCCATGTTTGCTATCGCTTGCCTTCAATATACTCTGATGCATAGCAGGTCTACGGTAATGTACTTTTGAATGAAATGCAAAATGGTGTATTGGCATCTCTAGCAGGCGAACATTGGAATGCTTTCATTTTCTAGTGTTGGATAAATGCAACTGAATGATTCACTCCCCCTTCTACCCATCTCCAATGGTTTGGCCTATTGCCCGGCAAATTCCATTTACGTGGGGGTGGGAGCTCCACTCGATGCTGTTGCGGGTGATTGGTATTAATGTGATTGGTATTAATCCGATACTGTTTTTTACTGCTCTGGGTAACCTTAGATCTTCTGTTATGCTTGTATGCAGCACTATAAGGATGAACTAGAGCCATAAAATAAGAGCATTTGCTGAATCTATCCATCACCACTAAAATTACTTCTTTTTTTATCTAACTTGGACAATCCTTCGATGAAATCCATATATGATACGAACTAAGTTAGGTCTGAATTTGGCTTTAGTCTATTTGGGAGTATGGTTGCGGTTGTTTTTTAAAGTGTTTTTCACTCAGAAATGTATCAAAATAATATTTTTTTTATTTTTTAAAAATTATTTTTTATATCAGCGCATCAAAATAATCTAAAAACATCAAAAATATTAATTTGAAGTAAAGAAAAAAAATAAAAAATTCTCAAACTTTTTCAAAAGCACTTTTGAAACGCAAAATTAAAATGTTTGTAACTAGTTCTGTAAGATTAGACACATCTCTCAAACCGTATATTGGATTGAACTGAAATTTTATAGGAAAATACTGAACATATGGAACTATATCGTGGTAAATTTTCAGGTCAAATGGAATTCAGAACATATTATTTTATAGGATCAAAGTTACTAGATAAATCTTGTTAAATCTGCCAACTAGACCTTCATGTACTGTTTGGGATGTATCTGAAGCTACATGTAGAATTTTACTGCTATTCAAGATTATTCAAAAACTAGACATTTCATATTTTCCAACCATAGATGATAAGTCTAATAATTCATCTAAATGAGAAAAAATGACATGTTTGAAATAAAAAATGAAGTCTACCAAGAATGTGTTAAAGTGAGGAAGAAAGTGAATAGTACCAAATGACATAATTTGGTCTTTTTATTTTTTTTGGTTTGAACACATTAAAATGACTTCATCTCTCCCTAATACACAGCTTTTTTCCCACCGGTGTTGTTTTTGTAACCTGTATTGATTAGGGGTTTTGCCTTTTCCAAGTCAACTTTGATTCTTATTTTCTTGTAATTTCACAATCAAACCCTTAATTGGTCTCAATCTTCCTTTCAATTGTGCCCTTGGACTTCTTTGATTGAGCCCGCAAACTTTGGTGCCTTTTATAGTATAGTATTTGGTCTTGATATTCTTCAATTTTGTTCTTAATTGGCCATTTAAACTTTTAATTCTTTTAATTTCACCCGTGATTAAATCAATTAGCCTCTCAAAACTTTAATGCCTATTCATTTTAGACGACCCTGAACCTGTAGTTCTTGCAATCTTAACTAGAATTGACTTTTAAACTTTAATTTTTCTTTAATTAAATCCCTAGTTGTATTAATTAAATCAATCCAAAGCTCACTTATTGAACCTTTCGATTTTGACTAAAATGACTTTTAAACTTTTTTTTTCATTTTAGCCCCTGGTTAAGCCAATCAAGCCCTTCCAAAGTTCAATTATGTACTTGACTTTTCCATTTTTTGTGATTTTGCCATCATCTTCAACTTCCTTCTTAATTAAGCCCTCATCTATCAAAATTGAACTGCCAAACTTTACAACTTTGTCCATGTTGATCCTCAAACTTTGCAGTCTTTGACCAATTTAAATACATTTTTCAAAATTTCTTTAACAGGACCCCAAATTATTCATCCCCTAACATTCTAACCCGCTGTAAATAAAATGCCTTTCTAATTGTGATCCGAAATATTATTTTTTTTTTAATTTTGAATTTTTTTAAGAAAAAAATTGGAATATTTTTCTTAAAAGAAGAACATTTTCTACATGAAAAATAAATTTTTTTTGAGAAACCAAAATTAGGTTATGACATAAAAATGTTTGAGTTCAAAAAATTGAAAATAAAAAACGGATAAAGAAAGGAGCACATCATGCACATACAGCAACTTCAGCAAGATGAATACGCCTTTTCTCAACAAACATCTCCCGAAATTGCTCAAATCTGCCTTCCTTTATTGCTTCTCTTATTGACCGGAAGAACCCCAGATAGTGGTGTGTATTATGTCTGCAATGAAAGGGATAAACCGTCAACATCATCATCGTCAATGTCAGTTTCAGTGTCCTCATAGAGGTAAGCAATGATACTGTACATTTCTAGAAGAATCTGGGCCAACATTTCATGAACATTGAGTAAATGATTGATGTAAGCTTTAGTATGATTCTGACAAGTATAGCAGCTGCAACTTTCAACAATTGGCGTCGCATCTTTCCTGAAAGGAGACCGACCATGTAAGCAACCACCAAGAAGAATGCACTCTTGTTGAAATAGGAAATACTTTCCCTCAAATAATAAAATGGCTGTCATTCTTCTTTTCTTCGCATTTTTTAAAGAAAATTAATGCGTGGTTGTCCCTTGCACTAATTTGATAAAATAGAAATAAAATTTATACAGTGGAAGTTTTTTCTGCATGCACTCCTAAAGTTTAAACCTTTTGAGTCACGGCTAGATGGGCCATTTCACAAAAGAGCATTGTTTATTTGGATGCATTTTCTGCATTGGTTCCGTATTAGAGAAATAAGCTTAAGAAAAGTAAGCTCTACTTTTCAAATTCATGACTAAAAGGTCACCATCTGATCTCAGTTCTGTCATGAATCGCAGAATTTGTGAACTTGTTCGTCATTTGAAATTTATTTTGTAGAAAGGAAACCACTGCAACGAAGGTTCATTTTACCTTCAAAGGTACAGCATTAACAGACATTATATTTGAAATCTCAATGATAACCCACCAGAGAAACATAAGGCTTTTATATTTCAGTAAAAACATTTGACTGAAAATGGAATCCATAACATCTACTACTCTCCAATTCATAATATGTTCAACAAGGATGAGATGTTGATGGAGCTTAAAACCTTCAATTCAACAGATGAGATCATTAAAAATATCCAGATAGCTAGAGGTATACAAAGAATAAGTCCATTACCTGTAAACAGTTGCTTTCAGATTAATCTTTGTCTGGTCAATTCCCATACCAGTCAACTTCAAATCAGAGGCATATGTTTTGTTATCCAGTGGAAAGGTAAGTGCAAAGCCTCCAATAGTTAGATGATAAATATACCTGCAAAGGTTGCCCAAAAAACAAAATCATTTTTGGAGACAGTCACAATGAGGAGAAAGAAGCTTCCAAGGTTAAATTGAGAACAGAGGTGCATACGATGAGTCAAAAAGATCAATGCCAGCAGCAACACCCTGCAACACCTCCTCTAACAAGCATTGGAAAACAGAATTCACTTGTTATTCCACAAACCACTCCCATAATCCATATTTATATCCATACCCATAACTACATACAAAAGCATGAACCTTGTCGAAACATTTAATCTGAAAACGGTACCCTCTATCATTTATATATTTAAAGACTAATTTGGTCATCATGTTATTTCAAAACAATAAAAGAAAATCCTACAACACATTAAACTATATTCCCATCAATTATTTTCATTGCCAAAAAACCATGAAAATTAATATTTTCCGTGGATTAAATAGTGGACTTGTTTTGTTAGAATATATTTAGTCCCAATGGCTTAAAATATCTGGAAAGAGTTCAACAAAGTATTTGAAACCTATTAACTCTTTTAACACCACCATCCTCCCTCCTTATGTGCTATACCATGATAGCATGTGGAGCCCAAAGCATAACTTGGCCCAAAGCAAATGTTGATAGCAAATTTCAATTGAAAAAACTTGAACCAGGGACCTTTTGAAGAGCTAGCTCGGATACAAAAATCCGTACCCCACTGGAATCAAATGCTTAAATTATCGAGGAAGGGGCCAACAATTTTTAACCACCAGATATTCAAATATAGCAACAATTCATGAGAAACTCTCTATAACAAAGATGAAAGTATATCCGAGGCAACAAATTGAACAAACAAAATCAAAGAATTATTAAACAGTCCACAAGATACCTGGTAGTCCTAGTCCACTGATCAGACGTGGCCCATCCTTTGGTAAAATATCCTGATCATGTCATAGAAGCATTAAAACTCAGACATTTTTTAAACCCTGTAAATAATTCATCTTCTGTACAATCCCAATGAGATTCACAGGACCATTTATGCAGTGTTCAAGTCATGTTTTCATACAACAGCTCCAAGGCCTAGATAGAGCTGTCAAGTAATATTTCCTTACCATAAGAAACTTTATTTTAAACAACCATTTAAGAAAATGCAATCAGTTTAACTTCCAGATTCAGAGAAGATAAAAGATAGCACTGATAAACAAACACAGAAATCTCAAAACTTGGAATAGGCCTTGTCCTGCAAAGCCAACTGGCAAGTCAAATTCATTGATCTATGTTCATGATTTGTCATTATTTCACACTTAATGGCATCTATAATCAAGGGGAAATGTGAATCTTCCTAACTTAAGAGTTTAAGCATCTCACAGTTACAGCACTAAGCAAAGCAGGGCGCTCATCAGTGCTCTCTCCAAATCCAAATCCTCCAATCCAATAACCTGCAAAATGCATGTTATGATCAATTTGAGAAGAAGATTTAAACAAAGCAATTCTACATACCAAGATAAGAATCTTTTTATAAATACATATAACTAAACAAGCAAAAATCCTAGCAAATGGGGAACATATGAGAGAGCAAATAAAGGAAGTGGAAAGGCAGAAAGCCATCTAGTATGCAGTCATTCCATGAATAAAAGCGCAGCTCATACAAAGGGAATTTAATGCATTCAAACTTCAGACTATATGTAGAGCCCTACTCGATGCAGAGCATAATTCTCTGACCTAATAGCTTGGAATCCATTACCCAATGAAATCTAATGCCGTTTTCTTTTATTGAGAAAAATTATGGTATCATATTTCAAAGTGGCAAGAAGATGATAAAATTGAAGGGGAAATATATCCCACCTTTAGAAGAGCTAAGAGAATTTTTTCCGCTATTTTATCATAGTCGTTGGTCAGAAGAAATTGGCATTGCATTGAAATCATGGGGAAAAAAGAAATAAAAGGTGACCAAGGCAGAAGAGCACAGTTGCATAGATTTACCCCCCCCCCCTCGCTCCTTGTCTATATTACAATTTTGATATAGAAAAAAGCATCAATAACCTAAATATCATGAATGATATGTAACTTAAATCAAATAGAAAAGAAAGACAATACCTGATACATTGCGCTTCACTACTTCTTGTGCACATCGCCTCCGTTCTTCGACATCAGACCCTCCAACAATGGCTCCAAAAGCAACTCCACTTGCCTAAATTTAATAATTGATACATGATATGAATACTTCTTCTTTCCATTTCTAGGAATGAAAGAATAAGTTACACAAGTAATGCCATGATGAAAATTAATTATATACTTGATACTTTAGTTACAGGCTACTTCAAGCTCAAGGGGTATCCCACAAAATAATAATAATAATAATAATAATCATCATCATCATCATCATCAAAGCATGGTAGATGAAATTAAATAATTGTTCCCTGATAATCAGTTTTGGCCTACATATAGCTAATGTTGCATCCACGATCAATATCTTATCAAAGACATGCATCAATATTCTTTTGTCCCATCTCTATTATGTAGTCTCATTGTAGAAATCAACAAATTCAGTTATTTAGTTTTATTTTCTTCTAGTTGCTTTCCATTTCTTATGGGCCTTTTGGATGCCATTCAAGAACTCTAAATAGATATACGGACCTTGGACATGACTTTATTACCTTGTAAAAATAGTTTATTTGAAAATCATTTAAGACATCTTCAAGAGAAAGCAAGAAAAATGAATGACTGGATACTGAAACTTCACAACTTCGGAGCAGAAATTTAAGTTGTGAGATGCTTTTACATGTGAATGTGCAAATCTATAGTATAAAATTGAATACTATTTACCTGAAACTATCCCAAAAGCTTAACATAACAAGGATATTGATATTAAAGCATCTATTCCCCATAAGCATCAAAAGCGCATTCCATAAGTTTAAAGATTTGAATATTAGAGATGATACAACTGAACTAAACAGCACCGCAATAATCCATCAAATTCAAGAATTGAATTGTTTATGTACCGTGTCTCCTACAAAAATCTAGTTTCAATACAAGACTATCATATTTCCCTAGAGCATTGAAAGTGCATTCAATAAGTTTAAAGATTTGAAGTTTAAATCTAACACAACTGAACTAAATGACACCTCCATAATCCATCATATTTCATGTGTTGAATTTTCCATGCACCGCATATGCTACAAAATCTAGTTTTATTCCAAGACTACAAAGCACCATGACTAACCAAACAAATCAACCATCGGGATGGTTTGGCACATTCAAAGATGGATTTCAGATAATTATACTAATTTAACTTGAGAAAAAGAAATAATTTTTACCGGGCTTAGTGCAACGCATTCATCAAGCCACTTTACAGTTCGATCAACTGAATTCTTGTTCCTCTTCTTTGATACCCATGCAGGTACTTCATCAGCCAAAGTGGCCCAAAGATTTGGCCTCAAAGAAGAAATTATTCCCATGTATTCTGCAGGTTTAATCTGCCAGCAAATTATCAGTTTGGAAATATTCAAAAAGTAATCCAGCACAAGGACTTGAAAAATCAGCCAATAGAATTCGACGTTAAATGAATTGAGCAAGCTAAATTACCAAAAGGCGACCACAAGGAGTTTCAAAAGATGCACCAAGTTTATTTGTGGCACTACTTTCTGGAAGGCATTGAATGGAATCCCTTGCTACAGCAGCAAGTCCAAAATCATGCAATCCAATCATTTTATGGAGTCCTCCA
>Ga0307510_10012116_pt1 | contig 10221 bp, 8 predicted proteins | sample 12_EM_MG_FD_207224 | JGI IMG/M metagenome (GOLD analysis project Ga0307510, IMG submission 207224) | Populus trichocarpa ectomycorrhiza microbial communities from riparian zone in the Pacific Northwest, United States - 12_EM | ecosystem: Host-associated > Plants > Roots > Unclassified | place...
GTACAAGGATAGAGTGGAAGCAACAATTGCTGGAGCGAGGAGCATAGCTGACTGTTGCGTCAAATCACAAACTGTTAAGCGTCTCATCTACACTGCAACTGTGTTGGCATCATCACCATTGAATGAACATGGAAGTGGCTATAAATCTTGCATGGATGAATCCTGCTGGACTCCTTCTGATCTCTCACTCACTTATGCCAATGATTATGTAATGGTATTTCTCCTATCTTACCCTGAATTACCACTAAGGATGATGTTGGTCACTACCAGAAAATCGATAAATACAAACGGAAATACTAAGGGAATATTTTCGTCGGTAAATTTTCGAGGGATTTTACCGATGGAAATATTCTCTCGGTATATACCGAGGGAATTACCGTGGGAAAAAAATTTAAAACAAAACAAAAAAAATGATGACGTGTCATTTTTACTAACAGAATTACCGACGAATGCGTATGTAAAATTTTTATTGCTAAAAATTTAGCATATTAATAATTAAAAAATATTAATATTCAATTATCCGTAGGTAAATCCGTCGCTAACGCGCTCCAATAAAAAGCCTGAATGCTCTTATTTCACAAGAGACAGACTCATTTTTTATAATTCTTCTTCTTCTACTTCTTCTTCTTCACTATATATAAAAAACATCAATATCTATTTCTTTCTCTTCTTTTCTCTCCTCATCTCCTTCTCTTTTCTTTCATGCTCGGGTATGTCTTCTTTTTCTTTTTTCTTTTATCCTTTTAGTTTTTTTTTTAATTAATATGCTTTACGAAATTTTTTTTCTATCCTTAGCTTCACTTGCAACTACATTAAGGTAAGATTTTTTTTTCTTTTTTTTTCATGATTTTTTTCACTATATTTGTTTTTTATTGTTTTTGTTCTTAATAATTGTATAGATGTTGTTGTGAGATTTTTTTTTCATATGAGATTAATTTTTAGTTGATTTATTTATAGGATTTTTAAATTTTTAGCAATTGCAACTTCATTTTTTTCATACGAAACTTTTTAGTTGAATTTTTTTTTTTCATTTTATTTATTTGTTGCAAATTTGTTTGAGTTGATTTTCTTATTTTTTTCCAAGAATTTTGAGTATATATTATACAGTGTTGATTAATGTTAATTTAATTATTTTATAATTTTATAAAATGATTTTTTTAAAATGTTTTTAAATAATTACCGATGGAATTTCGTTGGTATATCCGTCGATAAATCCATTGGTAATAAAAAAAATTAAATTACCCGCTTTATACAAAAAATTACCGATGAAAGATTCACCGACGGAGCATTTCCGTCAGTGATTTCGTAGGTAAATTAATTACCGACAAAACATGTATCTTATGCTGATGGAAAAATTCCGTCGATAAAATTGTTAAATCTTGTGTAGTGGGTCCTTTCTTTCTTTTTATATTCCCTGAAGGGACATGGCATGGTTGGTGATTCTTTCTATTTCCGTAGGAATATACGAATTCAAAAACATTAGCTGAGAAAGAGGTTTTGAGTTATAATGAAATTGAGGATGCGAAGCTTGAAGTGGTGACTCTTCTCTGTGGTCTAGTGGGAGGAGAGACTATTCTTTCCCATGTGCCTTCGAGTGTACAAGTGATTATTTCACCATTTACTGGCAACATATTTGGTTACTATCAAGGGTTGAAGTTTATGGAAGAAGTTTTGGGATCAGTTCCTCTTGTTGGCATTGATGATGTTTGTGAGGCACACATATTTTGCATGGAAAACCCATCAATGAAAGGTAGATTCCTCTGTTCAGCTGCTGATCCAACTGTTAGAGAAATTAAAGCTTACCTTGAAGAAAATCATCCAGAATTCAAGATAGATGAAAAGTAAGAATTCTTCTTTCCTCTTAAAATTTTCATCTGTATAAGAGGAAACGGATTAATAGCTGAACTTGTCCTTATTAATAAGGTATTTTTTAAAAACTTATTGTAATTTCCTGAACCAGTTTGATCTTAAACATACGTTAAGTTTTTAATTTATTCTTTGAATGAGATTTTCAAGACAATCCATCGGAATTAGTCACATGATTTGAAGGCAATAATAAGCTTTTAATTGAATATACTCTAAGTTCTTAATTCAAATGATTCTCACATATAGACTATAACTGATGAACTAACTTCAAAATCTCACTAGAATGATATATTAGAAACTTAATATATATTTAAAAATAAAACTAACTCAATTACGTACAAAATATAATGAAATATTAGAAAAATAAGTAATTATATCCCTAATTGAGCCATTAGACCAGAGTTAAAAAGGGGCATTCCATGTTTTCTGCTGTGATTTTGCTAATAGTAATGATTAACTTTTAATTTTAGGTTCAGGGAAGAACCAGAGATCAGAGGAATCAAATGTGATTCATCAAAGTTGACGAAGATGGGCTTTAAGTATCAATATGACATGAGGAAGATCATAGATGAAAGCTTGGAATGTGGAAAGAGGCTGGCAGCCCTCCAGTTAATTGATAAAATGGACTCAAATACATCATGAACAATTTTCGTTATAATTGTTTTTCTTTCGTATGTGGGATTCTTATGTTATCTTTTGCTAGGAATGTTGAATTATATATATACGATTCCTTCCTTTTTTCGTGGTTCAGCTCAGATATTCATATATCTTTTTCTTTTTTATTGATTCATTGTAAGCAGTTTAATTTTTAAACTTATCAAGTCAATCAGGTCATATCAAATTAATTTTTGTATAATTTAATTTTTTTCACTAAAAAAATATTAATTATACCTAGATATTTCGTTTGTATATTCAAAAAAAAATTTAATCCAACACACAATGTCAATCTAGTTCTCACCTAAATGTATTTATTTTACTGTAACAGTTTCTGTCATCAAACATTTTCAATAGCTTATATTTCCGGGTTTATTTATATATTTCTGCAACAGCTTGATGTATCTGAACGACATGAAAGGCTGGCAGCCAGAAGTGAAAAACCAACAACAATTTGAAACAATTACTTTATACTTGGTAAAGGAAATAATTTTTTTTTCTTCTCTTTTAATGAGAATGAAGGCATGAGATTTCGAGAATACAATATTCATTGGATATGAAAAGTCATAATTTTCCAGATTTGTCTGAATTAAGATTGCTATTTATAATTGTTTTCGTTAATAATTATCTAAGCGAATTTGAAGTCCGATTCAGCCATGCACGGAATATTGATGGTGTTTATCACGTTTTGCGCCAGAAATACACTATTAAAGTGTCTTCTGAAAATTTCCAGGTGCCACGATGGTGCACTCACTTTTTCCTGAAAGGATGAGCCTACACCCCTGGCCTTAATGAAAAGCCTTGAGACGCACAAGCCTAGAAAGCTAGCCTTGCACGCCTAGTTTTCTTCTGTTTTTTAAATGGGTGAGTGACACTTTTTGTCGCCACCTCTATTTTTCTAAAATAGAATTTCATTCAAATTCTGACCTCTAAATTCTTGGACCACCATTACAATTCAAATCTCAACTTGTCTTGAACTAAAATATCTTAGATATTTTAATAAAATTATTTATATATATATATATGTTTAAATGTTAAAACAACTTTCATTGAACTCTCATCTCTGAAACAAAAGTCATTAAAACCAACATCATTATTTTTGTGATCAAAATATGGCCGATCACACTTTTCCTCTATTTATTTTTTATTGACTTTTTATCTCTTCTCTTAATATTGAGTGACTAAAACATGATAAAAATAAAGTTTATAATCAAACTGTAAAAACTTAAAATAATAAGGATTAAATATGCAAAAATTAAAACTTTAGGGACTATATTGATTTTTTCCATGCCTTTTGAACAATGTAAATGAAAAGGGCTTGTTTTTATGTTAATTTTGGTTATTTTTCTTTCATTTTTTTAACAATAACCTAAATTTTTATTTGTAAATTTCATCTTTAATTTAACATTGAAATATTTTTAGTCATTTTGGATACACTCGAGCATGCAAATCGAAGTTAATTCCAACATGTAAAACCATGTTAAGGTGACATTGAAAAAAAATAAAATTTAACTATAGTGCAAAAAAATTCAAGGATCAAAAAGATAAAAAAATTTGCTATTAATAACGAAATGTGAGAGAATAGTTATTAAAACTTAAAAGTGTGTTTTAGTTTATTGTATAATTTAATCTAAAAATAGAATATAAATTACTGAGAATTTCTTATTTTTATGAATTTACCGATCCAAGTATAAATAACTTAGAACTTAAAATAATAATAATAATAATAATAATAAAAGAAGTAAGTTGCAAAATAGGCGTAATTTCAGGTCCAAGCCCCTTGCAATGATGCCTACAAGAAGGGGCCAGATAATCTGATTAAGGTTCATAACACTTTAGGAGGCCCAGAAGTCTATGATGTTTTTCAACAGAATATAAACTCTTAAGCAGAAGTTAGGATTCAGTTCACCTCCGTCTCTGACTCCCAATCCACAACAGCAAAAGCTAAGATTCTTTCTTGACATGATGATCAGTTTTTCGCAACCTGTTTGCAGAGTACCGAGTTCACTAATCCCTGTTTCCTATGTGGGTTCTTCTTATTTCTTGCAAAATCTTCCAAAAGACCCATGTAGAGTAGGCAAAGATTTCTACTTCACAGAAAAAACAAGACTTGGTGGTTGCAAGAGGAAAAGGAGGGTAGTTTGTGGTGCTGGTTTGATGTTTCCAGTTGATCCATGGGCACCTAACATTGACTCACAGAGCATTGCCTCACAGCTGTTTGCATTCTCTTTGTTTCCTTACATTGGTTTCTTGTACTTCATTACCAAATCCAAGACTGCTCCTAAGCTCACTCTCTTTGGTTTCTACTTCTTGCTTGCCTTTGTTGGGGCTACCAGTGAGTTTCTTTGGCCATATTTGTGCTTGCAGTTTTCTTGTTTGTTATTTTGATGCTTGAAATTATTGAATTGAGGAATGAGGTGGATTTTGAAGTTTTAGGAATTTTTAGTTAATTTGTTGGATTAATGTAGAAATTAGTAAAAAATTGAACTGTCTGGAGATACCCTTTTCCTCTCTTTACTAAAACACGTCCTTTCGTGTTCTCATATGGCCGAGGACTAGAAGTGTTTGTGAATGGGGGATTAAGGGCAACAGCCAAACAGGTTCCATTAAAAAGAAGAGATCTTTTCATGCAACGCACATTGTATTTGTGCCATTAATGATATATAATATCGTATTGTAGGATCAGAACTTGGGGATTAACCTAATATGTTGATGAATAATATTGGTGGATTTTTAAACATTGTTCCTTTTGCATGAAATTTTCCCTGACTAGGTTTATAATTCTTGTTCTGCCATTTTTCGAATGTCTTCTGTTGTCAGACAGCTTGTTTTATCTATACTGACTTTCTTCCTAATGGTTCTTTGGTTGCTCCACATCTGTTGAGCAGTCCCAGCAGGAATTTATGGTAACTTCTCCCACTGTATAGGATTTAATTTGAACATCAATCAGCTTTATTATTCATGCCTTCCCTAACTTTCTAGTGGGACTTATGTTTGCATGGTTGAGGCAGCAAAGGTGCATTATGGTACTTCCTTGTCTAATGTGGATTGGTTGCATGGAGGAGCTGAGTCACTTCTCACCCTAACCAACTTATTCATTGTCTTGGGGCTAAGACAAGCTATTAGGAATGAAAATGCCCCCGAAAAAAGTTCATCAGATCCTGTTTCAGAAATCGAAGAGGAAAAGAAACCTTCTGTCTAGGTAATTTATTCAATCACGATATCTCCTTCACTTTGCAAACATCGATTAGTGATCTCTCTCTACTTCCATGCTCTTACTCCAGATGGATGTTCGAATGGTCCATACTTATGCAGTCCTTGTTACTTATGCTCTGCTTCTGGTCAGCCACAAGTACCTGTGCATTAAGGCTTCATTCCAGCCGAGTGCTGGAGATACTGATTCATTGCAAAACTGTTACAAGGAATCATAAGTATTCAGCTTAGCGTTTTGTACATCGTGTATTTTTCTTGTAAGGAACCGTCTTGATCTGTGGTCCATTTTCTTTTGGAATCTTCATCAGTTGGGTGATTTCCTATGAATGACAGAATGTATTTGTTAGCTATCGTGTAAAATCGACATATAATAGGTTCGTATGCAAACAAGAGTGGTTTGTACATTTTTCTGTGCTGTCTCTGCGTGATCGTTAAATTTATTCTTGTTTGCGATGCTTCTAAGTGTTTTTCCTTGTTTTCTTTTTTGGTCCTAGAAGTCAACATGCAGTGGCCTCTAATCTACTGCTGAATTGTCTTTCGAGGTTATATAAGCATATGTTATGTTAATGGAAGTTTTAGTTAGTAGCAATACAATTACTGATGTTATTTATAGGAACTTCAAAATTTTTCAATGCTGCCATAGCTAATCCTATTTTACATGCATCCTTTCCTCATTTATAATACAAGCTAGGTTCTACAGGCGAAACCAGCCAGAGTGTTGGATTGCACACAAATGCAGCACTTTCTCATTTCTTATTGTGGAGTGTCTGCATGAAATTATGAGAAAAATCCAGGTGTGTCGAACGGAAAGTTGGGGTCTAACTCCACTTGATCAAGTGAGAAATCCAAGTCCACAATTGGAGAATTGGTCGCTGACGTGTTGGTTGAGATTATCTCAGTGAAATCCGATTCCAGATGCTGCAAATTATATGCTCCTACAAAATTGTTCATCTGGAATGGTGAAACTGAGTAGTGAGTTGGTTCAGGTGTAGCTGGAGATATAAACGACGGAGAATAACTGCTCACATTCTTTGAGCATCCGTATGCAGAGGGAAAAGAGAAGGGAGATACCATCTCTTTATTGTCCAAGTCCTCAGTAATAACCTTTAGGCTATTTTGGAAGTTATAGAGGGCTTGCTGTGACTGCTGTTGTTGATAGTTGTTATTGGTATTCTTTTGTTTCTTTTCTTGTTTTTCTGGTGATGATGGTGATGGAATCGATTGGTTTCCATGAGCGCAGGTGTGCGTTCCTCGGTATGTGATCTCAAATATGGTGGGATCTTCATCTGATCTCTGCACTTGCTTTGTAGCCCAGCAGTTCTGAGTATTTCTGTAGGTGCACCTGTAATAGCTTCTGCACATGTAACAATCTCTCATTAGATGTCTAAACTATATATAGCAAGATGAGATGACTGTTGAAACATATAATTTTTTGTATAATTTAAGTTTTGAGTGCTTGGTTGGTGACACATATTTTCAATGTCATCAAGCCCTTGCTGTGAGAAACTAGTGACACGAGTCAGTTTCAAGTTCTTTTACTCGTGCTCTTAGTTACTGTTAAGCCGTAAAGTATACAGTCACAAGTGGTGGCATTTGTAACTTTCCAAGAAAGAAGAGAGAAAGGACTAGTCACCTGGGATATTTTGCTCCTAAAATATCTTTCTGCCCGTATTTTCTCCAGCTATAGCCATCATCATGAGGACCCTCAAGTCCATTCTCAGGACTGACTCTAACATGATCTGTCCATCTGGGAGTGGTCTTTCTGCAATCCAAATCGGAAAACATTTTACAAGAAGCATTAGCACAACTGAAATGGACATAATCTTCTAGCAACATGCAAGAGTTGTAACAGTAAACCACAAGTTCACCTCTTCTTTGAGGCCTCATTATAACCCTGATTATCCTTAACACCCCCATCGAACTCGTCACTTCGTGAGCTTCCATTAATGGATATGGGGGACTCTGGAACACCAGCGGAGACTCCAACACTTTGTGGCTGTCCCATTGACCCACCCCAGTTGAGAATCAAGAGAGCCCTCTCATAAGAAGCTAGTATCCTCTGTAATAACTCGTCCCTACTTTCAACTGACGATGTCGCATTCAAATGAGCTCTTAACTGTTTTGCTAGTTCCATACCTTGGACTAGCTCAGCAATCAAAGTCTGTTGCTCCCAGCACAAACCACTCTCCATTTTGTATACCTCCCTTAAAAGTTACCACAAGCAACACAATTATGCTTCTTGCTAGCTCTAAAATGCTAAAACTTGTTGTCCAGCAAAGCAGTATTAGCACATTTTCTACACCTGTAACATTTGGTTGCTTAGAAGCAAAAACTTTCCTCCTAGCAGGAAAAGTAAGAAGAGCAGAAGATTCTGGAATGACCAAGATGGTATAGAGCTAGAAGCTAAAAACATAGAAGTAGCCAGAACTAGAATTAATTTTTTCTGTGTACTGGTGAAAAGAGATAAGGATATATATATCTGTAAATGAGTGAAGCTTTAGCTGAGGAAGCTTTGTATTTAAAGAGAAAAGCGGAGGTTTGGAATGAGGATGAGAAAAACTGAAGGGAGAGAGAGGTATATATAGATTGGAAGGTAGAAAGTTTGAAGTTTGACTGAGAAAACGAGTTTTTCAGCTTAGACTAGTCTCTGGTCATAAGAGAAGACAGAAAAGAGAGAGTGTGTGTGCGTAAAATAGTATGTGGAGGTCCAAGTGCTGACCAATTCTACCCTTCAAACACTTCGAAGAAAAGGGTCTCTTTACTTTCCATTGGTTTGTGGCTTTGTGCTTTAGGGAATGAATGGATGATTGAAGTGTAGACTCAGTTAGAAACTACCAAAAGTCAAAGTCCAAGCTATGAGGGAAGAGTGGACAAAGAATTTTCAACCCCATTCCGCGTCATCTGTTTAATATTTAGTAGGTCCAAAGTACTGGAGATCCCGAGTGCTGTATCTATATATATATTCTCTCCAAAACTAACATTTAAGTTGGTTTTTTAGCTGCTGGTTTAGCTATTCTTTCTGTTTGATATTGTGATATGTGATGTTTCTTCATGTATCTATAAATATATACTTGTAATTGTCATTAAATCATGATCTGCAGAAAAATATATCAGAGTAAAAACTCTAACCCTACTTCTCTCTAATATATTAGGTCTAATCCAGCGAAGCATTGGTGGATTAGAAAAGGTGGGATAAGCTTAAACAGTGTATTGTTTTTTCTCTTGTCCATATGTGTATTTCCTGTGAACGCGTTTTTGGTGGAAAATAATAGAATGCATTATCCAAAGACTCCATGGCCCCAAGATGTTTTCTGATTGCCAAGAAGAGATCAGCATCGTTAAATTATAAATCAATCCTTCTGATTTATCAAAATAAATTAATAACTCCCTCTACTTTAAGAAATCATTTAATAGTTCATTGGCTGTTAAACAGATTTGTTAGTTTTATTATTAATACCCAAAACTACCTCTTAATTCTTGGATAACTATCGACTGAAACCAGTTGTTAATGTACAGTGATTAAAATATAAGGGATTAACTGTAATATTGTAAAATTACAAGGAGTTTGTTGCACAATTTGTAAGAATTAAGGACTGCATGATAACTCTTACTACAAGTTCCAGCAGCCTTCTTCTTCCTTGGGCTGCTGCTGTTCAGGATCAAATCACCACCCCTCCAGCCTCAAAACCACGCCAAATCATCATCAGATCAATTATTTTCGTCTTCCGAACAATGCTGCAATAGTGAAAAAAGATTTAAAAGCTCAAATTAAACATAAAAATTTAAGATTTTCAAGTTTTAAAACATGTAAATTAACTAGTTTTTAGGTACAAATTTGATATTAATGAACTCTTGAAGATGAAGAGCTTAATTTGATTGTGGTTTTTCCTTTGGTGGTGAATAGATGATTAAGAACTAATTGTATCTCTCTTTTCTTTCTCTTTGTTTTTTCTTTGTTGAGTTGTTGCTGTGATGATGGAGCAAAGAGAAGAGGAAGGAAGAAGAAGCAGAGGGAAAGGGGAGGAGAAAAGAAAGGAGAGAAAGGTGAAGGAAAAGATAAAGAGAGAAAATGATAAAAAAAAATTTGTGTATTTAAAAATATATTAAAATAATTTATATATATTAATATTAACATATTAAAATCATAAAAAAAAAACACAAAAAATACATTTAAAAACAAAAACCATTTAACTTCCAAACACTCACATGTGTTTTTGAACAACAAACCAATAGAATGGTAAGTCAACCTAATGAAAAAAATAAAATAAAAGTTAATAATAAATTAGTACCTATATTTTTTTAAAAATGAATTATTTAGTCCCTTTATTATGAAAAATAATTAAATAATTTTTATGTTGTTTCGTCAACAATACAGTCCCTTTGTCAATTCTTTGTTAATAAATTGAGAAGCTGTGTGCATTCGAATCACGGTAGGCTTGTCCCAGACCGGCTTTTTTTCGAATGGGTAATGGCCGAACTATAGATATG
>Ga0307510_10012117_pt1 | contig 10221 bp, 12 predicted proteins | sample 12_EM_MG_FD_207224 | JGI IMG/M metagenome (GOLD analysis project Ga0307510, IMG submission 207224) | Populus trichocarpa ectomycorrhiza microbial communities from riparian zone in the Pacific Northwest, United States - 12_EM | ecosystem: Host-associated > Plants > Roots > Unclassified | place...
TAACAACTCGCTAACTTCGGTAACAAATCGCTAACTCAAATTAACTGCGCTAACAACTCGCTAACTCAAATTAACATCTGAGGTTTTTCCAGATGTACCGTGGCCGATATAGGTTGGGCGCATCCGGAAGCATCCAAATGCGTGGCTTTCCATTCTCGAAGACCAAACGTACACCTGCCGCACAGACTTCGCCAGGCGAGATGGAGGTGGCCTTTCACGTTCCCTGCGAGGGGTATTCGACACAGATAACCCACCCTGGCTCATGTGTCAGTATGGATGGCGAGCCGCACGACCAGCTAAACAAACCGATCGTCGACTGCAAACTGGAGAGCGGTACGGAGGAGGAAGGCGTCCCATAGTACAAACAGCTCTTTAATATATTTTTTAATAATTAATCTCCCTGACTACTCCTTGTTGGCAAGTGCGGGTTGGCAAATTGTCACCAATTTCGAATCAAGGATGTGTGGTGAAAGTGGTGAAAATTGGGTGTATGTCACACCTGTGAATTCGATGTAATGGGGCGACCCAGGCAAGAGGAGGGAAAAGAGGGGGCGTCGGACGAAGGGTGAGAAGTAGAGAGTAACGGGATATGTGAGTGGATCGTGGTGATTCAATCTGGAGCGTGTTGGGGGATGAGTGACACTGGAGGGGTCTCTGAGGGTGGAAACGAGAAGGGTATGCAGGATGGATGATGTTGGTGCAAGGTCCTCCACAAGGGAGACCGTGCAGAGGCCTGGTTCGTCGTCTGAACACCGAGTTGGCGAAGAAGTCGAAGGGCAAAGGCACCCTTTCATAAGCGCGCATTAGTACTACTTACTACGCGGAGTCTAGAGCCTGCTGAGAGTGTCGAGAAATGAAGGCAATTCTGCCAACGACAAGACCCAAGTGGTGAGAGGTGAGGGAGGAGACTAAGGACGAGGTCTAGAGGGTGGTGAAGCGAAATTGAAGGACTCGCAAGTGAGTTGCGAAGCAGATCACATAGGTAAGATTGAACCATGAGGTTACTAGTATAAAGGATGGGTACATGGAGAAAGGATTCGAGACGCGATGGAGAAAGAAGGCAGGGGAAATCAGGCACGAGAGACAAGGGGCGAACGAGAAGTGGACCCAGCAGACAAAGTCGTCGCTGATGGCCTCGGAAGCTCAAGCGCTCAAGTGCAACATAAAGAACGGTCGGCAGCATCGAAGGAGGCGAGAGGAGACGAGAAGAAACTTGACGAGTTCACGCAAGGAAGAGAGGCATTCGCGAGGGGACCTCACCTTTTGCAAACCAGTCGTCGAGCTAGTTTGTATGCATGAAAGACACCTGTAAATTACACGAGACAGTCCAAGAATATCAAGTCGAAGCTACTGTCAAATGGTGCGCGTACGAACACGAACAAACAGCGAAACCGGGAGACAAAAGGAATGTCATAGGGTGAAAAGAGAGGCGAATGGGAGAGGAAGGGCGGTGAAAAGGAAAGTCTAGACGCCGCGGCGCAAGGGGACGTTTGACGTGTGGACGAGGCACGATGTTCATGAATCAATGACGATGATCGAGACCGAAGCCTAAGAGGGTAAAGTGGTACAACCAAAACAGGGGAAAATGTGGATGCGAGTCATACGACGACAACGGAGAAATCGCAGACTCGAGTGGGCAACGCGTGTGTTTGATCCACAATAAAATGCTTTCACTCGCTTTCAGTTCCCACTTGCACTTTGCGCGTTGTGAATAGCATTTAGAACGCCTGTCGTTACCGTGGCATTTTGTTCATTTCAAGTTGGTGCCAGTGATCATGTTAGCGATGAAATTTCAGTTTCTCGTGCGGGTGCGGCAAAAACCGAATGAAGATATGGGAGATGATTATATAATACTTTTTCACCCTTTCAAGTTTTGCTCGTGCTCGCTCGTATTTATTACCATCGCGGTTCGGACTGGCCGATGGAACAAGGATTTGCGCAAGTCGAAAAGGCGGAATGACACGATTGTTGACTCGCCATCCGTACAAAACTCGTTGTCGTGGTGGAGCATCGTGAGTCACCGGGTCGTAACAGAATCCCCGTTGACACGTGCAAAAACTACTAACCATCCATCTTCTGTTAGCTGTTGTTAGAGGGATAGCCCTCGCGCGGTCCATAAGCTGGTCCACAGTACCGTTTCCGTATTTCGGGCCAAAGGCTTGGATTGCGCATGGACGCCCTTAATACACATTATAAATTACCCATTTGGCATGTGCTGTGCAGATAAAGAGTCACGGGCACTGACATTAATTGGAACGTTCGTCATGTACGGGTTCTCTCTTCTTTTCTTTTCTGCGCTCACCTTGTCGTCGACGCTACCATAGCTCGCACGAGAAGCCACCCTTCAATACGGTGATTGCACCATTTCAGACATCCGAGGTATAACTGGCATGTTGACTGTGATTAGCAGATGAGATTTGATCGTACAGACTCGGATGGCCCACGAGTAGGATCTGACGTCAGAGAGGAGGCCTGGTGGCTCGTGCATCGGCTTGCAGTATAGCTGTCCGGCGGGCTGCATGCGTTTTCGTGATGACAGCTGTGTCGCTGCCACCCTAGGCATGCAAGTCATCGTCAAGTTCAGATCAATTTTCCACTTTGCCACTCTACTCGGCTTCGCGTTCATCATCGTGTGATAACCTAAGATAGGCTGCTCATATATTTCTATATTCTCCCAGTGCTCCGCGTCCCATTGACACCAGTTCCCGCTTGGCTTATACCTCCCATTAGGACCTCGGTCCTTTCGCTTCGTTCTGGAAGAGCGTTCGGGGTGACTCTATGTTCCTTTGTTCACGACTTCGAGCCTTCGCATCTCGATTCTCGAAGATATGAAATATGTTTCTTTCCATTAATGGTAGCTCAGCTTTGTTCCCGGATACCATATGTTTACCGGTATAACTTTGTCCATGGAAGACCGCTGCCTTCCATCGATTAACTTATAAGACGTTAAGATCGTTAAGATCTTGAAATTTGATCAGGATAGTCCACAGAAGTCTTCTCACTTGCCTTCCATTTCCATCTTAGTCCTCGTACAGTTTTCCCGCCTTCGGGTCCATGGCTGCGATCTATCACCTGTGCATCAGACAGATCCGCTTGATTTCGGGATGACACTATCATAGCGGTGCCTGGGGTCTCATTAATCTCATTCCGCGTCGTCTTCACGAACTTCCCTCCTTCCACTGTTTGTTTGGGGCTTACCCTTTGGGTCAAAGTTCACATCCACGTTATGTGTCCAATTCTCAGCGTTGAAGGCCCCGCGCCTTTAGCCACAGCGCAAGTCCGACATGATCGAGATTCAGTCAGAACTCAGAAGGAGATCGCAGAAACGCCAGCGCCACAGGAGAGAGGGGCAAATGCTATCGTTTCATGCGGGTCAGGGGAAATCAAGAGGGTATATGCCTTCAATTAATGTGTGTCGACGTTGGACAGAGTAAAACACCGTGACGTAGAAAACTCGTCATTGGTTACTGGTAACTTATGTCCTGCCAGTGAGGCCAGACTGTATGATATAATGTTAGAATCCAAATCGCTGACTCGGACGAGAAGCCTCGAGAGTCGAGACAAGCCCCGCATGCTGAATCACAGCAACAACCCGGAAGGTAGCCTAGGCTCTAGGGAATTGCGATAGTGGTTAAAAAGGAAGTCGCTTTGAACTTGATATATAGCTTGATACTCTGACTGGTCTGTTTCATGCTGGCATGAGGTTAAGATAACTCCGGGAAGGATGTGTACCTGCCAGTGCTCTCCGTCAGAGTCCATCTGAATAGTAACCTCAGGCTAGTAGGAGTAGATAAGGGTCTTCTCCACACTTGTTACGGCTAGTTTCGCCGAGTAGCTATGGTCCTAATGACACATGTACCAGGAATAAGGAGTCCATAATAAAAATAAAGGTTATCGATCGCTGCCATTGAGCGAGTCTCAGCTGGGATCCGGGCCTGCCAGGCTGCAGTGGTATCAGAAATCGTTCACGTAGCGTGGGTATGTGAGTCGTGAGTCGTACATCGTCACGTGATCAACACGTGACGCGTGACGAACGGCGACAGTCATTTTTGTGTTTCAAGCGCAATGTTCTCCGTCTCAGGCTCGTGCCACTCCACTTGGCGAACATTTTCGTAGGGTTCCTCTGCGCCAAACATTTCATGCACAGTTTACGGAAGGGCATCACCTCCGCGCTGTATCACCTCCCAGCACATGATATCATCTGCGGGATCAAATCTCAAAGATGGTATCAACGAACTGATTTGCCCGACCCTCTATTCCCCGTGGCGACGGACCAGCAGCGTTCCGGGAAGACATGCAAAATGGGACGACATCATACAGACACGCGCATGGGAAATTTGAACGTGAGCGCGAGGTGTGTCTTCGAAAGATCTGGGTTTTGCGGTTATCATAGTTTGTATCAACACGTGAGTTCAACAACAACAACATTGACTAGCGCTCGGTATTCTACCTCCGGGATCATTTCACACGTCTTCTTCTGTCATTTGATTGGGGTCGGCACCTCCATTTCGCTGCATCCAACCTCCCATATAATTTTGCGTGGCTTGACTGAACCCGGGCCCAACTGGCAGTCACTGGCCTTTCTGTAAACCACGCTATCTTTGCATGGCCTGTCTCTTCTCTGTGCGGGTTGCGCAGGCACGTTTACCACGAGAGTACGGCTCATTTCAAACCTTGTGGTAAAATTAAATGCAACCGGTACGCGTGCTCGTCTTAACGACCGGTTGGCGGAACCCATTTGCAATACAATACTGAATACTTCTTCCGACAGACGAAACTACATTCCCCTTTCGTCCATCGCAATGCTCGATTTTGTGCCCCAGGCCGACGGCGATCCGCCATCAAAGAGTCATGGACACCAAACGATGTACAAACCTATGTAGCCTGTCAAATGTTGACCTTTTATTCCCGCGACGGCCGCGCTGTGACAACATCGCAGTCGGAGAATGGTATGGTGTGCTTTGCAGTCGCTAACATTTAAGTATGCTGTTCCATATAGGTGGGAGAAAGTGCTATCTATAGTCCAAACCATACCTCCCTTCAATCCCACCCATCCTTTATTTGTCAGCCGCATGACCAAATTCCACGACCCCCTTGTATTCGAACGGGATCTATGTGCGCAAGTTTTTTGGGCTTGACTCTTTGGAACGTGGAAAGCTCAATGAACCATTCTCCCAATAGCGGCGCTCAAGAATCTCTGGCACACCATGAATGGTCTCTACATGTGGGTCATCTCTGTTGCGTCGACCTCCTGTTCTCAATAGACACACCCACGCTTCTAGTTGGGAGTTCTTCACGACTCTCGACTACGAGTTCAATGTCATCAGAGGACGTCGCCCTCACGGGTGGTCAATCTGGGTACGTGGCGGTTGACATTCTTTTTCCGCATTAGACTGAATTGTGCCATTGGAAGATATACTCCCTGTCTCGCGTGGCCACTCTTTTAGCCGTAGCCCTCAACTTCGTCGTATTTAATGTTCTGACCCAAATCAACTGCCAGGTGGGTGGGCCATCCCACATCTCCGTTATCACATCCGCTCTCTGACCCGCCGCGATCATAAGGTCTGGCTCACATTCGAACTAGTGAGTAACTTCTGATAAATGCCCGTCTTTGAGGGAAGAACGCTTTGCTCGTTACCTAGGTCTTCGGCTACCTGGGCCTTGCTGCTGCATCACTGTTAATCGTTCTGCGTATGTAAGTCGCCTATCCCTCCGGAGCCAGGAGGATATGATCCGAACCAAACGTCCATCCGCACCTCCAGCTTCGCTATCTGGAACAAAAACAAGGTTGTCGCAGCTGTCGCAACCGGACTATGGTTGACCAATCTTGCATTCATCATCCAAGGCAAGTCCCTTCCTCTCCCTCCAACAAAACTGATGGGGAGCGCCATACAAATGCCATGCTGTATCAGGTATCGCACGGGTGAATAGGCGATCTCCACTGCTCTTGCCTTCTATGCTCATCTATCTGTAGCTTCGCTCTGCTTGGAGCCCTGTTCTGCGACTATGCGTCGTGCTCAATTCCGAGGACAACAAGCTTAACATCATTGTCATACTTATCACCGACATGATCTTGCTTCTCACCGTACTCGTAGGATTGATCCGCCTGCATCATCCCGGCGGCGGCACGTTAGGTCTAGGGCGCCTTCTTTGGAAACAGGTGGCGTTCCGCGGTTTCCCTTCAATGGGTCGTCGTAAGCCCACTGACGTATCTTCGGTTCCTAAGGGTGTCATATGGCTCCTACTTTCCGTCGCTGCATATGTTCCACCAACGGTAGGTCCGGCACTTTTTCTTGCAGACCACTGTTTTGCTAATTGCCGTGTACCGTCAGGTGTTTATTGTTTTGGACCTGAATGGTAGGGCCGCTTTCCTTCTCACATGTTGAGAGATGACGTATTGAATTCAATTCTACTGAAAATATCAGTACCGCTCAACCTCGTACGTTGAATTTGTTGCGATTTGGGACAGAACCTTATACACCTCTGTGACATAGATGTTCCAGCTTCCTTCGCTGATTACAATGATAATCGCCGCGACAAGGATGTATCGCTCCCTATCTGACTTTGTTTCCATGTCCGTTGACAATCTAACTTCCAACTCTTCTACTTCGTTCCCTGATGTAGATCACTCTGTAGTGCGCCTAACAATATCCCAAATTGTGACATGATGAAGACCTCGAAGACAAAATGGGACGATTCAGCACCGATCCTCCACAACCGGATTGAAGTGGTTGTAGACACTACCGTGGAGCAGATTCCGGTGTCACAGGAAACCCACTATGAATCGTACATCAGCCAGGAAGGGCAGATATGCGAAAAAATGTAGTGATTTAGCCTCGACAAAGGACGTAGCCAAGCCAGAGTTGGAGCCGGCGGGTGGGAGTTGCAACCGCACACTTCGCACGGCCAGCAGCGGGACTGACTGGGTCGCTCTGGATCTCGGACTGATAGCGACACAGACATTTTACCGGTTTTTCTTTTTTTTGCTTATTTCTTTGCTTTGCTCCTCGGACATCATTTACGACATTCCCATATAGTAAATAAGTTTTCTGTTTCCTGTTATTTCAGACATCGGCCTTTGACCTTGAGAGACTGAGGTTGGTCATGCTCATTACACCTTCGCAGTCTTCGTCATATTGACATTGTGTCTAGCGTAGCTACCTGTATAAAGATCAAATATTCAGACGTTTGTGTGTTCCAGTCACGGTTCACCTGGTCAAGGCGGCAATACCGGCCCGATCGGGAGGTGACTGTCCAATAACACGTGACTGATAGCGCCTCTTTCTCCACCAATGGCAACTGCCAAATGTGGCCTTGTGTCTCTGGCAGTTTTCCCATACTGTATCCGTTTCGTATTCGTATGAAATTTCCACCACCCTGGTAGTTGATCGGCCTCTTCACTTCGGTTTTGTGGTGCCTAAACCTGACTTTGTCAGTACCTTATGATGTCTCGCCGGTGATCCGCCCCCAAACCCAACCAGGCTTCCGTTGCTTCACCCCGAGTCGCATTCTGGAACAACGATCTTCCCATGCGAAACATTTATTTCACGTACTGTATGGGCACGCCGATACATTTACCTTTATGGTATATTTCAAACGTTTCCGCGACATTGAAATGCTATCTGTGTACGCTCTCATCTTCAAATCCTGCTTCCCGACAGAACTCCGTTGCGATCAAACAGGCAACATCCGACAGTCGGTCATATACGATTTATCGTTTACATCGCAATGGCTGATCGCAGTGTTCGATGCTAACAGCGTTGCGCCGCTCGGGTGTCATGCCATGCCTTCTGTAGACACACCAAACTATGTAGCCTGTCAAAGAACCCCGACTGTCATTCCCACGTCGGCAGGGGTTCGTCGCATCCCTGCAGGGATGATAAGGGTATGATACACTCTGAGGCCCTTGGTATTTAATTGTGGTGCGCTATGGACTGCGGTCACCCCAGACCTGTTTCTGTCTACCCATTTATCGCTTGTCAGCATTATGGTCAACTACAGCGATCATGATCCCGGTGTGGTCTTGGGCGATCTCGGTGCGCAGGCCTTTCGAGCCTTACCCCGAAGAGTCAATTGCCTAATGAGCCTATCTCTCCACAGCGGCGCTCCACACCCTCTACCTTATCACAAATGGTATCTACCTGTGGGTCTCCTTGTCTCCTTATACCGTTATCGACCTGCCACTCCACCTGACCAACCCCACCCGTAGCTGGGAGTTTTTCACGAGCCTGGATTATGAGCTCGGTATCATCCGAGGGCGTCGTCCCTACCGGTGGACGATTTGGGTTCGTAACAGCGGGCTATGTTTTCGGGCTTCCCGCCCAGTGGCCGGTAAACAATCTGATCGATCTTGAGAGCAGGGAAAGGTTCTGTACGCAGCAGTGGAACATGGTAGCGTAGGTCCATTGCTTGCACGGGCTTGTTTCACCCAACGTTTCACCAGGTAAAATAATCCAGTCGGCCCGGGTGGGACGACCTCTTGGCACATGCCAAAGTCGTTGAGCGATGTGTGGATCTACAGTATTGTACAGAAGAGGTTAGTCGAATGATGGATCTCAGCGTTGAACGTGTGATACCATTGAGCGACATGACCTACTTTCAGGCCTAACAGCATTTTAAATCGCCGCCGCCGCATATATTCTAGTGCCTCCGACAGCACCCAATGGTGATCATCCAGTCCAGTACCAAAACCAAGAAGACTGCTGCCACATGGATGCCCAGTACGAGAGGAGCCGAGGTTTCAGTAAAGCGAAGTTGGACTCGTACATCCGATTCGGACTCGGAAAGTACTTGCCATCCAGTGAGAAGCCGAATCAACTCAACTGCCAGCGTCAACAACCCTCGACCCCAGGAGCGGTGCAAGGCCAAATGAGTCCATAGTGCAAGAGTTGTTTAAGAGCTGGAATCCATGTAGACTGAGTCTTGTTGCCTCGTGGGTCATTTAGTGACGTGATCTTACCTGAAGGCGATATAGCATGTTGACTTTGCCGCACGATAGTCATAGTTTGCTGTGAATGTCGATGGTCACGCCGGTACGGTAATCGACCATCGACGACGCCGCCGCCAAACGTAATCAATTGTTGCCAACTTCCTATTTTGTAAAAACTCTCCCAGGGCCATGGTTGCGGCTCTCTTCAGACGCTTCCTGGTCCTGAACGGGCATTCCCACTTTGGTTTCGCGGTACCTAGCAGTACTACAGTAGCACACCCACACGGTCAGGGTCAAAAAAATAGCAATTCAACGCCCATCACGCGCTGCACTCCGAGTCGCATCATTAAATAATGGCATTCCCCATGAAATATTTCTCACTTCCCTGTGCGCGTGCGCGGTCATCCATCAATATGGGTTCTCGAACGTCAGTGAGCGCTGGTCTTCGAAGTTCGAAGCTCGTCACCACATCCCGGTGGAGCAACAAAAGCAGACAACTTCCCACAGATGTCATTTATACTCTTCGTCGCGATAGCTGATCTCCATGCCGTTCGATGCTGGGGTTGTTGCGCCACATAGGTTTCATGCGGTCTGCGGATGGACAGAACTACAGTATGTAGCCTGTCTAAGACTCTGACCACTATTCGCGACTTGGCTGATATGATCACAGCCTCGCGCATCTGAGGATGGAGCGATAACGCTCTGCAGCCGTGATATTTAAAGATGCGTGGTACCATGCGGTGTGGTACGCGACCGAGTGCTGTTATCCAAAGTCTACTTCCCTTCTGTCCACCTATCATTCACCAATCGGCCTCATGATCAACTTCCACGACCCCATAGTAATTGCGAAGGATCTCTGTGCGCATGCCTTTCGAGCCTGACCCTGGAGGTTCGGACGCCTGATGAACTTGACTCCCAACAGCGGCGCTCAAGAGCCTCGACCTTGTCACAGATGGCATCTACCTGTAGGTCTCCTTTGCACAGTCAATCTTCAACCCTCATGTCGACTAGCTCTTGCCCCTAGCTGGGAGTTCTTCACAACCCTCGATTACGAGTTCAATGTCATCAGAGGTCGTCGACCCTACCGCTGGACGATTTGGGTCCGTGCCCTTTTCTACGTCTCCCACCCACACCCACCCTGAGCATTGGGCTAAATGGTAATCTGGTTAGATTTACTCCCTCACTCGCATTGCCAGCCTCCTGCACGTAATCCTGGCCCTGATTTATATTAACACCACGACTCCAATCAACTGCCAGGTAGGTGACATGTCCCGCACCCGCGTCATCACGGC
>Ga0307510_10012118_pt1 | contig 10220 bp, 16 predicted proteins | sample 12_EM_MG_FD_207224 | JGI IMG/M metagenome (GOLD analysis project Ga0307510, IMG submission 207224) | Populus trichocarpa ectomycorrhiza microbial communities from riparian zone in the Pacific Northwest, United States - 12_EM | ecosystem: Host-associated > Plants > Roots > Unclassified | place...
TACAAAAAGGAAAGAAGAAGTCAGAATAAATTCTACCTTTAGATCAGATTTCCTAGTCTATTTGTGACTTCTTAATGGTGATAAATCTGATTCTAGCATATTTAGGATGATAATTTTTAGATTTTTATTATTTTCTTCTTAGTCTTTGGGTTATTATTACTTGTTTGTTCAATTGTAAGTGGGCTTAATATAAGTCCACCTAAGGGGGGGTCCATTAGGGTTTATTTAAATCTAGAGTTAGTATAAATAAAGGCATAACCAGACATGTGAGTTAGAAAATTTAGATTAATAAAAACTTCTTGTTTGCCGCACTTTGTGTGTGTGAGTGTTGGTGAGATTATCTCCCTTCCATGGTTCTCTAAAGAACTGAAAAATGACTTATCGAAGAGCAACTATCTTCGTGGCGTCATCCTTATACTTCTTGTTCGCGAATCAATATTCGTTGGGTGGGGGTTTTCCGTTTCCAATAGTGTTGGTGCCTAGGTACAAGTTATCTTTGTGTCACACTCCTATCAAACCTGATTTACTTGGCTTTCCGGGAATTGGTGTCTTTGCGTGTGGGTTGCATCACCATGTGATCACGAGGTTCAAATCATTTGGTATCAGAGTTTGGCTCCATTAATAAGGTTATATTCTTCTGAAATTTTTCGTTTCTTGTTGTTTCCACAAAAAAAAAAAGCCAGTGTCCAATTTCTTATTCTTCTTGATTTTGCAGCTTATCAAAAAAAAAATTGTTATTTCATATGGTTTCTGTCTGAAATATATCAGTTGCATAAAAAAAAAAAGAAATCGTTCAAAAAGACATTTATTGGTTTCTGCCGCAGAAAACTAAATAAGAGAAAATTGGATCAAATCAACTGCGAATTAGTTCAAATTTGATACTCTAATTACTAGGATCCTAATAGCACCATATATCAAATTTGGGGTCAATTGGATATTGTTTGCTTTGGTTTTCAATTTTGGGTCTAATCAGGTCTGATTCTTACGGTTTTTGCATCAGTATATCAAACCTTATCATAAATTCCTCAAACTTTACATTCTATCTATTTGGGTTGACAGCGCACTATAGATGAAATTCTAGATGAATTGGGCATCATTTACATTAGGTTCCAGATTCGGACTTAACTTGTCGTAGACGAGAGTCTGTTTTGCGTCAACTTTTGAGATTCACTTTATTTCTGTTATTTTCATTTCTTGCAGTATATCTTCAACATATCCAACATATTTTGCTGTTATTTCATCATTTTTTTCATATTTCATTTCTGTTTTTATTTGTGTCTTCAGTTTCGTTCCTATTTCAGATAGATTCGTTTGCTACTCGCGAGACTATCATCGCAGTTTTGTTTTGCTTGTTTTCTAGTTTTTATTGCTTCTTGAGTCATATATACATATTTGGATTGCGCTGCTAAGTTGGTTCTATTTGGTGTTGGTTTGAATTCCGCAAGAACCGCAAGAAGGTGAGACAAGAGGTGTGAGCGTGTGAGGATATTAAGAGTGTTTGAGTGAAACACGAGCGATGTGAGGATTTTGTTTTTACCACTAATCAATTTTTGCAGGTACTATCATGTCAGATCAAAACAACACACCACCCCCTCACGATGTAGAACTTAAATTCCAAATGCAAGCCTCTACGAAGATGATGGAAAGAATGAATTTCGTGAAGGGGAACATGTGTGACAGACTCGAGAAGGTGGGAAAACATGGTAACATGGCTGGAACATGTACCCAAGACGTGAGAAAGGTTGGGGCTGAACCGAAATCAAACAGTGGCAATAGAGGCGAAATGCCAAAGTGGGCTGATTATGAGGATTTTGAAAAGGACGTTGATGATAATGGTGATGGTGGTTTTAAGGATGAGACCATAGGCCATAGAGAAGGTATTCGGCAGCCTAGAAACCGAAGGAATTTCATGTATTTTGATGAGTGTTATGGCAAAAGAAAAGGAGGATTCAAAAGGAGAGGTGGTATCAAAGGGAGAGAAATAAAGAGATTAATGTTCTAAAAAAAGAATCCAATAGTCTATCTCGTATTCTAGGGGAGATAAAGCAAGAACTTGATGTGTTAATGACAGCAGTCAATGTGCAGCAAGCTTCAGAAAGAGGAGAAAAAATGTTGCAATGATGATATACGAAATAGAATGGCTGCTACTTTCATCCAAAGTTGTTGGCGATGATTGTTGGCAAGAAAAAAACTCCAAAGGCTTCAAAAAAGAGGCTAAGGAATTGTCCATCCAACTTGTTGGTGATTTGAGGACGAATCATCTTGAAGAGAGAGGGAATGATACAATACAGGAAAGGTCACATTCGGATTTTGACATAAAATGTGCAACTATCCAGTTTTACGGCAACAGTCATAATTCTCAATCCGGCCGTTGGATCCAGTTGAAATTTTATGTGTAGTCTCCGGACATGTTTTCCTTCCTTGGGGTAAATTTTTAGGTCAATCGAAGTTCAGGAACGCATCTCAATACGGGTCAACAGAGGCTGTATGAATTTTGTTATTTACTTCCTTTTGACTTGTGGACTTCCTATTGGGCTAGGATTCTTTTCCTAAAAGGATGTGGCAGCTTGTTTTGGGAATATCCTAATTGTACAAGGATATTTAATGGACTGCAATATAGTTTCCCAAGTGTGGCAAGGTTTCATTAATGTTTCAAAATCCTTTTCTTACAAGAATTCTTTATTCATCCTAGCTACAACAAGGAAAAAAGACTTTAGAATTAATTCTAGCTTCAGATCAGATTCCCTATTTTATTTGGGACTTCTTAAGGGTGAAAAATCTGATTCTAGCATATTTAGGATGATAATTTTTGGATTTTTATTATTTTCTTCTTAGTCCACCTAAGGGGGGTCCATTAGGGTTTATTTAAATCTAGAGTTAGTATAAATAAAGGCATAACCAGACATGTAAGTTAGACAATTCAGATTAATAAAACTTCTTGTTTGCCGCACTTTGTGTGTGTGTGTTGGTAAGATAATCTCCCTTCCATGGTTCTTTAATGAACTGAAAAACGACTTATCAAAGAACAACTGTCTTCGTGGCGTCATCCTTATACTTCTTGTTCGCAAATCAATATTCGTGGGGTGGGGGTTTTCCGTTTCCAATAGTGCTGGTGCCTAGGTACAAGTTATCTTTGTGTCACACTCCTATCAAACCTGATTTACTTGGCTTTCCGGGAATTGGTGTCTTTGCGTGTGGGTTGCGTGACCATGTGATCATGAGGTTTGCATCAGAATTCAACATATTTTGCATCTCTCCTATTCAACTTTACCTTGTCCTTTCATATGTTTCAAGGACTCTTCATCCGAATGGATTACAAACTCATGACGCCATAAGTAATGCTGTCATGTCTCAAGTGCTCTTACCAATGCATAGAGTTCTTTGTTGTAAGTGAGATAGTTCAAGGTCGCTCCACTTAACTTCTCACTGAAATACACAATAGGTCTCCGATCTTGCAGCAAAATATCACCTATTCCCATTTCAGACGCATCACATTCTATTTCAATTGCTTCATTAAGTCAGGTAAAGGCCAAAACAGGTGCAGAACATAATTTCTCTTTCAAAAGAACGAAAGCCAATTCTTGTTCCCCCCTCCATTTAAACCCTACTAACTTTTTAACAACTTCATTCAAGGGTGTAGCTATTGTACTGAAATCTTTCACAAAACACCTGTAAAAACTAACTAACCCATGAAAACTCCTTACCTCACCTCCCGGACGGCTTTAACTTTCTCCTCATCCATCTTGATATCCTGTGTAGCTACAACATAGCCAATAAACACAATTTTCTCCATGCAAAAGGCACACTTTTTAAGATTAGCATACAATTTCTCACTATGCTATTCACTTAGTACATTACACAAATGATCAAGATGATCAGATAAGTTCTTGCTATATATTAGAATGTCATCAAAATACGCAACCACAAACTTACCTATGAATGCACGCAACACATGATTCATTAAACGTATAAACATACTAGTCATTTGTAAGTCTAAACGGCATTACTAACCATTCATACAAACCATGCTTCGTCTTAAATGTTGATTTCCACTCATCATCTTCTTTCATCCTAATCTGATGGTATCCACTTTTCAAGTCAATTTTAGAGAAAATACAGGATCCATGTAACTCATCTAACATGTCATCAAGCCTAGAAATGGGATGTCCATACTTTACCATTATGTTGTTGATGGATCGACAATCAACACACATCCTCCATGTTCCATCCTTCTTAGGCACAACAAGTAGCACGGGTACAGGACACGGGCTCATACTCTTATGAATGTACCCCTTTTCCATCCCCTTTTCCATCAGCTCATCAACTTGCCTTTGAAGCTCCTTAGTCTCCTCATGATTGCTTCTATAGGCTGGTCAGTTAGGAATTGAAGCTCTAGGTGCGAAATCAATTTAGGAACAATCAAGGCTTTTCACTCTAACAAGTTCACTACGACTTTTACCTCACAACTTGCTTTCTTTTGGTTCTTTAGGAACTGAAATCAACAAATCAAATTCAGTAGCCTTCGCAACACACTCCAATTATAATTTTCAGACTCAAGAATCAATAAATATACTGAAAACAAAGAAAAACAAAACTACAATTTCACGAGTAGCAATGCAAATTCGTACAAATTGTGGATGAAACGAAGACACGAAATAAAACAGAAGCGAATATTAACGAAAACAATTACTTGAATCCTAGATAACAAAATTATAATAGAAACAAAAATATTTGGACAAAAACAAACAGTAAGGATCACGTTTTGAAACTTAACACAAATCTAACTTACATATTTTTAACGTAACAGAATTCAAATCCAGACCAAACGATCTTGAAATTACCTAAAATTCAACATTTAGTATTCTAATACAAAACAAACAACAAATTTCAATTTATAGGTTGTTCTCTTATGTCTAGGTTCTCAAACCCTTGCATGATCAGTTTGCAGCAGAATTTAACCTCCAATGAAAACCTCAAGAACCGATATCAAAATAGGCCCCAATTTAATATATGATGTGATATCACCACCAATACACAGAATATGAAGTTTCAATTGATTCTAAGATGGTTTGATTATGGTTCACTAAGAGTAGTATTTTTGCGGCAGAATTGAACCTCAAATTCAAATATCAAGCAAACGATATCAAAATAAACCCAAAGTTTATATATGTTGTGATCTAACCCCTACTGGACAGAGTATGAAGTTTGATTTGATTCTAAGGTGGTTTGCTTATGGTTCACTAAGAGTTGTGTGTCTGCGGCAAAATTGAATCATCCTTTAAATTTCATCTAATCTCTCTCCTTTTTTTCATACATGCTACTGATATGATTAGAGACAGTAATAAAATGAAATATAAACTCTTTTTTTTTCTTAGATGACGCGGACACAAAGAACAAGAAGAGAAATGACGCAAACACTAAAAAACTTACAGGAACATTAAGGAAAAACAAAAATAATATAAGGATATGACCTTGTTTCGGAGCCTAGATTTGATACCAACTAATGTGATCCTCGTGATCACGGGGTCACGCAACCCACAATCAAGATTGAGATCTGATCCCAGAAAGCCAAAAAAGGTCTGGTAGAAGTGTGACACAATGAAAACCTGCCCCAAGGCACCAACACTATTACAATGAAGTAAAATGATGCCACAACACCAGTTAATCTTTGATAAGTCAGATTCAGTTCGTTCAAGAACTGAAGAATGCAAGAATCACTCTCACACGTTAAAACTAAAAAATTCAAAAGTAATATTCATCAATGGCTGCCAAAATTTGGTTACATGAGTTTAAATAGTTCTTGAAAAATTAACCCTAATAGACCCTTTATATGGACTTATATGAGGTCCACTCAAAACTGGTCCAAAAATCCTAAACTGAAAAGCCCATAACTTGATCCAAACAAGCCTTGGATCCTAGCTGAAAACAAAGTATTAATTAAGCTCAAACAAGCCTTGGGCTGTAGCTAACAAAATAAAATAAAGTCCCTAATATTAAATCCATGTTCTGCCATGAGAAGAAGAGAAATAAATAAAATATTATAGAACTAATTCAAGGCTTATTTATAGCCCTCCATGCAGCCCATTAATCCTAGAAACAAAAGGAAAAGATAGCCACCCATGTTGTTTCCAAGTTGTAGTAGGATTCTTTTGTTTCCTTTGTTGTCCTCACCTCATGGCTCAAATAAGGTTGTATTGGGCCCCTCTTGCACATGAATAAGATGTACTAGGGCCCCTCTTAATACTCCAATGGACCTTTCAATTCTGACTTGGTCGAAACCTTCAAAACCAATGCATTCAATGCCTTTGTCTTGGATCGAGTCATTGGACCATTTGGAACATGTAATGTGTCCTTACTGGTGTTTATGGGCTGGTCCACATCAGTTAGTGAAGATGGCGAGTTTGCTAAAAAGAAAGATTCCAATCAAGTTCTTTGATTTTTGGGCTGATCATCCTCTTTTTCTGCCCCTGATTACCGAGGCTTGGGGTAAAGAAGTCACGAGCACTCCTATGTTTATTTTGTGTAACAAGTTAAAACATATTAAAAAGGTTTTAAGAGACTTTAGTAAGAAGTACTTTGCTAAGATTTCGGATAGGGTGTTAGTGGCTAAGAGGGTGATGGAAAAAGCTCAATGTCTGATGCAAACAAATCCTTCAGATTTAGAGATCTATAGAGCTGAGCCTATTCTTGTAAAAGAGAATATGAGGCTTGCTAAAGCTGAAGAGAGCTTTCTTAGGCAAAATTCATGGTTGTAATGGTTGAATTTAGGGATAAAAAATTGAAATTCTTCTCCAATTCAATGAAAGGTCATTATAGCAGCGATAAGATCCTCTCTATTCATGATGAAAATGGGATGTGTTTTACAGATGCTACAGAGGTTAAGGATACAATTGTGAGTTACTTTGAGAAGCTTTTAGGGGTTTGTAATTCTGATTTTGTTCTTGATTCTTCTATTCTTTCTAAGGCTCTCCCTCAAAGATTATCTCTCTCGCAAAGTATGATCCTTGACAATTCTATTACTGATGAAGAAATTCAGAAGATCCTCTTCTCTCTTAAGGATAATAAGGCTCTTAGTTTGAATGGTTTTAGTGTAGGTTTCTTTAAGAAAGCTTGGAGTATTGTTGGCTCAGACACTATTAATTCTATCCGGACTTTCTTTATTTTAGGTCGGCTTCTAAAGCAGGTAAATGCTATAACTATATCTTTAATCCCTAAAGTTCCTAACTCGTCCAAGGTTAAGGATTTTAGGCCTATCTCTTGTTGTAATACCATTTACAAATGCATTGCCAAGCTCATCGCTAATAGAATCAAAGGAGTGCTCCCGAATCTGGTTAGGCCTTTTCAATCAACTTTTTTTGTGGGGAGAAATATTAGTGATAATATTTGACTTTTTCAAGAGCTTCTTCATAACTATCACAGAAATGGGGGGCCTCCTAGGTGCTCTTTGAAGGTGGATCTGATGAAAGCTTATGACTCAGTGAAATGAGATTTCTTATTGGTTATTCTTTGGACGGTTGGTTTCCCTTCTCATATGGTTAATTGGATTTGTGAATGTATCTCAACTACTAGATTTTCGATCTCTATCAATGGAGAACTTCATTATTTCTTTGCCGGTTCTAGAGGGTTAAGACAAGATGACCCTTTATCTCCCTACTTGTTTGTCCTTGCTATGGAAGTGCTCTCAGGTTTGATGGGTCAGATGGCTAGACATAATGATTTCAGGTTTCATTGCTATGGAGATTTCTCATTTATGCTTCGCTGATGATTTAATGATCTTTTGTAGAGTAAAGGTGGCCTCAATTTCATTGGTTAGGAATTGCCTTGATCAATTTTGGGTTACTTCAGGTTTATCTCTAAATCTTGATAAGAGTAGTATGTTCTTGTGTGATGTTGAGCCTAATACTAAATTGCAGCTTCTTAGTTCTCTCAGCTATAGGGAAAAGAAATTGCCGGTTAGGTATCTTGGTATTCCTATTATTACTACAAAGCTATCTTCTTATGATTGTTTAATTCTTGTGGACTGAATCATGGCTAAAGCTAGGAGTTGGTTGAACCATTATCTCTCTTATGCAGGTAGACTTCAACTTCTCAACTCCATCCTCTTCTCTATTCAGATTTATTGGTCTTCTCTTTTTATTCTTCTTTAAGGATGTTATTATGAAAATAAGTTTTTTATTGAGGTCTTTTTTATGGAAGGGTAGTGATCTTTCTTTTGCTAATGCAAAAGTTGTTATGGATACAATTTGTTTGCCTATGGAGGAAAGGGGTTTGGCTGTCAAAAATCTAAAGGTGTGGTGGAACTGAGTAGTTATGGTTAAATATTTATGGACTATTTGTAATCTGGCTAACTCTATATGGTCATCCTGGATATCTTCTTATTTGTTGTGTGGTAGGAGTATTTGGGAGATTACTTACCCTGAAAAATTATTCTTAGAGTTAGAGAGAGATTCTTAGTCTTCGTCGTGATGTTCAGAAATTTATCTATGGTTGAGATGGGCGAACATTTCACTATGGTTTGATAATTGGCACCCTTTGGGCCCCTTGGTCGAGTTTTTTAGGGACATGATTATCATGGATTCTAGCTTGGGGAGGGATGCGAGGTTGAGTTGTATTATTGCTGGTAAGGCATTTGGCCTCCTCCTAAATCCCCCGAGTGGATTGAACTTATTCGATGTGCTCCCTCTTCTTTTCTCCCGGATGATGGTAGGCGTGACTTGGTATGTTGGAAGGATGGTCCAAGAGGTATCTTCTTTATTCATTGTGCTTGGAACTCTATTCATCCCATTCGGGACAAAGTGGAGTGGTGGAAACTTGTTTGGCATAAACATGCTATCCCCGATTTTCTTTTATTTTATGGATTGCTATTCATGAAGCTCTCTCTACTCAAGATGAGTTTAGGTCCTATGGTGTTATTCAGGTTATTTGATGCCTTTTATGTGGGGGTGATAGGAAAGATGTTGATCACTTATTTTTTGTTTGCCCATTCTCTCATCACATTTGGTATGATCTATTCTCCATATGTCTCATCCCCTTCCATTGTTGCTCTTGGGTTGATACCATCTTTTAGCTCTCGAACTTGAGTGTGTTCTTTTTATTTTGTGCTTACGAGATTGATGTTAGCTTCTGTCGTTTATTATATTTGGAGGGAAATGAATGCTCGTCTTCATGGTGATGCTCCTCATACTAGTTCGATGATTTATAGAGAAATTGTTAGTTGTATTTTTTCAAAACTTAATTCTATTCGCCATATGGCTTCTTCGATTACTAATAGAAGACTTCATATTACTTGGGAATTTTTTAATGATATTTTGAATTTTGTTTGACTGTTTTTTTTACCTTTTTAGGTTTTGAGGGCATGTCCTCTTAATTGTACTCGAGATATGCCCCGGTTTTTACTTGTTTGGTTGCTTTTTGGGTAAGCAGGTTTGTCCACCTTTGCCTCTCTGTAGGGTTTGGTCCCTCTATTGTATTTTGTTATTTTTTGGTTAATATATTTACCTTATAAAAAAAAACTATCATTGGATTGATGGGCTTTACTTTGAAATAAAATTCTAGTTGAAATAAAACATGGCATTGAATTGATTGGCTTTACTTTGAAAGAAAATTGCTATTGGATTGATGGACTTTACTTTGAAATAAAATCTGCCATTGAATTGATTGGCTTTACTTTGAAAGCAAATTGTTATAAGATCAATGGGCTTCATATGAAATAAAAATCATTTGAAAGAAAATTTATCATAAATTAATGTGCTTCACATGAAATAAAATGTTATTTGAATGAGAAATATAATGAATTGACGAGCTTCCTTTTAAAAGGAAATTGTCATTGGACTAATAGTGTTGCGAACCTCTCAAAAAGCCAAGAAATCAGGTTTGATAAGAGTGTGATATAATGGAAGCTTGTCTCAAGGCACCAACATTATTGAAATAAGAAACCCCCACCCAAAGAATACCCATTTGCGAATAAGAAGTATAAAAAAAATGTCACAAGGTCAATTATACCTTGATAAGTCAATTTGTTTTTTGTCCCAGTAAACAAAACGTGTTGCATTACGCAAAACACAAGTTTATTTTATAAATACGCTGCTGAAAATCTCAGCCTACAAAACCTTATATAATGGTTCAACTAGTAACCCTAATGGACCTAAAACTTGTGGGCTAATATTTAACCACTAATTATGTGCCGTGAATGATTCGAAAATCAGCAACAATGAATCTGA
>Ga0307510_10012119_pt1 | contig 10219 bp, 8 predicted proteins | sample 12_EM_MG_FD_207224 | JGI IMG/M metagenome (GOLD analysis project Ga0307510, IMG submission 207224) | Populus trichocarpa ectomycorrhiza microbial communities from riparian zone in the Pacific Northwest, United States - 12_EM | ecosystem: Host-associated > Plants > Roots > Unclassified | place...
TTCAAAACCAAGAAACCCAAAGCTCCTGGGGCCGGCCGCGTTCGCGGGTTGTTTAGTTCCTTTAGGACGCCCAGTCCCATTCTCACTACTACCTCCACTCGCTCTCAGACCGCCAACATGGCTGTGTGCTGCAAAAAAAAGAACATCATGGCCCATGCGCCGACATCCAATGGCCACATGATTTGTCATCCCTCCAAACTGCTCCCTGAACTTGGCTCGATTTCGAGAGATGGTGGTAGCCTAGGGGAATGACTCGAGGACGCTTCCATCCATTATCGCCTATAATCCAATAAAGCGTCATTTCGTTGCTTGTATGCTATGGGATGGAGGATGCAAGAAACTAGCGATCAACGTACTAGCAACAGCGGCCACCTTTCATTGACATTAACCCCTCACCTGTTGGGATTTTTCAATAGATCCCGCGATACGTCATAGTAAACACTGACTTGATCAGTGATCTCAGGAGGCAAATGTCAACCTCAAATCTGGAGGGGATGTTAGTAGTGTTGGTGAATGCAGGCATGGTACGCACGTCGTGAATGTGAGGGAGCTCAAACAAGTACGATTGACCCTTTGTGCTAGGTTTCGCATTGTCGAAGATCGCAACACATCTTGCCTTGGCTAGGGCTGTCCGCCCCTTTGAACTAGATGAGGGTCGTACCGAAGCTTGGGGCCCCGTTGGGCGCTGCGAATGAGTCGATCTATGATCGATTACAAGATACTTGAAGTTTATTAAGCATCGAAGGGGGTGGGGGGTAGCAACAGAACCACGCTGACAGGTAAGTAGAGACCCTGAGGACGTTGTCAGTCTTTCTCATCGGAGACTTCCTTCGGCAGGGGGGCATAATGGACATTACCCGTTTGCACGCGCAACGAAGCCAGTGCGTTGGATCGATCCCTCGCTGATAGTTATCAAGACCGTGACTGGGCCAGATAGCTTGCGCCCTGCTGAAGGATTTCCCCATAGATCTCCTCCTCACTTTCACCTCGAACTTTGTCCTTGAAGTTTCTTCAAGACAGGCCCGACGGCTTGGTGCTAGAATGAAACTGCGACACGCGCCGCTGATATCGAGATCGGATTCGAAAGGACGAAGGAATTGCTTGTTCACCCACGTGCCCTATCTGCGAAAGAACGAATACCTCAAGTCAGATCGTCTCTTCCCATAAAAGACAGATGGAAACCACGCAGAACTTTGATTATATCCCCCGTTCCACACCAAGGATACACCCTTCTCACGCCCACACAACACCGCGACACATGCTATGCAGCCGCTAAAGTCATATGCCAAGGTTGTTGGGCTGCTATCGTAGTATTGCACCGATCTTTGGCATTTCGAGCGAGTTACGAACTTTGGCCCGAACGACGACGCGAAGATTGCAAGAGCTGGAATTCCCATATCTACACCACACCGCGATGCGTGGTACGCTGCCACAGTGTCGTACACCAACGGTGTTACAGTTGCTGTGGTTGGTATTACGTCGACTTGGTAATTTCGAGGGTACGGCGTTCGGCTTGCTTGTACGAAGAACTCAGAGATTAGGGGTTCGCATTGTTGTCAATCTACCGTTCCGGGCTCACCCGACAGATGATGTCCCACATTATCCGTGAATGAGGACGAACTGTTCTTGGGTGTATGGGGACGAGGTTCGTTCTCTATGAGCTTGAGGCTGGCTTCGAAGTTGATAAATATGACAGCTCAAAGGTGGATTTACGTGTGAACCGGGGCTTCAATATTCAACACTAGCGAGCTTCCGCAAGTGAAAACGTACTCAGAGGACGCGCGAACTCGAAACATAGAGGGTTGAGGTAACCACAATTTTACTGGAGTTTCTGGCCTGCTGGCTTCAGACTTTCTGGTGTACATGTCCCAAAAGAAAGACGACGGGCTGCATAATTAAACGGAAACGGTACACCCTCTTTTTTTTTTTACATCCGATTTGTGGTCCGCGTTCCGCCTTCTGCCTATGACTAAGACGCGTCTGCTGGTGGTGGTGAATACTCATCAAACCGTTCCGTCTCCACCCTCCCAGACCTTTGCGTTTCCTTTCCCCCCATGTCATGATACGACCAAATCGTAGTCACCACCCAACAATGTCTATTCCACCCTCAGGTCAACGTACCTGGCCACGAAACACCCTTCAACTTCTGCACCCTCGACCATAGGGCTTTGTATGAACAGGGTTCGACAGGTGACGAAGGGGGAATAGGCTGACGCACAGTCTCATGCCAACACTTGCAGGAGAGCTTCGCCTATATTTACAAACGCAACCACGCGAAGAAGTCGCCGTCGACGTTACCTCCGCCACGGCGGCGATGTCGGCCAGCTCGTGTAAACGCAGCCCAGACATATCAACTGCATCGGTCCCCACTTGAGAAGAACAACCATACGACGAACTCGGGGGGTGAACCATGTCAGGGAGCTTTCCCCCGAACCATCCGCCGACTACTCGGATGCAGTTGCGAGACGTCTATTTTATACCAGGTAAGCTCTTCATCTCAACCGCTTTTTGGATGTCACTGATGTCGTAGGGAAGTGCCTCAACGCCCGAATACTAGAGTAACTAGACGACACAATCTGCTCGCGTCATCCGCGGTCAAGGTGCGTGGTCCATGCCAGTTGCGCATCGTAGTGGAAAACGCTCCAGCACTCACGGCCGAGCTTTCTTGTCCTCACCAGCTTCGGGAAGGGTTGAACAGCTCGGGCCGACAAGAAAGGGGGTGTGGTTTGCGCAAGGTGGGGACAGAGGGGGCGTTGGTGGACTCTTAACCCGTGTCCGCAAGAGCCAGTGTTGTGGGCACCTGTCCGTGGTACGTACCCCCGATGTCGTGTTATGCTTGTGCATGTATGCTTCACAGAGTAGCCAACCCCCAGCCGAAAATGAAAGGGCAGCATTTTCCTGCTCTATTGTGGCCGCCTGAATCTTATCATTTATATATTGCTCGACCCCCTATTCACCAATATAGAAAGGATCAATAGATCCTAAACTTGAAAGAACAACACGAAGCCGCTGATATTGGGCCCGGCCAGTGCCCGGCCTCGGCATGTGGGTCCTCAGAGCGTACAAAGGGAATCCGAATTTCCGACAGATCACCAATCAGTTGAAACTCATAGTCCTGACGCACGTAAATCTCCACTAGTTATGCGTCCCGGGCCGAAACCGCATGCCGCCTCCCCGAATAGCCCCGGCCAGCACCCCTGCTTCCCTAACTCCAATGCCTTCCCCTTGACGAAGTCAACCGGAAAAGTTCTGAGCGATTAAAGAATATCGCCGCCATGCGAGTTCTTCAAGCTAATTGAAAGGAGTATCTGTTGTTGACTTGGACAGGATTTCCCACATATCAGAGGTTGCATTTTCATGATTTCAGTAGCATCGTTTCCACACTCCAAACGGGTGGTCCTTCCGTGGCCCCGGACCATGGCATGCTATCCGATTAGATAAGGAAAGCCCCAACCATTTTTTAAAATTCCATTTTGAAGTACAGAACCCCATGTAGGACTTCTTGGAGGGTAAATCCATGAGTTCAAAGTGGGGCGTGTGCACACATTCTGGCAGTTTTGGTGATCATTTGAAAAGTTTGTGATGCAGTCTACTAGTCAAGGCTCAGATCCAGATTCATCGAGGGTTCCAACCTATCTCGATCTCCTCACATTTTGCTTCCTTCTAGAATCAACATGACGTCATCTACGATATGCATGTCTCCGTAGGCGGCGATTCAACGCAACGGTACGCGGTACTGTAACCTTAAGCACGTCTCGGCGGCGGGAAACTCGCCCCAGACCACGAGTGATAGGACCAAGTTTGAAAAGTTTCGTGAACTTAGGGTCAGTGTCCGTACTTACCTCTTTTTGTTCATCACTAATCTTCATCTCAGAAACCGAAACAAGGATACTCAGCAGCGAATCCGGGCGACGCTGATGTATTTCATTGATGTTCTGGCTACTCGAGCTGGGGATTGAAAATGAAGCAGATACCGTCCGAGTCAGCTGTTGTTTAGGGTGCCGAGAGAATGTTTTCACCTGACCGACTTTAGTCTCCGAATGACCTAATAGATGCTCAGTTTGGGCGTTTTATCCAGTAGGACCCCGGATAACTCGTTGCGTTAATCGGCAGCATGTTCAAGTTTTACTGGTTTGTCCATATTTTGCTTATGCCTTTCACATCAATATCATATTACACACGACGAGGCGTACCTGGATCTGCCATGGGGTGCCTCAACGACATGATGAAGTTGCCACCTTCCAAATCTGATATTGCCGCTCCTCGTGTCTCGGTGTTGTGGAATCATCCACACCCACTCTCTCCGACCCCAATATGGGCAGGTGACCTAACTGAGGACATGCAACGACTAGGGGTGTCTGCCCAGTTCTGCTTGTCGATGACAGGTGAAATCAGGGTTTGCCGCTGGAGGGTCAGGGGAGGAAAAATTGTGCAACAGTTTCATCTTCATACCATGGGCCGTGCATTGCCCGTCAGCCACGTATACCTTGGTGTTCTGCTAAATTGTGACGCAAAATAAAATAAAAACTATATTCCGAAGCCCAGGACGAAAATACTACATATATTCTGGGCGGGAAACTGGCTCTGTAAACACGAGTTTACCCGCACAAAATAATATGTTCGTGTCGTAAGTGGCAGATTGGGTAAACGTTCCAAGGCTCGATTTTATTACTGTGCAGTAACTGGGTGAGAAAACAGGCGGAAGGACGAAGGGGAAATGGGGAACTGAAAAGCACACAAACTTACATGCAACCAGAACCCGTCACGCCTCAGTCTCAGTGCTCGAAGATCTTCTGCGGCCGGCCCCACCAATCCGTCCATATGCCGACCTTGCCCAAGTCTCGGGCCCGCCTTTCGACCTCCAACAGCGCGGTATATGCCGCGGACTCGATTGATAACTCACGATCGACGACCGATCTGACAAGTAGAGCCGGGTCGTATATTTTGCAGTGTTCCTGTTGGAGGGCTTGACCGCACTTCGCGTGAGCCGTTTTCCAATGCGCTTTCAGATTGTCTTGGCGATCGCCCCTCCATGGACAACGCGGGAAGGGACAATACACCCAGTGCGGCAGGAAGGTCCGGATGTGTCGATTCCTATCCTGGCTCCGGCGGAAATTTCGTCGACACAGGGGGCACGGGTTGTCCGTGGGCGAGTCTTGACCTTGGGATGGTGCTGGTGTAACAAACGGCGGCGGTTCGTCTAGCTCCATTGGGAAAGTCTACGTGGATGCTAATATGAGCCATGGAGGATGTATGCTTTCCATAAACTCGACGTACTTCTAACTCGCCAGGGGAAGGGGGGTGAGATGAGGAAGGTTGACTTTGGGACAGCCCCGACGTATCAAACTCTGAAGGGATATGAAGCAGGCTGGCATCGTCCTGTGGTAGGAATATCTACGTGGACGTCGATATCGGCCATGGTAACGGGTATATCGAAATTCAACGTACTTGTTGCCATACGCATGATTGGGGCTGGAGGGGTATAGGCTGGGAGGCCAGACCCAAGAATGGCTCTGGAAAAATAAGCTGTGGGTTATGGACCAGGTCGGTATCTGTTTGCATTTGGGGGGTCTGCTATGGTGACATGTTAGGGTAGTATGGTACGTTTGATGAAATGCGACGCACTTGTTGCCACGTGGTAAAGGTGTCCAAAGCAGACGCCGAATAGCGGTTTTCATGATCTGCTCTGTGAGAGGGATATGGGGCACGACTGTTCATAGCGCAACGAGGGTAAAGTCAGGGCGGTGGATTTAGATGGTAGGTCGATGAGCTGGGGCGAGGGGAATCCACTAGACACAGATATCATCAGAGCACAGTTTAAATGAACACGGAAGACGGTATGGGTTCACCTAGCAACGGCGGTACGATGGGCGATGTTGTTTCCGTTGTTTCCGTACTCTAACTTGGGTCGTGTCGAGTAACCGAAGACACCTGACAAAAGGAGGCGACGGGAGGAAAAATACTCGGTCAATAACGTGAGCTGGTCTTTTCTTTCGTTGGTTGCTGAAATCAAAATGAGTGGGGTTGATCTTATCCTGATAACGATTCAAGACCGCACCATAACCCAAAGGGACTTGTGGGGGCCACAATAGAGAGGGACCCAAATTGCGAGGACGAACTTCGGCGGGGTGTAGATCCACGGGGCTTGAACTTTATGGATACGCCTAGAACCTGCCGAAATACATAAGGAAAAGGCCGCGTAGTTATCTAGGAACTGTTATACCTTGGGCTGTAATCAATTGGCGCACTGCACGACGTGGTCACTGCATGTCATAAACACCACCAATCAGCTAGCATACAAGCCGACCATGACACGAGCGGTGCGCCAGTGCCCATGGTCAGAGACCGTGATCAGTGACAGCACCAGTGCCCAACGGCCGCGTCACCTAGAAATTGATCATTGGAATACAGAGAAAAGGCCGGGGCAGGTCACGCTACCAATTGAGATGAGGTGTAGTGACCTTGCTAGAGAAGGGGAAGCTAGCTAGCCGTGGGCCGTGAGGAGGGGTGAGGATGAACGAAAACGTCCGCGTGCACCATCATAGTAGAACAATGACCCGGAGACATGGGGTCTGATGAGGAGCAGAGGACTGGGGGCGAGGAATAGAAGGGGGTAGAACGGGGGGGAAGGGAGTCCTCGGAGTAGACGCTGTCCTCGTCTCTCTCTCTCACCCCTGGAAAGGCAGAACTGTTTCCGCACTGAAATTCGCGCGGCGCACGATCCTCTCGCCTCGCCTGAGTAAAGTTTGTTCGCATGCAACTGGACCTCAAGGCATTCGGGTTTCACTCGCACCCAGGAACCAACAGTCGACTGGTTCCTCCTTGGTTGCGACAACAGGCCAAAGCCATGTTTTTTTGCTAGCCCACATACCAGCCCAAAATCAAGAATCCCAAAGCTCTTGAGACCGACCGCATTCGCGGATAGGTGTATTCCTTCAGAACCCTCGCTCCCATCCCCATATCCACCTTTACTCGGCCTCGGACAATCAGCATAGAGGGCTTACACTGAGTCCTGCCAAGAAACGCCGCAAAACATTTTCGCCAACCCCCAATGGCTACGTGATTTGTCATCCCTCCGGCCGCTACCTGGATTTGGCTCATTTCGAGAGATGATCAAGATGTCGTGGGGGAAAGACTCCAGGAGACTCCAGGAGGCCTTCATACATTATTGCCGGCATACACTCTCATAGAGCATCCTTTCGTGGTGTGTACGCCCTGGGACGAAGACTATGACAAACTACAGATTAACATACTAGCAACAACAGCGTTGTATCAGCAAGCCCTTACCTATTAGGAAAATAGCATGGGTTTTTCGACGGCTCCCGCAGCGCGTCATAGTAAACAGGGGCTCAGTCGGCGGTCAATCTAGAGGGGATGTTAGGAACGTTGATGAATGTAACAGTACGCACATCGTGAATGCGAGGAACTCAAACAAGTACACTAACCGTTTGTACTAGGTTTTCGTATTTGTCGAGTGTTGAAACACAATTCATTCGGAGCTATCTTGCCTCGGCAAGGGCTCTTCGCTCCTATGGTGTTGGTGGTGTCGTACTAGGACCTGAGGTCCCGTTGGGTGACACGCGTAGCGTCGATCAAGCGGCATGAAGGGGGCGGGAGACCGTAGGAACAGAATGATGCTGCTAGGCAAGTAAAGATCATGAGGACGCTGCCAGCATCTTTCATCGAAGAGTTCCTTTGGCAGGACGCATAACAGTGCTACACGTTTGCATGCGCCACGAAGCCAGTGCGTTGGCTCGATCCCCTGCGGATCGTTATCAAGACCGTGACTGGGCCAGATATAGCTTACGCCCTGCTGAAGGTTTTCCCATAGCGCTCCTCATCACTTCCACCTCGGGCCTTTTCCTCGAGGTTTCTGCAAGACTGGCCCGGCAGCTTGGTGCTGGAATGAACTGTGGCACGCGCCGGAGATACCGAGACTGGATCCGAAAGGACACAGTACTTGCTTGTTCATCCACGTATCCTATCTTCAAAAGAACGAACACCTAAAGTCAGATCGTCTCTTCCCATAATAGACAGATGGAAACCACCCAGAACTTTGATTGTGTCCCCCGTTCCATACCAAGGATATGCCCTCCTCACGCCCACACCACACCGCGACACATGCTACGCTGCCACGGAAATCGTATATCAAGGTTGTTGGGCTGCTATCGTCGTATTTCACCGATCTTTGGCATTTCGAGGTTACGAAGTTTGGTCCGAACGACGACGCGAAGATTGCAAGAGGCTGGAGTTCTCACACTCACATCTACACCATACCGCGGTGCATGGTACGCTGCCACAGAGTCATACACCAAGAGTGTTAAAGTTGCTACTGTTGGTATTGCGTTGACATTGACATTTCGAGGGTACGGCGTTTGGCTTGTACGAAGACGCTGAAATTAGGGATTCTCATCGTCAATTTACAGTTCCGGACTCACCAGACCCCTCCTCCAGACGATGCCTCTCCATATTATCCATGAAGGAGGACGGGTTGTTCTTGCGCGCATGGGGACAAAGGTTCGTTCTCTACGAACTTGCGGCTGACTTCAAAGTCGATAAATCTGACAACTGAAGGGTGGATTTACGTGTGAGCCGGGGCTTCAATATCCAACAGTAGCAAACTTCCGCAAGTGAAAACGTACTCAGAGGTCACGCGAACTCGGAACACAGAGGGTTGAGGTAACCACAATTTTACTAGGGCTACTGGCCTGCTGGCTTCAGTCTTTCTGAGGTACATGTCCCAAAAGAAAAGACGACGGGCTGTTAAACGGTCCACCAAATCCCCCTCTCCTTTTTTTACATCCGATTTATGTTCCGCGTTCCGCGTTCTGCTTATGACTAAGACGCGTCTGCTCGTGGTAAATGTTCAAACCGTTCCGTCTCCTCCACCCCACTCGTAACCTCCTAGCGACCTTTGCATTTCCTTTCCCCCCATGTCATGATACGACGAATCGTAGTCACCACCCAACGGTGTCTATTCCACGCGCAGGTCAACGTACCTGGCCTCGAAACATGGTTCACCCCCGGCCCCAGGGGTTGATATGAACAGGGTTCGACAGGTGAGGAAGGGGGAATAGCGCTCCCGCTCCTCCTCATGTCAACACCTGCGGGAGAACTTCGCCTCGATTTACAACCGCAGCCACGCGAACAAGTTGCCGTCGACGTTGCGCTCGCCACGACAGCGATGTTGGCCAGCTCGTGTAAATCGCAACCCTGACATATCAACAACATCGGTCCCCACTTGAGAAAAACAACCATACAACCAACTTGGGGGGCGAACCATGTCAGGGAGCTTTGCCCCCGAACCATTCGCCCACTACTCGGATGCAGTTGCGAGACGTTTATTTTACGCCAGGTAAGCTCCTCATCTCAACCGCTTTTTGGATGTCACTGATGTCGTAGGTAAATGCCTCAACGCCCGAATACTAGACACAACCCGTTAGCGTCATCCACAGTCAAGATGCGTGGCCCACGCCAGTTGCACATCGTTGTCGAAAAGTTCCCGGCATTCACTGCCGAGGTTTCTTGTCCTCGCGAGCTCCGAGAAGGGTTGAATAGCTGGGGCCGACAAGGAGAGTGTGGTTTGCGCAAGGTGGGGACAGAGGGGGCGATGGTGGACTCCTAATCCGAGACGCTGCGTCCGCAAGAGCCAGTGTTGTAGGCACCTGTCCGTGGTACGTTCCCCCAATGTACTGTTATGCCTGTACATGTATGCTTCACAAAGCCTTTCTATCCAGGGTTGTCTACGCTCCGCACGGGAAGGGCCATAAGGGTATGGAAGGAGTAGTCAATTCCCAGCCGAAAATGAGAGGGCGGCATTTTCCTGCTCTATGGTGGCTGCCTGAATCTTATGATCCATATTTTGCTCAACCCCTTATTCACCAATATAGAAAGGATCAATAGATCCTAAACTTGAAAACACTCGAAGCTACTGATATTGAGCCCGGCCTCGGCATGTGGGTCCTCAGAGTGTACAAAGGGAATCCGAATTTCCGACAGATCGAAACTCGTGGTCCTGACGCCCGTAAATGTTCAGTCCGAAACCGCATGCCGCCTCCCCGAATGGCCCCGGGGATCTTCCAGCCACCCCTGCTCCCTAGCTCCAATGCTTTCTGCTTGACGTTTCATGATATCAGGGGGTTAGACGAGGAAGTGTGAATGTGGCAATGTCACGGTGTGCACATTAGCATCGTTTCCACACTCCAAACGGGTGGTCCTT
>Ga0307510_10012120_pt1 | contig 10219 bp, 12 predicted proteins | sample 12_EM_MG_FD_207224 | JGI IMG/M metagenome (GOLD analysis project Ga0307510, IMG submission 207224) | Populus trichocarpa ectomycorrhiza microbial communities from riparian zone in the Pacific Northwest, United States - 12_EM | ecosystem: Host-associated > Plants > Roots > Unclassified | place...
CTGTGCAAGAATGGTGTGTGCAGAGTAGGGAACAATATGGAAGTGGGAAAAGTCCTCTGTCGACTTGGCCAGTCGGTCCGATGTCAAAAATTCTTTGACCGAAAAATGCGAAAACTGAACCACTGGTGATCCATCCACATTCACCACGGAAATCAGACTGGAACACGTCGATAGCACGGCTTCTTGCGCATCGTCTAACTGCCAATCCACATGATACTGAGGGAGCTGTCCGGGGCAGAAGCGGATCGCAAGAACATCGGCAAGTTCATCGACACGAAGTGGGCGAACGGCAACCGTGAGGCACTGGAACAACCTGTGCGCGAATTCCCGTTTCTCCTTCTTGATCCCGAGTAATGTCCGTGCATATGTTTCGTCCAACGACTCAGGCAACTCATCCAGAGCATGCCCAATAGCATTTGGTAGGCAACGGCGCAATGTTTCTAGTTGGCAATACACCCACCGAAACCTGCACGTATGGTAAGCGAGAGTGCCAGGACATCATGGTTGTGAATACTCACATTCCATCTGCTTTCGCCGAGAGCGTGTCAATAACAGTTTGCTTGTCCTCCGCTCTCCATCTTCGCATTCGGCGGTCTGAGTGAACGAAATTCTTGATGTAATCAAGAATATCTTGCTTTTGTCCGCTTTCATCGTGGAGGGACACGTGGTGTGGTGTGAGCGGCTCAAGAGCGGTCCGGATGTCAATCTCTGGTCGACTTGTAACACATATATGTAGATTCGGGAGGCCCAGACTGACAAGATCCTCCAAAAGGCCGAGAACCTCTTCACGTGGAGTTGGAAATCCAGATGTAATGGGACATTCATCTATTGCATCCATGATGATCCATCTCATTGGTGCATCTGGAAATCTGAGAATTTTCTTCAGAGATTCAACAAGTGCTTCATTGCCAGGTCTCTGAGATCCCTTGTGGTTCTCCAGATAGAGGTCAGAAATAATTTCACAGCAAGGATCGGAGGTGGCACAGAACTGGGAAAGGAGTGATGTGAGGAGGCCGCGCATTCCTTGCTTTGAGATATCCTTAAAATCAAAGTAATAGTAACCCATCAGGCCTAGTCCGCGATCACATTTCATCTTGATTTGTTGAATTATAGTCGAGCTAGATGGCAACATGAGCACGCTGCGAATCCACGGTCTCGCGGTGACACGTACCAAAGAATTGTCTTTCCGGATCCCGCTACCAGTTCGTATGGCCGGGAGGCATCAATAAAAGCGATGGATTGGGATACAAAAAGGACATACGCTTTCCGTGGATCCATAACAACGACCCTGTTGCGATCCACTTTTCGAATGTGCTGCTCCGGATGAACCATTTTCCGGTTCCATCATGTTGGGCTCCATGAGCCATGTTGTGATTCTTGAACGGGTCTGGCGGGGAGAGCCAACTCCGGATATCCTCCCGTAAATGTTGACCTATGAGGCACAATCAGTCCGTATGATGCTACAATTAGCGGGAGCGATAACTTACATTTCATCTTGTTTATCTGGCTTGTCGTCTCTTGAGTCATGGCTAGTATCCGCAGTTAGTCTCATGGAAATTGATTACACAAAGAGCATACCGAGAGCCTGCCATATGTCATCCAGGGATGTCGTGCCATCTATTCGAGCAGCCCTGTGAGCTATCAGAACCCGGCGGAGTGAAGGCAGTTTACCATTAGTAACGAGCCTCAGGTTCCTCACAAGACCGTGTATGACTTGAAGTGTCTCTGTTCCAGTGATGCGAGCCTCATCAAGAGTGGGGCGGTCGAGTCTATGGAGCACATCCTCAATCTCGCTCTCTCCCAATAGTTTCTTCGCAAACGTTTCTAGAAAGAGGTCACACCCAAGGCTTATGACAATATAGAACAACGTACTGGGTCGTGCCTGCTTGATCCGCTTGGTCACTAGGGAAAGTATGGACAACACCTCCACCATGATTTTTGTGACTAAACCAGACATTGATGGAGAAATTGGGACCTCAGTATAAATTCGTAAACGGTTGAGGAAACTCCCGATGCATTCAAGTAGATCAACTAAAGCGTCATAACTTGCACTGGTTCCGACAGCGGCCTGGAATATGAGATGTTACAAGGACACACTTGTAGAAAGCAAGGTTATACACACGGTGAGAAGCACGTCAACACCGACAAGGATGGCTTTCGTTGGCTGGAATGGCAGCTGGAAAGGGAAAAGTAAGGATGCGATCAGATAGTATGACTTGATTCACCAAGCTCACCATTGTGGCAGGCTCACCAAGAATGCCAGAAACTAAATGAAGGACTTGTACTACGGGATTAAGACAATTAATCAACTTGCGATTCCCATCGCGATATTCCTGGAACTGCTTTGCTTTTTCCTCGAGGAAATCAAGGGCCGCATCAGCGGACTTGCAATTTTGGAGAGTTTGTGCAGAGGGATGTGTAGCGAGGTCTACGCCTGTTTGTTTGGAATAGTCGGACAATGCAGCATCGAGAATGGATTGAACATTGGAAGGGGGGTCCGGTGTCGGAGAAATAGGTAGAAGGGATGGTGTGCGTAGGGGGGAGAAGTGGGCAGGCCGGGTTGAGTGCACATACACAGGTTGTACAGTCGGGAGACCCCATTTTAGGAATTCTTCTGACAATATCGCTACTTTGGTTGCTTTTGTGCCAGGCTTTGGACTGTGTCCATAATCGCAGGGCAAATCTTATTGTATTATCACAAGGCATCGAGAGTTAGCGAATTCGCAAAGCTTGCAGTGATTTACTCACCGCAAAGGGTCTGACGAATTTTCGGTTGATAGTTTTGGAGAGGATTTATCATTGTATCTGATTGTTGATATGATTCCCGTGTCTGTAGACAGGCAAGAAGTCTGTATGTGAATGGTAAATATGTACTCACTACATTACTGGTAAACATTTCGCCAATCTGCGCCAGACTGTCATCATGTACAAGGACCATGTCACACTCAGGCACCCTCTGTGTAAGCCAGGTTAGAACAGGTGCCGAAGGTAGTAAAAGCATGGTTTAGATGTTCAGTACTTGCCTCAACGATTTTATCTAACAGTTTTTGAAGAAGACCCTGGGACTGGAAGAGTTTAGGCAAAATTCAGTAGAGGTCAAAAAGGACTCACCTTGGCGATGGCAGGCATCGACGTGAGCTCCATCTCTGGCTCACTGTTATATTCGCCCGAGTCTGAAGAGGGTCCAGCTGCTGCTATAAGATGCTTCGGCAATATCCTGAAGGTGCGGGCGACACGGAACCCTCGTATGAATATACATTGATCCTCTTGTAAGTTCTGACGGGCACAAAGTTATGTCAGAACGGTCACTGTTTTTTCGAGTCCTTTCGAGTAACACCGTGACATACCTTCCCATTGGGACCCCGACTCAACTCTGCTCCCCTTATACGATCGGGTGACAACCTCCACTTAATGTCGACTTCAGGACCATCTGCAGCATCCACATCAACTCCGAATGATACGCGTGCGTCTGTGTGACACCCCAAGAAAGCCATATTAACCCAAGACCTTGTGCGGTGACACCCTGTAACCAGAATGATGTCCTCCGTATTTTCAAGGCCCAGTCCAAGCCGTTGGGTGAAGGTAAACCAGCGGTCGATATGTCCGATCATCCACTTCCCAAAATCTCCCCGTGCTACAGTGTCCTGACGTTTAGCCTCTACCGGAAGGAATAGTACTGCGCCTTGTTGTTTCCTTTTGCACATAAATGCAATCTCTGAAAGGTCATCTGGCCTGCGTAAGTGTCAGTAGAAAGAAAATAAATAAGCAGTTGCAACTACTTCGATGCGAGGCTGTCGAGAATGGAATCTACCACCGTGATACCCGGTGAGCAGTAATGACTCGCGCCGAGGGTACCGGTGTCGATATGGTCCGACAAGTTGGGAACGAGGGGTTCGTGATACTCTGGCACGCCAAAGTTGAGATGAGATGCGTGGTCCGCTGGGAGCAGAGCGTTGAAGAGACGGTGAAATTTGCCTTCACGTATGTAACCAACGTCGCCCACTTCCACAGCACCATATAGCTTCCCCGGACTTGGTTCCCATAATGCATGTCCATAATTTGGATATTTGATCCCCAGCTGTTCGCGAAAGATGTCGTAGTGAACCATGCGGAGCTGCAGGGTTTAGATTGAACCAAGAAACCTAGAACTTTTGAACGTCATTGAGAAGGAGACATATCGTATCATAGAAACGACATCACATACGGTTTAAAGAAACAAAGTCCAACAACTATCAAGATACTGCCGATGGGAGCCAAAGAAAAGTGACTGAGCCCGTACTGGGCTGCCAGTGATTTCGTTGTGGCAGTGTACAAATACAAGTACAGTCGGTACTTGGGGGTCACGTGAATTGGATTGTGGTCACCCGCGCCGCGTCGGACCGCTTGACCGGACGACATCTAGAAATGTCACATGACTCACATGTCGGGGCGACATCGCAAAAAAAAGTAAGACGGGGAAATTTTCCAACCCGTCTGTTTTCCCGGGCTCCTAACGCGCAGCCCGGCACATGTAGCACGCCAGGTCCATTTAGTTTTCTTTGTCGTTACCAGTGAGTACGTGCAAATTTGATATCGCAACAGTGGGAGCCGACTGCCACAGTGACGTGGTAACTTACAGCTTGAGTCTCCGTTCTGAATCACGCAGCACGTAGACACTCTTGCTCTCCTCGGCTTATTTTCCATCCCTGTTGTACTTTTCCTTCACCTTTCCGCGCCTCCCTTCCCTTTCCCCTCGCGTATCTTATTGCTTTCTGACCCTCCTACCCTTCTCAAATTTCCGTTTTCTTTTAAATTTACCTCGGTTTCAAGACTGTATGCCCCCTCCGCAAAGGCAAACCATCCTACTTCAGGATTCTGGAGGCTTCTGAACAGGACCACGAGCCTTACATCATATGCCCCTCGTGCGTTAATCGTCCAACCATTGAGATCACTATCTACTAGTACAGTAATCTCCCGGGCACACGGCCAAGTCCATACCCCGCGGTCGCGTTGAAAGGGCTTGAGTCATGTCGATTAACTGCGAAAAAAAAAATCCTTCCTACATGGAACGCGCCTTTTTATGCCTCAACATATCGGGAGTTAGACAAGAAGTATAAGAAAGAATGGTAAATGGTCAGGAGGTGGCACTGAACGTACGACTAGATGGAAGGGGGGGACTACTCATCGATCGTTGGCCTCTCGCCATATAACCAACACAATTTTCCCTCCCTCTGTTATGGACAGCTACAGGGTGCCGGAGAGTTGTTACTCCGTGATGAAATCTGCGATAGGGTATAGCTGTGGCCTGGAGAGGTCCCGATGGCTGACGCCCATCTAAGAAAACATTCCGCAGCGCGGGCAACACCTGTGTCGCTCTGTCTCCGATAAGCTCTTACAGAACAGACACGATACGCAGTGCAAGTTCTTCGGATAAGTACAGGTCCCTCAGGGCGGTAAGCGGCTGTAAAAGTTCCAGCACTCGGCATTCTCTGCATCGTCCTCCAAATGAGGATCCAGACGCTGACCCTCGAAGATATAGAGCCTTTGCAAAGCGGAAAGCGGGGGTAGGACCTGCGCCAGAGCCGAAAGCTCCCAAACCAAGCCTCGACATCTGATCACCAACGCGAGCGATTCGCGATCGACCATGCCTCTTGACGGAGACCTTGAAATTTTGATTTTGACGTGGCCTCCGTGAAATAGTATCTCTGCACGGTTGAGCGTGATGAACTTTCCCGTGCGGCTGATGAGTTGTAGGAGCTGGGGCGTATCGAATACAAGCTGATTGAAAAATGTCACAGAAAAGTCATTGAGTAGGGGTGTATCAATGTGGGCCACAAGGTCATCCAAGTACTCGCTGTTGCCTTGAAAGTGAAATTGAGGGCGGGAAGAGGAGAGCGTGCGGGCGGAGGTGGATCATGTCGGCGGCTCGGCTTTCTGGGCCCGGGGAGTTCAAGGAGAACGGAATCCGAGGTGAAATCCCTCGAGCGTTTTTCCGTGGCCGGGAGGAAAGTGGCGATCGCATCGGGTGGAATGAACCCGGAATTCGGAACGTCTCAAATGCGAAGACAGATGAGGTGGTCTCACCAATACCGGAAATGGAACGTTATTCCAAGTTGAGTGGTTTCGTAATCATGGTGCAGATCCACCCAAGAACGATCATCGTCCTTCATCACTTCGCTGAGAGCTCTAGAGATGTCAGCCGCAGGGATGGCTCCTAGAACACTTCCAAGAGACCTCGGTGTGGCGTACTACGGAGCAAGGCTTCACATACACGATCGCTAAACTCGGGCGCGCCAGTATTAAGTCATGTTATCCGAACACCGCCCGAGTCTTCAGAAGGGTACAACACAAAATAAAATGCAATCTGTGTTACTACGAGCGCAGCAAGGCCAGGTTAAAATCCATCCTTGCATCGTGGGGCTCGCCCAGAACGAGGTTTTGAATCCATTAGGGACCTTGGCAACGGGCAACTGTCATTCGCTCATCCTCAAGAGCACGCTTCTCATTCCGTTGATAAAGCCAAATGAAAAACATGAGAATGAAACCTATCGTTGAAGTTGACAAGCCGCGGCCGGACGCGCGGTGCTGGCGATGACGAAAGGTGGACTACTCCAAACTCGACAGCACGACCCACCTAACGAACCAAGCTTCTATGCACTTTCAAACCTGCCAAAGCCACGGGTAATCAAACTATCAGTCGCACCAGCGTCCGATAAGAGACAATGTATAGGAAAACGCGACGCACAGATGAAATGCCATAACCCTCAGGCTGGAGGCACTACTTTTAAAGACGGGCAGAATGACCCCGCTCTCAACGACCTCACGTCGATAGCCCACAAAAGCACGCGAGGGTCCACGGCGTCCCTCACGTCCAAAGCATGCGGTCTAGTGATGTCGGGAGCTGCGCTCGGCGACGTAGATGTGCTTGAGCGCCTCGCTCGATACGGCCAGGTTGTACCTTATCGGTTGCTGGATCGCTGGATCGCATCGCAGGAAACAAAACCACACAAGAAAACCGTCAGCTTGTGAGATAGGCAGGGTGATAGAAGCGATAGAAAGTGATGACACGCACAGCCAATCGCGAGAGAACCTGGGAGTTGCGCTCCGAGCCGGTGGTCAGGTGGTTCCAGATGTGGCCTGTTTCCTATTGTGCACGCTGCCGACACACCTCGCGTTCTGCTGATGCGTGAAGCGATGAGGAGGTAGTACCGTCAGGCGCAACTAAGAAATAGAACGGAGCGTTGTTAGTCGTATAGCTTTCAAAGGTTTCTTCCTATTTGTCATTTGGAAAGGATGGAGGGTATGGTTGGCCAATTATAACCGAAAGGAAAAGAGGGGAGATTTGATGTCCATGACGGGTCAGGGCAGTCGTCGCGCGTGGTGGCGGGGCGGAGAACGGTGGGCCCCGCCCGTGCCGTATTGCCGCTGTAACTCCGAACCTGTGGTTCTCCGACTATAGTGTTCTCCTGCGTCACGGTTTTGTTGTCCCTCGTCGTCATCCCGCTATTTTTTCTACCTTTCTAACGCAAAGGCCGATAATTAAGAGGGAGAGAAAACGATCCCACCCCGCATTCGCGACACTTCCGAAGCTTAAACATGAAGAAAAAGGACAACACAAATTGCATCAGTCCCATTTCTTGCCCATCACCTTCGTACGTTCGGTCCTCCGCCAGTCCATTAGTAGGCTCTCCTTGCGAAATACAGTCTATATCTATACAGGTTCGGCTTCCCGTTCATTTCCTTAGATTGTGCTATTCATCGCAACAACAGGTCGGCTTGGGATTCCTTAGTCGGTTTATCTCATGCTTTGGGCCAAGCAGTCAGTGGTTACACAGGGCGCGATGAGTGTGAAATACGCTTGGCCAAACAAGCATTACATCCAGTACATTGGTATGGAATACAGCCCGAGTCTCGGTCCTGAACCATATAGCACGAGCAGGCTCTCTTGCTCTCCTTGGCTTATGCTCCATGGCTGTTTCACCTTTCGTTCACCTTTCTGCGCCTCCCAGATCCACCCTCCCCCTTTTCACAAGTTTATTGCGCTTCACCCTCGCCATCTATGCGCCCGCTCTCGCGCTCCTAGAAACGATTCAGTAAAATTTCCTTCGTCAACGTCGCCGCGCGGGTCTGTCGCCAGCAGGACCTCCTTCGCTTTCCTTTTTTCCTCCTCCCCTCTACTCGTCCGACTCATAGAATCCTTGCCCTGGACTCGCATGTACTTAAGCCCCCTCGCCCGGCCTCGTCAAAGGGAGGCAAATATAGCCCAACTTTCCCGTTCTCTTTTCGTTTGCGTGTCTTCCCCTCAAGCTTCTTACACCCGTTTCGGTTTCCCTTCACGCGTTCTCGGGCTTTCGGGATAACAGCCTTCTTTTCCCTTTCCATTCTTTCAGAAATCACTGGCTAGGTCACTCCGACTTAGCTCCTTCCAGAGTCCAGACATGCCGATCGAAAATCAACATGTCCCAAGTCATATGGAAGGTCATTCACTCATCCTCTTTCACAGACAGGCATACACTCTCGAGCACAATCCAGATCGGGTATGAGGACGCAGGACCAAGACATTGGACCTTCCAGGCATGCGCACTGACAAAGAAGCCACTCTAAAGATGTCTAGAAGACCCTAACCATGTGGGCGTTCAAACCCTCTTTCACACATCGAGGATTTATCCTATCATACATACAGTATATAGAAATACTATTACCATATATGATAAGCAAACGCTTACATCCATAGTTGGGCCATTTGTAGACGTGATTTCATTTCACTACGTCTGAAATGAAATGCAAGAACAATTCGGGAACGATTGCCGTTGTTTCATCGTTCGCCACAAGCTCAAGAGATGTCAGTTGCAGGAATGGCTTCTGTACTCATGACATGCAGGAGTGAAACTTCACACATGTGACTGTTTGTGCTTGAGTGCGGCAATAATGTCACCAGAGCTTTGCCTTCTTGTCACCATCTTTCTCGATGACAACGGGTAGGGCCAGCCAGGCACCAACCATTTCTGTCGCAGGTTTTTTTTCTGTGCAGATGATTCACGGATTTAGACGATCTGCTGATGTGGTCATGTCATATCTCCATATTTAGCACACACTCACTACTGGGGGCTCTGGAGCACGCTCGAAACCGTATAAAAAACTGGGGCGGAAAGCGGCAAGGTTCCCCATCCTCACGACTCACAACCCCTCTTACGTTCGGCAACCCCTCGTTGTCTCCTCCACTCAGTGTCGAAGGTCATAATGTCGTCGGCCATAACGTCATGAACTCCGACACTGAGGGCTGATGGGACGACCAGGGCCTCGTAGGCTGCGCGGTCCACGCCCCACCCAATATCGAGGCCATTGTCGTCGATCCGTACCACATTGTGTGGCCGGACATGTTGGCGCCCGACCGCAACTTCTATGCTAAGAACTATATAGTCACCACCACGACCTTCGCCCAACCCTGTGGATCAATGACAGAGAGTGGTCGTCGGCTCGGCTCTCTATGGAAATCAGGCCTGAGGAAGTTGTTCCGGACGTTAATGGGGTGCGTAGTAGTTATATTCCTTGCTCCGATCTATACCAACTTGAATCGAATTTTATATTTTCCCGACCAGGAATGGGTGTCCGGCCTTGAGTTCAAACCAGGCGTCTATACGCTCGTTGTGCTCAACTACAATATGCCGACCTGTCGTAGCGCTCGTCCTCGATTAGATCGTAGCAGAGCCACCAGCCACGGCCAATGGGCTCGTATGTGCTGGCCCCGCCTGAGATTCGGGCGGTGCCAGCATTTACGAGCCCATCAGCCGCAGCTGGTTGCTGTACTACCATCCGATCGAGGACGAACACACTCCCGAGACCACGTTTAGCGGTGCTCGTCTGACCCAGCATCTCCCTTAGGCCAACGGCGACGGGAACTATGCCGCATTGCTCTGTGGCGTCTTCTATCACTGCCACATGCTCAGGCTTGCCCCAACTTCCAAGTCTTTGCTTTCGTCCCAAGTCATATCGGTGTACGTGTGTTCCCCTTCTTCCCCTTTCCTTTTCTTTACACACTTCTACTAGCAAAAAACTTCCGAAATAATCCTTTTCTATGACCCTTCTTTATATATTGTCTTGTGCCTTTCTCTCCGCTCTCGCCTCATGGCCACAGAATAGCCAGGTGCTCGCTGCATGCTCATGGACTTTGTCGCTATTGTAGCTGGTTGTTAGCGTAGTTAGTCGTTGTTGGCCTGGTTTGTCGTTCGTGTACGATGTA
>Ga0307510_10012121_pt1 | contig 10219 bp, 8 predicted proteins | sample 12_EM_MG_FD_207224 | JGI IMG/M metagenome (GOLD analysis project Ga0307510, IMG submission 207224) | Populus trichocarpa ectomycorrhiza microbial communities from riparian zone in the Pacific Northwest, United States - 12_EM | ecosystem: Host-associated > Plants > Roots > Unclassified | place...
TCGTACAAGCCAGAGATACTTTTGAAGGGTAACATAACTCACTGACTTTCTGATGGGCGCATCTCGCAGAGCCCTTGTTGAGATGGCCCTCTCGGCCCGAAACTTGTCGTATTTTCTCACCCCTTACAATTGTAATTAACCCAAATAGTGCACCCAACTTATGATACTCGTACTTTCTTGCTTTAGTATCCATTCAAGCCCCCCACAAGAAACCACCCACGAAACCGATCTACCCTCTGCCGCTAAAATTTTCAGTCATTTTGAAACTCTAGGCCTGCCGGTACACAACCCTTCCAGTTTCTGACTAAAGCGATCAAAATCTGTACCAGAATATGGGGAAACTGCAGCAACTACGGTAGAACCCTGAAGTTTATATGGAAAAGTGTTCGTTGGTTCATAAACTACAAGTAGCTAAAATTCCACACTTTTGGTGCAAAAAGGCCATTCCACGAGCACCTTTGCTCAGGCACCTTCCCCGTACCAGAGGAACCATATTATGCCTTGACCATTCCAAATCTGGAAACCTGGGTCAAGTCGGCCAAAAGGGCCCATTTTGATTGTCCGGAAGCATAAATCCTTGGTCGTTGGGGCGCGGAGGGGTGGAAGTAAATCCGGGAAAATGCTTAGTCCTGTACTGGTATAGTATAGTACTCGGATAGTATGGTGGAATGGTTGACCACATGCAATAGAACTACAAGTGCTATACAGTGCAAGCCAGTGTAGAAATCCGCCATTTTAGATGACGGCGGCGACCAACTCAGACTCAAGCAACCGAAGGGGGGGCAAAATAGCAAAATGGCCAAGGAGTGTATAGTCCCAGCGGAGCTGACCCTCCTCCCATAGCAGGATTCTGTGGCACTCAGATTTAACAGTATCGAAACAGCCTTCGGAGACTGCTCTGTGCCACCAGTCCACGGAGAAGAAGAATCAGAATACTATTACTCTCATAGAATTTCAAGACCGGTGCCGTAAGTAAGAGTGAGGTGGACCATCTTCTAACGTGCTGCACAAGAGCACTCTCTACCCTCTGATATGATGAGATGCAGTACGGGCAAAATGTACGAGTACTAAGCCAGCGCTCCTAGCACCATAGAAAAACTGTAATCACTGAGAATGGCGCTACGACGTCCAGAATTTCCCCCTCTAGGTTAGGGGGGGGAACACACCGAAGTACTTCCCCTCTAGCCTTCAGCCGAGGCGAGTACGGTAGGAAGAAAAAAATACAACAAACCTCGCTAGGAGAGGCAGCCCTGAGATTCTAGCGAGGTTATCAATTGTTCCAATGTTTACAGTACCGGTACTCGGGTGAGAGGGAAAATATTGGGGCAAGCAGGAGGGTGATGGAATTACTCGAATTAGTAGTTATCTTACTTATTCGGTTCTTTGATACTCCTTCCAACCTTCAAGGTATCATACAATAATATTATGATAATATTATTATTATTATATACACGGGCCTCTGTTACCTTTTCTTGTCCCGACACTTCACCCTTACCCTTAGTAAGATAAAGTTGGGAAAACGGCAATCCATGTCAATGATACCTCGGGGTTTGGCTGTGTATATAGCTCAGAGGCTGATATCCCTTGGGCGGTGTGAAACAGTAAAATTCGCGCCCAGCTGATCAATACCTAAAACAAATAACACTATCCCGAATAAAGCAAGGTCTAATTGTAAGAATACAACGTCAGTCACCTTCGATCAGTCCAAAGGAAAATTGAAGTTCCCAATCACTCAAGTCAATATCATGACTTGTTCAACAAAATGCTGAGATCCTGTTTCTTCGCTCTCTCCAAACTCTGCAGGCAAAGCAAATCCGACAGAAAAGCCAAATAGTCCTGTAGTTAGACAGCCATATACACCCCTTGGTCTATGTGTTGACCATATTGCGCAACCATTACTGCCATGGGAGGACTGTGAGTCTGAGGTTACTGGATTGCGAGTCTTTGAACTGTTTTGGGATTCAGAAGTCATAAATGTCCTAGTGGAAGGGACAAATTTGTATGCTAAGGAGAAAGGGGCAGTAGAGAGAAGGTCAGGTGAAGGGGAAGCAGGGAAACAGCGTCCGTGGGGCCGGCCATGGAAGAAGGTGACAGAGTCAGAAATCAAGGTTTTTTTAGGGCTTTTGCTGTATATGGGAGCAAGGCGGGAGTGTGGGAGTAGCGGACTTTGGAAAAGAGAAGATGAACGGGAGGTTTTTCGGGTAATGAGTCTTGAGCGCTTCAGTCAGATCAAGCGATATTTACATATATTCGATCCAAAAATGCAACTCTCACGGTCTGAATGGTTTCAGAAGCTTGAGCCACTGAATACCATGCTTCGGACTCAATGTCAAAAATTCTATTTCCCTGCTTCGAATGTCACCGTCGATGAGATGATGATTCAGTTTGGTGGCCGTAGCCACCATACCTATTGCATGCCCAGTAAGCCGATCACCGTGGGTTACAACTTGAAGGTGTTTGCCCTTTGTGATATTGGCTATACCTACAGCTAGCTGTTGGCTTCTCGATCAGACTCTTTTGCAGGACCGGATCTTCAAAAGGATCTTACTCCAACCGGATCTACAGTATTCCAACTTGCATTCCGCCTACCCTACACCTCCGGGTTCCATTTTAATATATATATGGACAACTACTTTGCCTCACAGCAGCTCATGATAATGCTTAGAGATTTAGGCATTGGTGCTTATGGGACTGCACAAGTTAATGGGTCAGCATTTCCACCAGACCTTGAAGATAAAAGAAAAAATATCCCCTGGAATGAGGTTTGTGGTGGATCTGCTGATCCAGACGGGAAAGTACAGGGCTTGCAGTGGCAAGATAACCGGTCAGTGCATTTTCTAAGCACTATCTATAAGCTAGAACTTGAAGAGGGGATTGTTTCTGAGCGCAAGAAGCCACGATCCTCAAGCAGCAATGGCCCTGCAATCCGGCGTGTTTTCAGCTCTCATGAGCGAGCCAATATTCCAATACCAGCTATCACCGATGGCTACAACCACTATAAGGTTGGAGTGGATGTAGTGGACCAGCATCGTAGTTACTATTTTACATAGTTAAAATGTCTACGGAACTGGCCACCTATCTTTTACTGGCTTCTGGATAGTACTGTGATTAATACCTACCTTCTATTATGCCACCTACCCTCTTCCTCCTATGCCCAGCACCTTGGATCCTCACGTCTCTTTCGGGAGAGCCTTGCCAAATCACTTATCATACGGCCAAAAGCCTCCTCGGCCCCCCTCAAAGTCACACTATATAAGAACAACTTTACCCCCCTACTTTAGTATACACAACCCCTCCCTTCCCACTCCAACTGGTGCTATGAGTCAACATAAATTTTCTTCTATGGGAGGTCCCAGACTAGCGTGTGCTCAATGCTGATTTAATCTACGGGGAATGAAGCAGAGAGGATGCCGTGCATTACGATCACGGTATGGATGTATGGGGCCTGGATGCGGTTTTTCTCTCTGTGGAAATTGCTTTGATATCAGGCATAAGACACTCACTCCTTAGCCGGATCCTCATGTTTTTCTTTTCTCCTGTCTTTGGCTTCATTTTCTGTTGAGTACCGTACTTAATCTTTGCTGCTGTAGACAAGTTGGTTGGCGACCGTAGTCATTTGATATCACTCACATGATTCATAAGCGCCAAGCACCTCCCTTCAGACTAGTTCAGGTGGGCGCGAATTTTACTGTTTCACACCGCCCAAGGGATAGGTCTTCTGTCTTTTTTGCTAGACCCCAATTGAGCTTGGTGGGAAGGTAAGGAGGGTGTCACGAGGAGTGAGGGTATTGAGAGGACATGCATTCCAACCCGCCCTGCAGGGAAAAGAGGTGTGATATGACATCCTCATGATCTTCATTATGGCAAACAGGGGCTATTACCCATCCATATCATCCATCCCTATATCCCTATCACACAAGCCCCTCAAACCAGTGGGGGCCCCCAGAATAAAAAAATGTCTAAAAGATCGTGCCCAAAAAACTTACCACCTCCCTTCGCAATTCTGGGTTCCCTCCGGTTTGGCCGACCCAGGGGATCTCCAGTCATTCATTTAGGCATATTCCCCTCAAGGGACCCATCCAATCATGATCCCTCTTTCATCCTCTCCCAAATACTCGCACGTCTCTACATACACTGCTATTTTCTAGAGTAAGTATTTTACCCTAATGGGGGACTTCGCCCCCGTTGTGTAAATAATAATAATAATAATAATACAGTAGTCACCCAACCCACTGGTACACAATATGATATCTCAGGTTCACGTTACCCTGCCCCCCCCCCCTTTTCTTTCCCCTTCCCCTTTCCACCTCTTTTCCCGCGCTCCACACTCAGAACTCCATCCCTATCGAAGGGACCTGCTTGCTTCTCGAAGATTCTTTATCGGTTCTCTTCTCACGTTTTTGGGAGTGAGGACCTCCCCGCCACATACTTATCCACTAAGATGCGTGCACGCAGTCTGTTAGGTTCTAGTAGGATGTCTAACACATCGAGGAGGCATGCAGGTAGGTAGGTTGTTTTGGTTAGTGGTGGTAGTAGCATGCTGATGATGCTCGGGGTGGGCCATTCGTTTGCTTACAAGTGATAAGTATTGATGTGCTCGCACTGCACTCCCGTTGGAGGTGCCACAGCACTAGCGCGTGTTAGGGGTACTGCACTGTGCAGTGCATGTAAAAAGTGGAATATGTGTGCACTCTACGGGTATTGTGGTTATGCATGTATCATATGAACTCCACTAAGGGCTAGTGATCGTATTGGATGTTGTACGCCCCTCCCGGGCGGCGGGGCCCGGATTAATGATTTCACCCAGACTTTAGCGGTACTTGTTAGAGAGTTGAGAGTAAGGAGCTTTTTCGCCGTACTTGGGAGAAACTGAAACTGAATTTAGAAGAGGACGAGAGAAAGAGAGGATGTGAGGGGGAATGGAGGAGAAGAGGAACTGCCGCCCCGGGAAGATAATCATGTCGGCTCTGGGAATGATTTTCTTGTCTCTCTTGGTGGCAAGTGCCGCTATTTGATATTAACCATGTACCCGAGTACAACGTACTGTACATCACTATTTAACTCCCGTGCTGTTGTAAACTTGCTTTTTCGTGAAGAGAAGGGAGCCCATAACGGTCTGTTCCGCCGTCCCCGCATTCCCGAGTTTCAAGAATTAGCATGCCTTTGCGCTCTGTCATAGAGATTTGATTGTAGTGCCTATCTTTGAGCGGGTACAGCACAGTACTCGCAGAGCCAAAACACCGCGATGTCAGAACAGGGAGCACGGCGAACAATGGCGGGAATACCGCACCATTAAGGTGCTCGATCCATTCGATCGGAGGAGCCGAGGTTAATCCCCTACCGGTACGGTGCTGTGCCCGAGTGCTGCTGCTTGCTTATTCTCAGGGACCCTGCTTATGATACCGGTGCCTCGCGTGCCATTGCAAGCCGCTCTGGCCTCTGAGACAATTTGTTACGTCGCTGTTCCGACGGATGTTTTTTCTTTTGTTAAATCGTTCAATTGGTTCCTCTCTTCAGATAACAATGTAGACGTACCGGGTATCGGTAGGTGATCGGACAGACAGGGATTAGAAAATCTATGTATCCCCACGGGTCTCCTAATCCCTGTTTGTCCGATCACCACGTCCATACCAGAGCACGTGTAGCATCATATTAACTAGGCCTGAACGGCCCAAGACGGAAATTTCCTCAATCGTCTCAGAAATGGCCGCAGATCTTTCCAGGTTCGATGAAAGGCCGAGATATTGCCGTCCGACAAATCTTGTATCATATCAAGACTGGTTTTCGGGGGAGGTGCTAGGTTTTCAAGTCGGATTGCCAACACAGTGTGGAGGGCAGGCTCCTCTCTGATGCGATGTACTTCCCCGGGAACCTGACCAGCTGATCCATAGGATAGGGAAGGCAAAGGGGGGAATGCCGAGTGCATCGTGATGGTCGCACGCACGCCTCCGTCCTCATAGACTGGGAATGGGACTAGAGTATATGATATGCGTCTTCGTTTCCTTCAAGGTAATTATATGATATCGGCAGCAAGCCCAAGAACTTCTGGGGACTAATGGAGATCCAACGCAGTACTGTTGTTATGATTCCTCTGGGGAAATCATTCAGGCCCTCGGGATGAGCAATAGCGGGTCAATCATGGCTGGCTCATGCCAGAGGAAAGTCCTAAAATAAGCTTTGTGATTTATCCGGTGCGCTCGCTCGCCAATGGCTAGCTAAGCAGTTGGTGATCAATGATCACATACCGGTACTGGTGTTCCTGCTCGTGCTCAATCCCAATGACAAGGTGGACATGGCCCAAAGAGTACTGTAGAGAATTTCCCCAGGATTCCGACCTAAGATTGCATGCCTGAGATCGGGGGGCGCTCCTAAAAGTAGGCTCTTTTTTCCTCCCAGAAACCCATCAGCAACCCGGGGACCCGGCCGGGATGCCGCCCAAACCAGAGAAAAAGAGTTTCCCGGACTCCCTGCTTGTGACGGTAACATCTCGCCGAAAGTCGTAGCACGGGAGCGGTGCCGGCAATCACAGGGCTATCCCGGGCCTAAATCCTCAGCCCCAGCAAGACCATTTTGAGCCTGAACATTTGGGGGGCCAAGTAATGAAGTCAAGTATTGGCAACACAACTTTGAACTCTTGGATCCCTGCTTTTACATCTTTGCCCCACCCGAGCTGCGATAGGCTCACTGATCTTCAGGAGGTACGAAGGGTACTTCTGCGAGCAGTCTACCGGTAGTCTCGTTTAGACGAAAAGGACCAATTTGTACCTTTTCTTGCTTATTTGTTCCAAGCCAGAAGTACCCGAAAACGGGGATTGAAGAAATAATCCGTGTGTATCTGAGCGGCAATAAAAAAGATACCCCTCTGTTCCAGGGCGCTTCTCTCCTGGGGCAAGTACTCGAGTAATGGGAGTGGTGGCTTTCTTGGCCCTCCTCCCCACCATCTCCTGCTTGCACACACCCACTTTGCTGCAAGTCTGGATAACTTTCGATTTCCATCACACACACCATCTGCCAGAAACCCCCCTCCCCCTCCCATTACCATTACCGGAGTTCCTACATCTCTATCAAAGAGGATTTTGTGCCTAATGCGGTTGGTCGGTGGTCCGAAGGGGGCCGGATGCGGGGGAAAGAAAGAAAAGAAAAAACCGACAAGCCCGCCCCCGCCTTCTCCTTACCTGAAAAAAAGACGTGGAATTATAGTGATTGGTATAGGAGGCTTGCCTTAAGATTAGCAAGAGGCCCTACTTGCCTGCCGTGACCCAGAGGAAGAATCTTACTTTAGATGGGGACTTGCCTCTAATGAGTTGTAGATATATGCATTAGCGGACCCGCCCTTCCCTTCCTGGTGCCTTTCCTCTCGTCTCCTCTATTTGATATCTAGCGATCCCCTTCCAAGAAAAAACCAAGAACCGGAGGGCTGGGTTTCACAAATCGGAAACATATACTTCGAAAGCAACGAGGTTCGTGCTTCCTTTGGTTTGGTTGCCCGCGGCCACTTTTGCCAAAGTGGGGGCATTTGGTTCTGTGACGAATAAAATAAGAGGTTTGCTCTCCCCTCTAATGCTGCCCTTTGACGGTCTAGTCTTTTTCCTGACTTGAGGTGAAGCTCTACAATGAAACGAGGTCCCTTACTCTTCGCTGTGGAGTTTCCGCTGCTGACGTTATCCACGCTCTTCGTGGGCTTGAGGTGAGAATTGGGTTCTCTCCTGTCAGATGAGAGACTGCGAGGAAGCTGACTGCCTTCATCTGAACTGTAGATTCTTCTGCAGGCACTTTATTGTGCAAAGCGTCGGATTAGATGACTGGATTATGTTAGTAGCACTGGTATGGTACTTTGAATTCTTACTCTGATTGTGACTTTCAGCTAACACAGGAAATAGGTGAATGTGTGGCAGATAGGTTTGTTCGGAATTGGTTCGAGCTATCCGTAGACAAAGACTGATTACGGGCTATCTTTGTAGGTGTGATTAATGTTTATCAAGTGAAATATGGCGCGGGGTGAGTGGTGACGCAAAATCCGGCCTAATTTTTAGGGCAATGAAAACTAATTATGAGATAGAACGCACATGATGGAACTGGTTAATATCCCAAACGACAGAGTAGGATATATTAAATGCTAATCCCTCTATAAAGCCATTCACCCCAGAGTTCTTTGTCAAAACCTTGAAAGTATGGTACGTCTACCAAATAGTGTACTTAATCGCTCTATTCTTCGTCAAAATCAGTATTTTGGCGTTTTATCGAAGGCTTTCGCCAGCGCGAGGGTACCAAACAGCAATCAAGGTCGTGGCGGTAGCTGTGACTATATACACGATAGCAATGGTATTCGTAAACGTAAGTGGAGTTTGGGCCAAGAAAACCTATCCCCACGGAGTGTCACCATGAAGGACATTAGTTAATGTTGTATCCGACATTTCTAGGCCTTTGAATGCCCGAAGAATCCAACTCTTGCTTGGGCGCCAACATTCCCAAAGGGCTGCAACAACCTTGTTCCAGTCTATTATGCACAGGCTGGTTTTAACATCTTCTCTGACATCGTCATTTTGGTTCTACCTCTTCCTTCACTCATAAAGCTTCAAGTAAGCAATCGCAAAAGAAGTATGTATATTGCACCTGCTATGATGTGCTTGCCTGACGGAATGCTGATTTACCTCCAACAGTGGGTCTTATAGTTATTTTTGGCGTTGGTAGTATTTCTGTGATCTCATCAATAGTACGCATAAACGCCCTGTACATGTTTCAACACTCGAAAGATATTCCCTGTGAGTCTTGCTTCCCCCAAACCCAGCGAAACTGTAACTTTATGAGACAAATCTCTAATGAGTATCACAGATGATGGAATCTTCATTCTTCTCTGGTCACAAGTCAGTCCCTCTATACAACCCAACACCCTCAAGTCAACTCCAATACTAACAAGCCTGAATTATAGGTCGAAATCAACGTCGCCATCATCTCCGCCTCAGCACCCGGTATCCTTCCACTTGTAAATGCTATCACCGGCGGTAGTACAACCGGGAAATCTAGAGGTTACTCCTATCCCGTGTCTCCGGGGAACCAATCATGCCGCATCGCATTGCAATCATTCGGGGCGAGCAGCGGGAGAGAAGGAGCCACAGCGAAAGTTACAGGGGGGCGGTCTTTGAATGAGAGCGAGGAGAACATTGTCACAAAGAACGGAATTATAAGGACTATGGATGTGAGAATAGAGACAATGCCGGATGGACGATCGGAGGGGAGCCTGAAGGACTTGGAGTAGGGCCATGGGCGTTGATCGGCTTGCGTCTCCCTCTACTGCTCTCTGAATAGAGTCCAGGAGACGAGTTTTTAGAATCAGCTAGAGGGCGGGGAATTTTCATTTAACCAGTTTTAGTTATTTTTTTTTCTCTTTCTCGATGCCTCGCTCCTTTCTAAACAGCTCCTTTATCCTTTATCCGAGGTTGGTTTTTCTGGGCTATTTTTGGGTTCAACTCTCATTTCCATCATTTTAGCAGTACCATATGGGCCAGCAGCGTCATGATAGGTCGAAGACTCGGGGCTAGGCGCTTTCGTTCTAAATGTATACATGTGTATGAGTATATACAATTGTGTGTAGAAGGAAATACTGGATTGTGTAAGCAAAAGCGTAGTGCACCCATCATGGCTGTTTATAGCCCTACCAGATAACCCAAGCGAGAATGAAGGAAATCTGTGTCCTATATGGACACAAAAATGAGAGGTAGAGCGGAAGTTCCAAGTCTATTGGTGTCCAAGACAACTACAGTGGAAACTCGTGAAATTCACTATCTCTGTCAGCCCTGCAATCCCATGATTCTGAGTGAAAAGCGCTGGAGAGGGATTAGCCCTCTCCCGACAGGGAATCTCGGCTCACCAGGTCAGTTGGATCTTGTTAACTGGTATTCGTAATTTCTGTTAACTAATGAAACTAAGTTTACTGTGGGCTGAGGGGCAGATTTCCGGTGCGTTCTGACACTGGATTGCAAGAGTTCTTACGGTATTTTGAGTTGTTATATATAAAAGGAAAGGAAAGAGGTAGAGGCACAAGTGCTAGGGGATGTGTTCGCACAGTTAATTAGGTTAAACAAGCGAAATAACCCCTGTCTTGTTTAAACCTTCGGTGACCTGTCGCATTTCAGGGTTACGCCAATCACGGTCCTTGATTCATACCTCACGGTAGCTTCAAGTCTCTAATCTCAGGCTTTCTACCTGATTTTAGTTCGTT
>Ga0307510_10012122_pt1 | contig 10218 bp, 8 predicted proteins | sample 12_EM_MG_FD_207224 | JGI IMG/M metagenome (GOLD analysis project Ga0307510, IMG submission 207224) | Populus trichocarpa ectomycorrhiza microbial communities from riparian zone in the Pacific Northwest, United States - 12_EM | ecosystem: Host-associated > Plants > Roots > Unclassified | place...
AAAGAAATGTCTGAAAGGTTGTATAGAATGATAAAACTGATTTTGATGAGTTTGTTGATGATAACACGAATATGGGTGATAATGATTATGAGTTTGCATCTGTGGGCCAAGGAAATAGGTTTAGGTCGAATAGAGCAAGAAGGAATGTAAGCTTTGAGCATGGTAGAGTTTGTGGTCAAAGAGAGAATTCCTGAGATTTTGGGCATCGTGATGATTCAGGTGGAGAGTTAGACATTCTTAAGTTGAAAATATTTGTTTTATAAGGAAAGAATGATTTGGATGCATATCTAGAGTGGAAAAAAAAAGGTTGATTGGATCTCTGACTGTCATCACTACACATAACATAAAAAAGATAAAACTCATTGTTATTGAGTTTAGAAATTATGCACTAATATGGTGGGATCAATTTGTTTTGAGCAAGATGAGGAATGATGAAAGGCCTATTGAGTTTAGGATGAAATGAAGGTCATAATGAGAAAACTATTTATTCCTAACTTTTATTACACAGAGCTATTTCAGAAATTGTAGAGTTTACATCAGGGTTTGAAAAGTGTGGAAGATTACCACAAGGAAATGAAGATCGCAATGATCAGGGCTAATGTGGTTTAATATAGGGAAGCTACTATGACTAAGTTTCTTAAAGGGCTAAATAGAGAGATAGATGATGTTGTTGAGTTATAACACTATGTTGAGGTTGAAGACATAGTTCATATGGCTATGAAAGTGGAGAGACAACTTATAAGGAAAGGACATGTTCATCTAGCATTCAATTCAAGTTCTTCATCATCTTGGAAATCGAATTTGAAAAGAGAGGAGATTGCCCAACCAAAACTTTTTGTCCCTACCAAAGCCAAACCACCTAAAGTTAAGGTTGAAGCCTCTACAAGCTTCAAAGGTAAATCTGACACTCAACGTAAATGCACACGTGATGTTAAATGTTTTAGGTGTCAGGGGCTTTACGCTTCAGGGTATCCAAACAAGAGGATAATAATGACGAGAGGCAAATATGATATGGAATCCAAAAGTGACAAATCAAATTGTGAAGACATGCCACCATTGAAGAATTGTACTGATGATGAATTGACATTACCTATTAAGGAGTCCTTGGTTATAAGACACACATTTTAGGTTCAGGTCAAAGAAGATGAAAATGATCAGCAAATGGAATACATTTTCCATACACAATGCTATGTACAAAACAATGTGTGTAGTTTAATTATAGATAGTGGAAGTTATACTAATATGGCTAGCATTACCCTTGTTAGTGAATTGAATTTATGTATTGTTAAGTATACTAAACCTTATAGATTGTAATGACTGAATGATAATGGTAAAGTGAAAGTGACTAAACAGGTTGTGGTTTTTTTTTATTATTGGAAAGTATGTTAATGAAGTTCTATGTGATGTGGTACCAATGCAAGTGAGTCACATCTTATTAGGGAGACCATGACAATATAATAGAAAGGCAATTCATGATAGAGTTAAAAATAGATATACCATTGTAAAGAATAGTAAAATCATCACTCTTGTAGCTCTTACACCTAAACAAGTATATAATGATAAAATAAAGTTAAAAGGTGAGCATAAGGTTATGGGGAGAGAAAATCAAGGTGAGGAACAAGGGAAAAGAAGACCATCAGAGTCAAACAGAACCCAAAACACTACTACAATTCATTCAATCACCCATCCAAACATAAAAAAATATTCAGCCTGCACTCCAAACAAATCAGACCATTCAGCCACCACCCAAAAATACCCAAATCTAGCCGAGAGTGGAGGTAAGACAAGAGGAGTAAAGAAAGTCAGGAAGTGTGATGATAATTATGTGGTAAAACTAAATAACCAACCGATTTTTTAGCACCAAGAAGGTAAGGTAAGGTTTGTATTTTTCACTAACAAGCCAATGATTTTATTTGTATACAAGAATGTGTACTTTAATACTAACAATTTTGATCATGTTGTGCCTAGTATTGCTGTTTTTTTGTTACATGATTTTGAAGATGTGTTTCCTAAAGATATCTCTAGCAGATTACCACCCTTAAAGGAAATATAACATCCGATTGATCTTGTACCCAGGGCTACGATTCATAATAGACCATCATGTTATAGAAGCAATCCTGAGGAGACGAAGGAGCTTTAAAGTCAAGTTGATGAGATGATGAAGAAAAGGTACATTTATGAGAATATGAGCCCATATGTTATGCTTGTGTTACTTGTGCCTAAGAAGGATAGAACATGGAGGGTTTGTGTTGATTGTCGAGTCATCAACAATATAATGGTAAAGAATAGACATCTCATTCCTAGGCTTGATGACATGCTAGATAAGTTACATGGATCATGTATTTTCTCTAAAATTAATCTGAAAAATAGGGATTATCAGATTAGGATAAAAAAAGATGATGAGTGGAAAATTGCATTTAAGACTAAGTATAATTTGTATGAATGACTAGTCATGCCACTCACAAATGCACCTAGTACATTTATGCATTTAATGAATCATGTATTGCGTGCATTTATGTGTAAGTGTATGGTTGTGTATTTTGATGACATTCTAATATATAACAAGAACTTAAATTAACATCCTAATCATTTATGTAATGTACTTAGTGTGTTGCGTGGTGAGCAATTGCATGTTAATCTTAAGAAGTGTACTTTTTGCATGGAGAAAATTATGTTTCTTAGCTATGTTGTAACTGCACATGGTATCGAGTTGGATAAGGAGAAAGTTAAGACCATCCGAGATTGACCTACACCAAAATTAGTAAATGAGATAAGGAGTTTTCATGGGTTAGCTAGTTTTATAGGCGTTTTGTGAAAGATTTCTGTACATTAGCTGCACCATTGAATAAAGTTTTTAAAAAGTGAGTTGGGTTTAAATGGGGGAGGAACAAAAATCGACTTTTGCTCTTTTAAAAGAAAAATTAAGTTCTGCACCTGTTTTAGCTTTACCTGACTTTACAAAAGCATTTGAAATTGAATGTGATGCATTTATAATAGAAATAAGAGCTGTGTTAATGCAGGAACGAAGACCCATTGCTTATTTTAGTGAGAAGTTAAGTGGACCGACTTTGAACTATCCCACTTATGATAAAAAAAAAAAAACTGCATGCTTTGGTAAGAACACTTGAGACATGACAACATTACTTATGGCCAAAAGAGTTTGTAATCCATTTAGATCATTAGTCCTTGAAACATCTGAAAGGATAAGGTAAGTTGAATAGGAGACATGCAAAATAGGTTAAATTCATTAAGACTTTTTCTTATATAATCAAGCAAAAAGAATATAGTGGTTAATGCATTATGACACATATATGTTCTTCTAAATAGTATGAGTACTAAATTGTTAGGCTTTAATTAAATGAAGGCATTGTATGCTAATGATTCTGACTTTGCCAAAATATATAATCCATGTGGACATTCAACTTCTGATAAGTTTTATTTGATGAATGGTTACTTGTTCAAAAAGAATCGATTGTGTGTTCTTACTAGTTCTTTGCGTGAATTGTTTATTCGTGGAGAACATGAGGGTGGTTTAACGAGTCATTTTGGGGTTGCAAAAACTTTGGATATATTGCATAAACATTTCTATTGGTATAAGATGAAAATGGATATGTAATGAATCTGTGAATAATGCATTGCATGTAGAAAGGAAAAATCTAAAAGTACAAATACATAGACTATACACATCATTTCCTGTATCTATTAAACCTTAGGTAGATATCTCTATGAACTTTGTTTTAGGTTTACCTATGTCAATAAAAGGTAGAGACTCTATTTTTATTATGGTTGATAGGTTTTCTAAGATGACACAATTCATTGCATGCCATAAGATTGATGATGCATCTCATATCGCAGACTTATTCTTTAAGGAGATTATACGTTTGCATGACATTCCTAAGATTATAGTTTCAGATCATGATGTTAAGTTCCTTAGCTATTTTTGGAAGATTTTATTGAGAAATTTAAGAACTAAACTCTTATTTTTAACAACTTGTATCCTCAAACAAATTGACAAATTGAAGTAGTGAATAAAACCTTATCATAAATTTTATGTGTTGTTATTCAAAAAAATCTGAAAAGTTAGAAAGAATGTTTGTCTTTTATTGAGTTTTCTTATAATAGAATTGTGCATTTAACCACTGACTTTTCTCATTTTGAAATTGTTTATGGGTTTAATCCACCAACTCCTATGGATTTAGTTCATTTGCCTTTGAAAGAGAAGGTAAGTTTAGATGATGAAAAGAATGAAAAGATGGTGAGACAAACTTCATGAGGGAGTTCAGCTGCAAATAGAGAAAAAGAACATGTTGTATGCTTGTAAAGCAAATAAAAGGCGTAAATAGGTTGTTTTCCAACCTGGTGATTGGGTTTGAGTGCACATGCATAAGGAACAATTTCCTAACCATATGAAATCAATTTTATAGCCTTGTGATGATGGTCCATTCCAAGTTTTAGAGATAATCAATGACAATACCTATAAAATTGATCTTTCAGGTAAGTATGGTGTTAGTGTTACCTTTTAATGTTGTTGATTTTACTTTGTTTGACACAAATTTTGATTCAAGGTCGAATCCTTTTGAGGAGATAGGGGATGATGTGGATCAGTCCGTGAACACCAATGACCCATTACACGTTCCAAATGGGCCCATCACAAGGTCCAAAGCGAACGTATTAAAAAAAACATTGAATGGAATGGTTGTGCAAATTTCAGCCAAGATTGAACTTCGAAATCCTTTGGAGCATCAAGAGGAGGCCTTAATACATTTAATTCATGTGCAAGAGGGACCCAATCCACCTTTATTTAGGCCAACACTGCCAATTTTGTATAAATTTTGGCTAACCTTGTTCTGTGATGTTTCCATGTGTTTTGTGGATTCCTAACTAGTTTTGGATTTAATTTTATATGTGGAAACATTAATTATTTCCTTTAAATATTAAGAATTATTATTTTTAGTTTATTTTATTTTCCTTGTTAGGCGAGGAGAAAACACAATAAAGAAAACAAAGAAATCCAAGCTGATTTAGGAAACATATGTGATGACAAAGAGGAGCATTAAATGCAACATCTTTTTCCTTCCAAAAGAAGGATACATATAAAGCTGAGATAAGAACTTATTCTAACTTGGAAACCAAAGGGGCGACAACTTCTCTTTTAGTTCCTGGGATTATTGGGCAGTATTATAGACTATAAATATGTCTTGTATCAGACATATAACTTTTTTCTTTTCTTCTTCTCTTCTCATGACAAAACAAGACTTAGACTAATGGGCTTTGTTTTTATTTTGTTAGAAACAACCCAAGGCTTGTTTGAGCTTAATTAATAATTTGTTTTTAGTTAGGATTCAATGCTTGTTTGGATTAGGGTTTGAGCTTACTAGTAAAGGTTTTGGGTCAATTTTTGTAAGTTGGCCAATTCAGCCCACAATGGTAGATCCATTAAGGTTAATTTCTCATAACTATTTAAACATATGTAAGACCTAAATTTCAATACATTTGATTAATAATACTTCTGAACTTTTCAGTTTAACGTGTGAAAGAGATTCTTGTATTATTTAGTTCTTGAATGAATTGAATCTGACTTATCAACAATTAATTGGCTTTATGGTGTCATTTAACTTCATTCTAATAGTACTGGTACCTTGAGACATGTTTATATTGTGTCATACTCCTATCAGATCTCTTTTGGTTTTTTGGGATCAAATCTCAATTTTGATGGTGTATTACATTACCACGTGATCACGAGGTTCACATCACCTTCTAAGTTTTACTCCACAACACTAGTCTTACCGATTACAATAACTCTTTCAGTTTACATTTATAACTATATGTCCATGACATTCATCCTACATTTTAAAACATATAATACCACCACAATCATTTCCTTCCGTATTAATAATTATTTTTACAACATAGTTACCAATCAATCTAAACACCTTTTCCTGACGTATAAATAATTTTTTTTTCGCCATCCAATACTATAAACCTTTATACCACGGACTTGTTTCCGGGGCCCCGACTTACTACTTAAACAACCATATTCATTTATTTCTTTCAATAATCATGCCTCAATACTCAAGAATAATCCAGTGTCATCTATCTGCCTTTCTACTCAATGTTCGTGATTTAACACGATTTTATAATTGGATTTATCAATATTCATGGCTCGTGTGTTACTTACATATCTGGGTTCCTTAATTTCTTTCTTATACTTGGCTTGATACTTTAATAAACCTCGTGGATTTATTTAGTCCATTTATCCACTTAGCTCATACATCTCTCACATTTCGAGACTCATCAATCTTGACTTTACACTTAGTTAATGCTTTAATCAATCTTTATGGATTCATTTAATTCATTTTCGTACTCGAAACTTGTGCTTTACATCCACTATATTCATTAATTTACTAGGGTATTTGTATGTCAACTACACATATATTGATCTTTTTCATTCCTTAAAAATTTACGCCAACCAGATTCCTTTACTCATTTTTATATTAACATCTCGTGCTTTATTTTCATTACACTTTTGTTATTCCATTTCAATAGTTATAGTTCATATTCTACATTACTCATAATCAATATGAAAATCATATTCCCTACACATAGCTATCACATAAACTTTACACAATCAACCCCAAAACTTATTCCACATCCAATTTCTCACACATACATAGCCAATCCACATACAATTTCACAAAGTTTTTTAAAAAATTTCCATCACCCCAAATCTCTCTCATGGTCGCCCTAGGTATACTAATTACCCAATGATTTATTTCAATATTTCTTCTTGGATTATCATTCCAATCATAATATTAATCAAATTTAACCTCATTAAAACATTCACATTACCTAATCTTACAATGTTTTCCCCATTAATTAACTTTTTATAATTTCACATTTCAACATTCTTACAAAAACTCAAGCATTTCAAAACGTTATTTAAAAAACCAAAATCAACCTAATTTAATCAAATTTCCAAATCCTTTAAAATACCTAACATGGTCGGCCATTTAGGGTCATGATTTCTCTAAATTGGTTTTTGATATTTCACTTATATCCTAAACCATATCATCTAAAATTCATTTAACTAACAATCATACAATTTGACATATAAATCAAAATTCATATAAACCCTAATATTTTAAAAATTAAGGATTTTTTTATCATCCATCCAATCACAGCAAAATAAATGTATTTAAAGCAAAAGCAATACCTTACCACTACCAAACAACCCCATTTAGCAAGCCTCTTTCAACAATCTTCAATAATTTCTCACTTTTTCTTCACTTTGAACACAACTTCTAAACTCTATATCTCTCTCTAATATTTACTAGTTTAATTATCACTTGATCACACTCCCATGCTACATAAATTGAGAGAATTTAGAGAAACATGAGAAGAAAAATCAAAATTTTCAAGCTTCCTCTCCCAACATGGTTGGTAGTTTATAACAAGAAGGGAGAAGGAATTTTCTCTAAAATCAAAATAATACCACTCATTTAAATCTTATATGTATTTTTTATCAAATTCCTGTCGATCGATATTTTTTATGTACATAAAATGTTTATTATTTCATCAACTTTTATCACAGTTATCTTGATATTTTTTTATCAGTGGTCATAATAAAATTTTCTCTAAATCTTATTACTTTTCAATGAAGAACAACATTGTTATGCATGAAATTCACATTGACCGTCAATATTTTTTTGGGCTCAAAATCATTCTTTATTTCATTTGGGTTTTGCACTAAATAACCGTGGATTTTTCACCACTTGTTACACAAAGATTTCTTTTAATTTTATTATTTATCTTTTGGAGTTTCACACGATTTATCCCGAGGCTAGCATTTCATATACCAAATTATTACTTTATTTCATCTGAGATTTAAGCTAATTTATTGGAGGGATTTCACCTTTAATCATTAAATTTATCATCTTAATTTATTTATTTTTTGGTTGAAAATTATCCTATTTAACACTAATTTATAATTTTTGGCCAGGAGTTTACACCGTCGCATATTAAAAGTTTTTTTGATGACATGTCATTTTCTTCCCTCCTGAGACAAAAAAAAAATCTCAAACACAGGCCTAAGCTTCTTTATTAAATCCAATTGCATGTGCCAAGTCCATTAGTGCTTGCCCTATTTTGTTTTTATTTTTGTTATTTTTTATCCCTTTTCATTAAATTTTTTTATTAAATTAACTTTATTTTTTAAATAGAGATTTGTTTTTATATATATATTTTTTTTAAATTACATGATATTTCAATGAGATTAGTTTGATTTATCTTGAGTTTTATCCTCTTATATTTTATACAAATTAGTTATATTTGTATACAACATTTATAAAAACATAAATTATTTGTTATTAGCAAGCCAGTAAGATAATATGAATGAAAATATTAAAAATAAAAGACACTTGATATAAAATATTTGAACATGCATCTATTTTTATTTTTATCATAAAGATTAGCTTAATATTTTAATATTTAATTAGTATTAATAATTTTTTTTATTTATCAGTTTATATATTTTTTAATTTATTTTATAAAACATAAATAATATCTTTTCAATTCTCAATTAAAAAAATATGTTTAGAATTGAACGATATAATTTATTTTAGTTTATTTTAAATCCATGAGAATGAAAAGACAAGAGAACAAGCTTAAAACCAGAGAAATACAAGTCTATCTCTTTTGTTTTCGAGAGAGCATCTCAGCTATTTAAACTTGAGAGGTTTGTCAATATAAAAGCTCGCTATTAAGGTCGTGGAAGGAGTAAGAATGTTCGATTTCCCCTCCGCGTTATTTCTCATGAGTTTTTCTTCCAGTTTCGCCTTTCCTCCTCCCAGAAAGTTGCATAATCGTCTGAAGGATTGGAAGAACCGGGAACGGTGGAAATGGAGGGATATCGAACTTCAATTGCCCCACGAGAAGCTTTACGGAAGAAGGGAGGAAAAAATCAGGCTTGTAGCTGAAGGCTTTACTCAAAAATCGGAAGATGACTACCCCCTCCCCTGTAGCAGACGACAAGGAAGACTTGTTGGGCCTCTTCCGGGGAGGAAAATAAACTCGCTTGTATATATTTGTAATATATACAAGCGATTATAAAAATATTGCATTTAAAAGAGTAGTGACGGTACGAAGTCAACCAGAACAGCATGATGGGTGTTGAAAAAACCAAAAAGTAATTAAACCGAGGAAAAAAATAAAAAAACCAATTAAAAAACTGAAAAAAAAAGAAGAAGATCTAGTTTGATTTTGGGAACTAAAAAAAAATATCTTATTTAAAATATATAAAAAAAAACCCGTGTTCATAACAACAACATACTTTTTTTATCCCAAACCCTTGTTAAAATATAAAGTTCACAATGTTACTATCTAGTATTTGAATAAGTTTTACTTGATGCAAAATTTTGTGATTACATTTATATATATTAATGGGATAAATTCATATCTTCTTGTTTGTATATGCAATTATCTAATTTATTTTAGGAATTTATTTTGTTTTTGGCCCTTATTCTATAAGAATCAATTGGGTGGCTATAAAAAAAACCCAAAAAACCAACAAGTTTTACTGGTTTTTCTCTATATATAATCAATCCAATCCAGACACGATTCAAAATATAAATAACAAAAATATTGGTCTAAACAGAGAAAGCTAAAATCATATTGGTCTAAACAGAGAAAACTAAAATGGAAAGCAATATCAAAACAAAAGGATTGACTGATCACCAAAATTCATCCAAGGAAACAGCCCTACACGCTTGAAAGGATGCAAGATTTCTCAGTACATGAAAGCATATGATGAGATCAACAGGGGAGGTAATCTCTCTCTATGAAAGAAAACCAGACAAATAATTTTACAATGTATATCAACAGTCAATGGTCACTCTATGGTTTGCCCATGAGCTTCCCTATGTAAGACACACCATTTCATTTGAACTCAAAACACAAAACATAATAATGCCTGATGAGGACTTCCCCGTACCCCAATAACATTATCAAGCTTTAATATAAAACCCGTTACAGCTATAAAAGCAAGCAAATTAATGCACAACATATTACCAATTTCTGCTTTATGAAAGAAATGCGAAATATGTTGTCGTTCTTTCGATCCAAATACTACAAACATGGTAAATTAAATAAACAATACCTACCACTTAACTTCTACAAAACAAGATTCCATTACCACACCCCGAGCTAACTAGATTCCTAAAT
>Ga0307510_10012123_pt1 | contig 10218 bp, 7 predicted proteins | sample 12_EM_MG_FD_207224 | JGI IMG/M metagenome (GOLD analysis project Ga0307510, IMG submission 207224) | Populus trichocarpa ectomycorrhiza microbial communities from riparian zone in the Pacific Northwest, United States - 12_EM | ecosystem: Host-associated > Plants > Roots > Unclassified | place...
CCGCCCCCTCACCCCCTCCCCGGCGCCCCCAACAACCCCTCACTCTGCGCCCCCAGCCACGTCATCCCATACGTCTCCGCCCCCCGAGACGCCTCCCGCAGCAACCGCACCGCGTTCGGCTCGCTCCCCGGGCCGCCCACGCGGCGCACGGCGCGGGCCTGGGCCAGGCGGAGGCGGGCGAGTTCCGGCTGGGAGGAGCGGGCCGGGATCGCGGCCCGGCGGAAGTGTTCGAGGGCGGTCTCCGGTTCGCCCGCGGCCAGGGCGAGGACGCCGCAGGCGCGGGCGGTCGGGCCGACGAGGACGCTGGGCCAGCCGCCCAGGGCGATCTGCTCGCCGTCGTGCGGGGCCAGGCGTGCGCGGAGTACGGGCAGCACCGGTGCCAACTCCGTGTCGAATCCGCCCTGGAGGTCCAGCGCCGCGCAGACCTCCGCCAGCAGGACAAGCGCGGGGACGGCCCAGCCCGACGGCGGGAACCGGTCGACGTCGGCGACGCAGCCGAGGAGCAGGTCCGCGCCCTCGGCGTACTGCCCGGTCTCGCACAGGGCTAGGGCAAGTCCGGCCCGCCAGATCGGGAAGTAGGCGTGGCGCTCCACGTCGCCGGCCAGGTCGGAGGTGAACAGCTCGGCCAGTCTGCCCTGTTGCCGCAGCAGCCAGTAGGCCTGGCCGAGGCGGGTCTGGGTGAGGTTGTCCGCGGGGACTGCGTAGTCGGCGCGGAGCAGTTCGATGAACTTCAGCGACTCCACGAAGATCCACTCGGCGGCGGCGTCGAACCGGCCGTGCCACAGGTCGAGCAGGGCGTCGAGGGTGTGCCGCTGCCAGAGGGCGAGGGCACTGTGGGTGTCCGCGGCGTGCTTGCGGTACTGGTTCGCGGTGGCGAGGGCGCTGAAGATCCTGCCGTTGCGGAGCTGGTCGATGGCGACGGCCATCAGGGCCTCGCCGCGGAAGTACGGCGAGTCGTGCCGGGCGGCGGCTTCGCGCAGCCGCTCGGAGAGCGTCAGCGACTCGGGGGCCGGCATGAAGTCGTAGCGTGCCCAGCGACATTCGGTGAGGACCTCGCAGCGCACCTCGCCGTCGCCGTCGTCGGGTAATCGGCGCAGGGTGTCCTCGGCGAGCCGCGCTCCCTCGGCGGGCCCCGCGAGTCCGACCGCGGTGTCCTGGCTGACCGCCAGGGCCATCTTCTTCGCCAGGTGGGCTTCGAGCCGCAGCCGCAAGCCCGCCGCTTCCGCGCTGCCGTCGCCGTCCAGCGCGGCCAGGCAGCCCCGGAGCGACTGCAGCAGCTCGCGATCGGCCTGCCCGGGATCGGACCAGCGCCGGGCCATCCTGATCACGGCCTCGGCCTGCGCCCGCGGATCGCCCTCGGCGCCGCGGTACGCGGCGGTGTAGTGCCGTTCGGCCTCCCGCATCTCGCCCGCGGTATGGCTGAGGTCACCGCGCCGCAGCAGCCGGCGGAACTCCGCGCGGTCCGGCCCGGCACCCGAACGCCCGTCCCGCTCCGGCGACTTGACCGCCCCCGCGGCCCGCTCCCCGGCCCCGCCCCGGACCGCTTTCGGTACGGCGTCGGAGCCCGGCAACGGCGCCAGCCCGACCAGCGCGCCCTTCGCACCCAGCACCTCGTCGCACAGCTGGGCCAACTCCAGGGACGCCCTGCGGCGCCCGTTCTCCACGCGGCTCAGGAAGCTGCGGCTGCAGTACACCTTGCCGGCCAGCTCACTCAGCGACATGCCTGCCGCGATGCGGCGCCGACGTAACTCGGCGCCGAACCCGTCGTACTCGATGACCATCCCCCCAACAACACACCGCCCGAACGGTGTTGCCAAATACCCGCTGGCAACACCCGACCCCTCCGGTCCGGCCCGATGACCGGGGAAGCTGTCTGTGCCGGAGCCTACGGGCACGGGGGCGCGCCCCATGGGGGAACGGGCGCACTGATCATGCCTTCGGACGAACCCGAGGCGCGTGCTGCGGTCGATATGCCGGGGGCACTCGACCGCAGCACATCCGGCGCCAACTCCCCCGTGTTCCACGGGGTCACCGAAGAGCTGAACGACGACGGGGGAATGGGGGTCCACGGTCCGGGGCGCGCGGGGGGCGCTCCGGGCCCCGGATCCAGGACGCCCCAGTGCACCCGTGCGCAGGTGTACCGGGGCGCGTCCGTCGGGTCGTCAGCCCTGGCTGCAGTAGTCCACCCAGCGGTGCGAGGAGATGTTGTTGTTGACGCTCTTGCCGAACTGGTCCAGGCCCGCGCCGTAGGTGAAGCGGTAGTTGCCGGTCGTGGTGTCCCACCAGCGGTCGCCCTGGCTGATGCAGGCGTGCGCACCGCCGCCGCTGGGGGCGGTGTACAGGTCTACGGCGTCCAGGCCGCCCGCGTAGCCGTTGTTCCAGATGTCGGAGGTCAGGTTGCGGCAGCTGCCCCAGTTGTCGGAGTTGCCGGACCACTTGCACTCGCGGCCGCCGCCGTAGGGCTGGGTGTAGACGTGGAGGTAGCCGTCCCCGGCGAGTTGCGCGGTCGCGGTCTTCTGGGTGCCCGCGTCCAGCGCGCTGGCGCTGGAGACCGGGGAGAAGAGCGCGGCGACGGCGGCGGCCGAGGCCGCGACGGTGAGGAGACGCTTGACGGACATGGTTTCCCTCGTTTCGTTGTGAGTGGGGTGATGCGCCCACGGTGGGGTGATGCGCCCGTGGGGTGATGCGCCCACGGCTCGACGGCCGTGGTGGTCTGTGGGAGGGGATGGGAGAGGAGGGGGTAAGCGGGCCGGCTCAGTCGCCCTGCGCGACGATCGCGCGGGCGCGGGGCAGTGCCTCGCGCTTGAGGCGTGCGAGATCGGCCGTCTCCCGGGGGTGGCTTCGGCGCAGTCGGTCCCGGTACCCGGAGTCCAGGGACTTGGCCACGGACGACAGACCGCTGGAGACGGCGCAGGCCGCCTCGGCCGAAGCCAGTCGTACCTCCTCGGCACGCGGCCACGGACTCTCCGGCCGGGTGGCCGCGGCACGGGCCCGGGCGGGGTCCGCGTAGGTGTACGTCCGCTCGCGCATGCAGCGCGCCCACGGCTTGACGGCCGCCTTGTAGCGCTTGTCGTCCGTCACGAGGCCGACGCGCATGCCGGCCAGGCTGTCGGTGACCCGGGTGGCCCGGAACCAGGCCTGGAGATCCCCGTACAACTGCCGTTGGGCGGTGGCCTGGCAGCCCTGGTCGCTGTGGGTGACCCGCACGCCGTTCGGGAGCCGGGCCGAAAGTCCTTGCGGCCGCGCCCCGTTGAGGTCGCTCACCAGAACGGCCCTGGCCTTGGCCGGCACGGAGTGGAAGTACTGCTGGTTGGGATCGTTCCGGACCTGGCCCTCCCGCTCCCGCCGCAGGTCGGTCCCGTAGCCGTGGGCACTGGCCCATGCCGGGTCGTCCACGACGTAGGGGAACCGGATCGAGACGTCGTCGGGGCCGGCCGGCTCGACCCAGTACTTGTGTCCTTCCTTCTCCATGCACTTCTTGATGAGGAGCTGCTCCGCGAGCCGTAGCGTCTCCGCCGTGCCGGCCGCGGCCCGGGGTGTGCCGCTCCCGGTCGCCCCGGGGGTGGTCGTGGTGCCCGCGCATCCGGTGGCCGTCGTCGCCAGCAGACCGGCGGTCAGCAGGGCCAAGGTCCAGCGGTGCATGGGGCGGCTCCCGGGGCTGTGGTCGAACGGGCGTGTTGCTTTCGAGCCGTTGACGCCCCACGGGCCCCGTCCGTATGCCCCTCGAACACAAGGTTTTCTTCTTTCTCCGGCACTCATACGCGGACGCCGCGAGAACCGTCCTCCCTGCACGCGACCGACCTCACCGACCGACTTCACCAATCGACTTCACCGATCGGCGGAAACCAGCCAACCGGCGGGAGGAGGGCGGCGCGCCGACCGCTGACGGAGGCACGAACAACAAGCGTCACCTGCCCTGACGTCGCAGGTGAGGACCACCGGTCCGCCGAATCGATCGAATCCGGTCACGGCGGTCCGGCCGTTGCTGTGCCTTCGCTATGTCGTTGGCATGTTCGCCGCTATCTTTGCCCTGCTCCATCGGGCGGGTGGTGCGGCGATCGGGGAACGATGTTCGAAGTGCGGCTGCTCGGTCCGGTGGAGGTGTGGGCCGGCGACCGGCGGGCCCCGCTCGGCGGTGTCAGACCCCTCGCGGTCCTGTCGGCACTGGTCGTCCACCTCGGTGAGGTGCTCTCCACCGAGCGGCTCGTGGACTGTGTCTGGGACGAGGAGGCGCCGGCCACGGCGGGCGCCCTGGTGGCCACCCATGTCTCCGCCGTACGCCGGGCACTGGCCCAGGTCACGGAGGCCGCCGTGGTCCGGACGCGACCGCCGGGCTATGTCGCCGACCTCGAACCGTCCCAGATCGACGCCCGCCGGTTCGAGGACCTGCTCGCCTCGGGCCGGGCCGCCGCCGCGGCGGGCCGCCTGGAGGAGGCCGCCGACCTGCTGCCCGAGGCGCTGGCGCTGTGGCGCGGCCAGGAAGCGCTGGAAGGACTGGGCCAGTCGTTCGCCCGGATCGAGGCGGCCCGGCTGGGCGAACTGCGGCTCGTCGCCCAGGAGGAGTCCTTCGGCCTGTATCTCGATCTGGGCCGCGCGGACCGGACGATCGCCCCGCTGCTCGCGCACGTCGCCGCCCACCCCCTGCGGGAACGGCCGCGCGGCCAGCTGATGACCGCGCTGTTCCGCACCGGCCGCGTCTCCGACGCCCTGCGCACGTACCGGGAGGGCCGCGCGATCCTGCGCGAGGAGCTGGGCATCGATCCCGGCCCGGAGTTGCGGGCACTGCACCAGGCGGTACTGACCAACGACGCTCAGCTGTCGGGCACCGCCCGCCCGGACAGGACCAGACGGGAACCCTCGGCGCCCCCGAAGTCGCCGCCGGGCGGCAGCCGCGGCACGCCCGACCCCCGGGCGTGGCAGGCACCGTCCCATCTCCCGCCGGACATCGCCGACTTCGTGGGCCGCTCCGAGCAGATCGACTGGGCCTCCTCGCTGGTGGGCAGGGTCGACGAGGCGGGCCGTACCGCTCCGCCGATCGGGGTGATCTCCGGCCGGTCCGGCACGGGCAAGACCGCGCTCGCCGTGCACGTCGGCCACCGGACGTCCGAACTCTTCCCGGACGGCCGCCTGTTCGTGGACCTGCGGGCGGCCGACACCGCGCCGCTGCAACCCGCCGACGCCCTCGCCCGGCTGCTGCGCGCCATGGGCGCCGACCCCGAGACCCTGCCGACCTCCGTCGAGGAGCTGACGGGGCTGTACCGCACCCACATCGGACACCGGCGCGTCCTGCTGATCCTGGACAACGCGGCGGGCGAGGCGCACGTACGACCCCTGCTGCCCCCCGGCCCGGGCTGCGCCGTCCTCGTCACGAGCCGGCGCCGGCTGGTGGCGCTGGAGGGCTCCGCCCACCTGGACCTGGCCGTGCCCGGCCAGGCGGAGGCCCTCGAACTGCTGCGCCGCGTCGCCGGACCGGACCGCACGAGCGCCGAGCCGGAGCGGGCCGCGGAGATCGTCTCGCTGTGCGGACGGCTGCCGCTGGCCGTGCGCATCGCGGGCGCCCGGCTGGCGGCCCGCCCGCACTGGGCGCCCGGCCGGCTCGCCGACCGGCTGCGCGACGAACGCCGCCGGCTGAGCGAACTGCGCGCCGGGGACCTGGAGTTGCGCACCAGCCTGGAGCTCGGCTACGCCGACCTGGACCCGCCCGAGCGCCGGGCACTGCGCCGGCTGGCCCTGCTCGACCTGCCGGACTTCGCGGCCTGGATCGCCGCCCCGCTGCTGGACATCGGCACGGAGGAGGCCGAGGAGGCGGTGGAGCGGCTGGTGGACTGCCACTTCATCGATGTGATCGGCGTCGACGAGACGGGACGCAGCCGGTACCGCATCCATGACCTGGCCCGCGAACACGCCCGCGAGCGCTGTCTGTCCGAGGAGAGCCCCGAGGAGCGTACGGCGGCCGTGCTGCGGCTGGTGGCCTCCTGGCTGGGGCTCGCCGAGAAAGCGGCCGCCCTCGGCCCGGGCGGAGCCGCCCGGCGCTTCCCCGAACCAGCTGCTGTACGGCCCCTCGACGCGGAGACCGAGGAGGAGCTGCTGGAGTGGCCGACGTCCTGGTTCGCCGCCGAACAGGCCTGTCTGCTCGCGGCAGTTGAGTACTGCGCCGACCACGGCATGGTCCGCGCCGCCCGCGATCTGGCCGGTGCGCTGATCGCGAGCTCGGCCGCCCTGTACAACCAGTTCGACGCCTGGTCCCGCTCGCATGCCGCGGCCATGGCCGCCGTACACCGTGGCGGGGACGGCGAGGGAGAGGCGTGGCTGCTCGCGGGGCTTGGCCAACTGCGCTATGAACAGGACGAGTTCGAGGAGTCGTACACCTACTTCGGCAAGGCCCTGCGCCTGTTCGAGGCGCGCGGCGATGTGCCCGAGGGGGTGGCGCTCGCGCTCGCCGGGATGGGGACGGCCCGCCGCGAACAGGCCGGGTACGCCGAGGCGTTGGAGCTGTTGGACGCGGCGCTGGAGCGGTACGGGGAGTCCGCCGGGCCGGGTGCCCGGGCCCGGGTGCTGTACGGCATCGGATACGTGCACCGGGAACAGGGGCGCGACGCGCCGGCCCGGGAGGCTCTGGCGCGGGCACTGGATCTGTACCGCGCGGAGGGCGACCGGCACGGCGAGGCGCTGACCCTGCGGTCGCTGGCCCTGTGCCACCGGGCCGAGGGCGCGCTCGCGGACGCCGAGCGGCAGCTGCACGAGGCGCTGCGGATCTTCGCGGGGCTGCGGGACACGTTCGGGGTGATGTACACCGAACAGTCGCTGGCCAAGACGGAGTTGAGGCTCGGCCGCCTCGACGAGGCACGGGCGCGGCTCGGCCGGTGCCTGACCGTGGCCCGCGAACGCCAGGACCGCTTCGGCGAGGCGCTCGTCCTGCGCACGCTGGGCGAGTGGCATCTGGCCGCCGGTGATCCGGACGGCGCGCGGGAGCCGCTGGAGCGGGCACTGTCGACATGGGAGACCCTGCGACTGCCCCTGTGGCGAGCCCGCACACTCCGGGACCTGGCCGACGTACGGGAGGCACACGGCGACGCGGCGGCGGCGCGGGCGGCCAGGGCCGAAGCACTCGGCGTCTTCCGGGAGTTGGGCTGCCGCGAGGCACAGGAGCCGACGACGGGCGCCGGGTAGTCCGTACACGGTCACATCACCGGCCGGGGTCACCGGACGGTGCCGTGGACACGGGACGGTGCTGTGGACACCGGACGGTGCCGTACCGGGCGCCGCGTCCCTATCGTTGCGCCATGACGGACGAGCAACTGCCCGCGCGGGTCTTCCCGAACCGCTTTCCCGAGGCGATGGACTCCCGGCCAGGAGTGCCGCAGGACCGCTGCCACTGCTTCAGCCAGGTCCGGGTGAGTCCGCCCGGCGCGACGGCCTCCTTCCACGCCGAACTCCAGGACACCGGGGCGCCGGGCTGGCTCCGGCTGCTGGAGCTGATCGAGGAGGCGGCGGCCGACGGGCGGGAGGAGTTCCGTCCGCTGCCGGAGCTGAGCCCCGAGGAGCGCCGCCAGATCGTGACGCTGCCGGCGTCGATCGGACGGCTGACGGCGGTACGGACCCTTGTGCTGTATGGAAGCAACCTGGTCCGGATACCTCCGGAGATCGGCGACATGACGAGCCTGGAGGAGTTCAGTCCCTACACTTCGCGCCGGCTGCACTGGTTCCCGTACGAGATCACGCGGTGCGGTCGGCTGGTGAACAGCACGGTGAGCACGCGCTCCATCTACGGCAACTACAAGTACCGGCCGCCGTTCCCGCGGCTCCTCCCGCCCGGCGACAGGGTCCTGGATCTCGATGCCCTGGACCTCGACGCCCTGGATCCCGCGCGCTGGGGCACCACCGCGGCCCGCACCTGCGGTGTCTGCGCCGGGCCCGTCCCGGCGACGGGCCCGCACCAGGCGTGGCTCTCCCTGGTGGTGGCCACCGATGTTCTGCCGACCCTGGTCAACGCCTGCTCCCAGGCGTGCCTCGACACTCTGCCACCAGGGGCGAAGGGCCACATCCCAACACCTCACCGGGGCGGCACGATCGAACAGGTGGCGGCTGGGCCTCCTGGGGCCTGACCGACCCCGTCCCCCGGTTCCGCCCCGCGTGCGACACCGGGATGAACCCTCTGCACGAAGGCTGCGGAAGCCCTGGTGGGACCGCCTACAGGCAACTTGCAGAGCACTTGCAGCGGGTTCCGCGATGCTGATGCACGTGACAGAGATCATCACGCTCTCGGACGCCCGGGTCGCCGCGGTCGCGGAGGACGACTGCGGGGAACCCCTGGTCGACCTCCGCGGAACGGACAACCTGCGGATCGACCACCGACAGGCCGACGACACCGGCGCCTACGCCCACCTCAGGGCCGGTGCGCTACGGCGGCTGACGCGAGCCCAGCGGCTGCTGCCGGCCGGGGTCCGGTTCCTGGTGGTGGAGGGGTACCGGCCGCCCGATCTGCAACGCCGGTACTTCGAGGCGTACGCGCAGACCATGCGCCGCGCCCACCCGGACGCGTCGCCGGAACGGATCCGCGAACTGGCGAGCGCGTACATCTCCCCGCCGGAGGTCGCACCGCACGTCAGCGGCGGGGCCGTCGACCTGACGCTGTGCGACCAGGACGGCCGGGAACTCCCGCTGGGCACGGAGGTCAACGCGACCCCCGAGGAGAGCGGGGGCGCCTGCCGCACCCAGGCGCCCGACATCAGCGCCGAGGCACGCGCCAACCGGGCCCTCATGAGCTGGGCCCTCGGCGCGACCGGCTTCGTCAACTACCCGACCGAATGGTGGCACTGGTCGTACGGCGACCGGTACTGGGCGCTGCTGCGCCGGGCACCGGCCGCCCGCTACGGCCCCGCCGCCCGACCCGGCCCGACGGCCTGACCAGCCACCGACCGGGACACACAACGGCCGCACCGTACGGCCGAGTTCACGACCGAGTTCACGGCCGGGCCGAGTTCACGACCGAGTTCACGACCCAGGGGGAAACAGCATGGAGACCAGAACCTGCGCCGTCCCGCCACCGCAGCGCGAGGACGGTGACCGGATGAGTCCGAAGGACTTCGACGCGTCCTTCGCCGCCGACATGCCTCGCCTGCGCCGCCGGCTGCTGGCGCTGACCGGCAACCCGCACGACGCCGACGACCTGCTCCAGGAGACCTATCTACGGCTCTCCCGACGCGCCCGCGCCCAGAGCCTGACGCGGCAGCAGCACCCGTACGCCTACACCTGCACCGTCGCCCTGAACCTGCTGCGCGACGCGTGGCAGCACCCCTCCCGGCGCGAGCAGTCCACCGACCGGCTGCCCGAATCGGGCTGGGACGGCGGGCTGGCCTCCTACGAGGCGTCCCAGACCACGCTGGCGCTGCTGGCCATGCTCTCCGAGAAGGAGGCCGCGGCGGTGATCCTCGTGGACCTGGAGGGCCTCAGCCACGACACCGCGGGCGAACGCCTCGGCGCCCACCGCGGCACGGTCCAGCGCAACCGGATGCGCGGCCTGGCCAAGATGCGCGACGCGCTCGGCGACTAGCCCCACCCACGTGCCGCTCCCCCACGGGGGTGGGGAGCGGCACGCACGTCCCCCCACCGCCGTCCCCAACTGCCGTCCCCGGCCCGTCCGGTGACGTCGTCCCGACGAAGGAAGACTTCCTTGAACACCAGCAGCACGCGCCGCCGGACCAGCGGCGCGCTCCTGGGGGCCTCGGTCCTCGCCCTGTCCGCGTTCGTCTCCGCCCCGGCCCACGCCGCCGCGCAGGCCGCCACCTGCGGTGTCCTGGCACCGGGCGCCTCGGCCACCGCGCAGGCCGCGGTGAACGCCGCCTGTTCGCAGATCGGCGTCTGGTACAGCTGGGGCGGCGGCCACGCGGCCACGCCGGGCGCCAGCTACGGCTACTACGACGGCTCGGACCCCGACAGCCTCCACGACAACGAGCGCAAGGGCTTCGACTGCTCCGGCCTGACGCGCTACGCCTACTACCAGGCCACCGGCAGGGACCTGCTCAACGGCACGGCGGACGACCAGTTCCACAGCTCGCAGGCCTCGGCCCGCTTCTCCGCTTCGCAGGGCTCCGCCCCGCTGCTGCCGGGCGACCTGATGTTCTGGGGCAGCGGGCACATCCACCACGTCGCCATGTACCTGGGCAACGGGCAGATGGTCGAGGCGTACGAGTCGGGCACCCACATCCGGGTCGCCCC
>Ga0307510_10012124_pt1 | contig 10217 bp, 15 predicted proteins | sample 12_EM_MG_FD_207224 | JGI IMG/M metagenome (GOLD analysis project Ga0307510, IMG submission 207224) | Populus trichocarpa ectomycorrhiza microbial communities from riparian zone in the Pacific Northwest, United States - 12_EM | ecosystem: Host-associated > Plants > Roots > Unclassified | place...
GTCGAGACCGGAGAATGTGGTGAGGGTGTTATCCATATGGAGAAGAATGCAACTGGGCAGAAGCGGAGCCGACCGAAGAAGAAAAGGAGAAGTTCCATGCCAGTTTGAGTCCAGACCCAGGAATACGTTATGAAGCGTCGCTGGCAGTAGACTGTTGATCACACGGGAGTAGCATGGCATAGATAGATTCGGAGCTACAAGTTCGACGATTCAACACAGGGAGAGAAAAACATTCGTGGCTAGTATGGGCTAAGAGAGAATACGTTCATGTACGGTCGGAGGGTCAGCCAGAATGCAAAAGAGGAAGATTATACCGTCCGCATACTGTGAACGTTCTGATAAATCACCAAAAAGAAATACCATGTAAAAGACCGTCGAGGCTTCACTGAACACTAGGGAAAGGGTAGTCGGCTAGTCGCATGAGCAGGGCAAAGGGAGCGGTGGACGATCTGGAAATAATTCAGCGTTCGGTTGGTCCTGATAGTCGTGATTGCTGGGGAAGGTGAGAAAGGAGAATCGGCTGCTTGTTAGCATCGGGATCTTATCAAGAGTTTTAGTGAGCGGGAGTAGGAGCTTGTTGCTGAGCGTATTGGCCCTGGTAGTATGCCGCATAGTTGTCGTATCCTTGTTGCTGCCACCCTTGGTAGCCGCCCTGCTGTTGTTGTCCCCATTGGTCGGCGCCTCCGTAGCCTCCTTGTGCATTAGCGTACCCCGCGTCAGGGCCGGGGGGTCGGAACTGCTGAGGCTGCGACTGTGGGATGTTCGACTGCCACATCTCAGGTCGACGCCAGGGAGGAATGTTGGTCCCTCCAGCAGTGATATCGTGTCCGGCGCCTCCAGCCCAGGGCTTCGCTCCGTCTCCGGGTCCTTTCCCACTCTCTCCTAGCTCCGCCATAAGGTTAGCGTACTCCGAGTCGAACCCACCCTTGCCCATGGATGGGTTCTGGTTCTGCACAACAGCCGTGGGATCCCTGTTGACTGGACAGTCACGAGCCATGTGCCCGGCGCTTCCGCAGACACGGCAGATGATGTTAGCAGTAAAGTTGCGCTGCTCAGGGCACTCATACTTCCTGTGACCGACGTTGCCGCAGTTTTGGCAGACTTGGTTCTCATCATCTCGAAGGGTTCCGTTGAGAGCAGCAAGTTCGCGGAGCTGATTGCGTTTGTGATCGTTCTGGCCTTCAGGTGTGGAAGCGGCCTAATTTCAAAGGATGAGCCGAGAATTGAAATTATACGGAGAGGCGACTCACAGTTTCAATAACCTTGTTGATTAACTTGACACAGGTGGCGACCTTTTCCTCAGAGTCAGCTGTAACAAGACAATGGAGATCCTCTTCCGCGTCTTCGGCGTACTGGTCCGGCCTGGCCTTCCCTTCTTTAACGCTGCCCTTCCCTCGAATGCTAATCTTGGCGCCGCTATCTCTCTCCATCTTCTTCAAGCTGTTACCGCGAGGACCGACGAGCAGACCGAAAAAGTTGATCTCGGGGAATTCCTTGACGGGGATGTAGACTTTCTCCGAAGGGCGGTGAGAACGTTTCTGTTGTTGGTATTCGACAGGGGGTCGGAAGTTGGGATCATTCTTCATGGCACGGTCGACTAGTTTGATACGCTCTTCTTCGAGCTTTTTGCGGTAGCGGACCTCCCGAGTGTTGGTCCTGCGACCATGGTTATCATAAGTGGGAGGTGGCGATGGGGACCTATCAGCTTAGTCAGCAACCGGTCTACAGAAGAACGTGGCGGAAGGTTCACCTCTCGCGCTCTGGGGGGATGAAGTCGTTTAGCCTGAGTTTGCGATTGATCTCCTCCAACCTAAGGTGGATGGCGTAATTATCAAGCTGGGCCTGAGATACGCCATTGGCGGATATCGCAGTGGGTAGCCCAGGAAGCTCAGTCTTGGCCTCACCCCAGCGGCTACGTCGCTTACGCGGGGCATTGGAATCAGCTAGATCGGTGTGAGAGGAAACAAGGGTCACGAAGATCATGGTTAGTGATGGTCAGTATGGATGAGTAGGCTGTGCACGCGAAGATGGAGAAGGTGGGAACGTAAGGTATATCACCAATGTTGCAAAGAGATTTCTCCCGATACACCACGATGTGCGAGGAATCGTTCGCGTGCTAGTGATGGTGTTGTGAACGTGTTCTACTTACCAGGCGTGGGGGTCGAGGGCGACTCTTCCCGTGACTTAGTTGGGCTGTCGCTTCCATACGGTTTGGAGAACGTTGTTGGCGAGGGCTGCGCAAGCTGAGGCGGAGTGTTGTCTTCGACTGGGGCTGGTCCGAACCTTCTTCGGTTTCCCAACGGTGCTAAACGCGGGATTTTTGTTAGACACTTGGTTTTCCAAAAAAAACATAAAATTTGCGGGGACCACATACTGTCGTTGGTCCCAGAAACTTCACGGGTAGCTGGTCTCCACATCGCGCGCAGAAAAGGATGTCAGAAAAACAGATAGAGAAGAGAAGATGGAATGGGAGGAGATGACTGTGCTGAACAAGGCGAGGTGACCGGCTCCGCGACTTGCCGGGCCAAGAGTCATCCCCCCCGCATCTGCGACTCTCGCCTCCGCTCAACCCTTTGTCATACGCTTTCATGTTCAGTAAACGACACATTGAAGGTAAAATTGACGGAAAATCGCCAAAAAATTGTGCTGACCTCTTTCCCTTGTGCAGACCTACCAGTGCTTCCTCACAAACGACAGAAACTAGGAAACGATTCAGTTGAAGGGGACGTCGAATATGTAGATGTTGAGGATCCACCTTCGCCTCCCCCAGCTTCTCAGCTCGTGCCGAAAACCGCAACGATTAAATTCAGCGCTTTGACTCGCAAGCTCCTTCAGGGAAAGAAGGATGGAGACCAGAACTCTGTGGTTGCTCATCGGAAACAGCAGGACAAGCTAATCTCGCACATCTTCAAGGAGAGCGATTTTTCGTGGCTTCACTTGAAGGCCGACCACTCTGCTCGACCCATCTGGATTAGTCCTGAGGACGGACATATTATCCTGGAAGCCTTCTCTCCAATCGCGGAGCAGGCTCAGGATTTCCTCGTAGCCATCAGCGAGCCTGTTAGCAGGTACGCAAACACGCCTTTTTGCCCCACCGATGTACATATTCGAATACGATTGGAATCAGACCTGCGTTCGTTCACGAGTACAAACTCACATCTTATTCGCTCTACGCCGCCGTGTCCGTTGGTTTGCAGACGGAAGACATTATCGAAGTCTGTCTCCCATCCTGGACTGACTGACGAAGGCTAAAGCTGGTATCATTCAGGTCCTGAACCGTATGTCAAAGGTTCCGGTACCCGATTCCATCACAAACTTTATCCGCGAACGCACCCTCTCGTACGGTAAAGTTAAGCTCGTCTTGAAACACAACAAGTACTACGTCGAGTCGAGCCATCCTGAGACACTCCAGACCCTCCTGAAAGACGACGTCATCCGATCAGCCCGTGTCCATACCCAGGCCGTAGACAATAGCATCAAAGCTGCGACCTTCACGACTGGAAAGGTTCCTGCCAAGGGTGCACTTATCATCCCTGGCACGAAACAAGGCGAAAAAAAGAAGAGCGACACCGCATCATCCACCCCGGGGGCAAACGGGCCCACTGACGCCGATTTGTTCACATCGGTGGTTGGGGTTGATGCGGGTAAAGTTTTTTGTCCCCTTTACTTGTAACCTGGCTGCTGATTACTCCTGCGGTCGTCTTTCATTTAGACGAGGTCGAGGAGGACGACGACCAAGTTCATGCGTTCCAAATTGACGACGCGAAGATTGACGTGAGTTACGTTAATTTTGACAACGGCGGGTAATGCTCATAAATCGATCCATCGGGGTTGCCGAACTCTAGGATGTGAAGAAACGCTGTGTCTTTCTGGAATATCCAATGCTCGAGGAATATGACTTCCGGAATGATACCGTAAATGCCAATCTGGATATCGATCTCAAGCCCGCAACGGTCATTCGGCCGTACCAAGAGACCAGCTTGAGCAAGATGTTCGGAAACGGGTAAGCAAACGATATCACCGCCCAATCAGCACATGGTTGCTCAAGAACATTCCAGACGCGCGCGCTCCGGCATTATTGTATTGCCCTGTGGGGCGGGCAAAACGCTTGTAGGGATAACTGCGGCTTGCACGATCAAGAAGTCGTGCCTTGTACTCTGTACCTCCTCGTAAGTCTATAGTTTTTCGGTGTCTGCCGAGGGCGCCATGACAGCTGAAACTGTTCACATCAGAGTCTCGGTTATGCAATGGAGACAGCAATTCATGCAGTGGTCGAACGTTACCGACAAGCAGGTTGCCGTTTTCACCGCTGATCAGAAGGAAAAGGTGCGATCGATAGAGCGGGGGGAACTGTACTACCCCCGCAGCCGTCATGGTTTTGGCGCACCGGGCTGATATAGTGCGTCGGAATTTTGCAGTTTGCCGGAGAGAGTGGTATCGTCATCTCGACATACTCCATGGTAGCCAACACAACAAATCGATCACACGAAGCGAAGAAGATGATGGATTTCCTGACGTCCCGCGAGTGGGGTTTCATCCTTCTCGACGAGGTGCACGTCGTCCCGGCGAATATGTTTAGAAGGGTTGTAACCACGATCAAAGCCCATTCCAAACTAGGGTTGACTGGTGCGTACGGGCGGACGTTTGTGGCGCATTGGTAACACCACTGACGGACCACACTTACGATCGTCCATCACGGCCCGGGACTTTAGCTACACTTGTCCGAGAAGATGACAAGATCGAGGACCTTAATTACATGATTGGTCCAAAGCTGTACGAAGCAAATTGGATGGATCTTGCTGCCAAAGGGCATATTGCAAATGTCCAGGTAAGTCTAAGCCTCGTCAGTAGACGGAATTTCAATTCGTATGAGGTACGGTGATCTTCACTGATGCCATTGGATCTTCAAACAGTGCGCGGAAGTGTGGTGCCCCATGACTCCGGAATTTTACCGCGAATACTTACGAGAGCAATCTCGCAAGCGGATGTTGTTATACTGCATGAACCCGAAGAAATTCCAGGCTTGCCAGTTCCTTATCAAGTATCATGAGGAGAGGGGGGATAAGATAATCGTCTTCTCGGATAACGTTTATGCACTCGAGGTGGGTCATGCGGATTCACTTCTCCCGATACGTAAGGGGTTGTACCGATTAGGGGAGTTCCCCTCGTTTTTATTTTTGCCATCTCGCGTGGAAACCGCAACACCGGTAACTATTGCTGACCTTTATTGTCCCCCAAAGGCATACGCTAAGAAGCTGGGAAAGCTGTTTATCCACGGAGGGACTGGACAAGTGGAACGGATGAGGATTCTGCAACTGTTCCAACACCATCCGGAGGTGTCCACGATCTTCCTATCAAAGGTCAATCCTCGAATTTCCCTCCGGGTGGTTATTTGAGATGGGGAGCTGAAATTCTGATGTGAAATATTGCTTGCATAGGTTGGGGACACCTCGATTGATCTGCCGGAAGCGACGTGTCTTATCCAAATCTCTTCGCACTTTGGTTCACGGAGGCAAGAGGCTCAAAGGCTTGGTACGGAGCCACTCGCTAGTGTTGTGTCTATTCAAATGGCCTGATGGTGGCTTTGTAGGTCGTATCCTTCGGGCAAAGCGGCGAAACGACGAGGGATTTAATGCGTTCTTCTATTCCCTGGTTTCGAAAGACACGCAAGAGATGTTCTATTCGACCAAGCGACAACAGTTCTTGATCGATCAGGGCTATGCCTTCAAGGTGATTACCCACCTGGACGGGATGGAGAATATGTCCGAGCTTGTGTACAAGACTCGGGACGAGCAGATTGAGCTCCTATCCTCTGTGCTCCTCGCGAACGAGCACGAGGCCGATCTCGGAACGGATGTGCGAGGAGGGGAAGGTGACCTTGCTGGTACGGTGACATCAAAGTCGTTCGGGTTCCCAACCAAGACGCCTGGCGCCCAGCGGACGACGGGCTCGCTGGCGGCGCTAAGCGGGGGACAACACATGTCATACATCGAGCAGAACAAGTCGGCCAACAAGAAACTGGCGCGAGCTGCGGGGTCGGCTCCCCAGCGCCATCAGGCGTTCGTGAGGCGAGACAAGGAGCGCGCGGCAGCCAAGAAGGAGACTCGGACGGGGAATTGATCGAGAGGGCGGAGGTGGATTGAACCAGGTGATGCAAGGCGTGATGATCCTGTAACAGGTGGATTGTTGTGCCTAAGCCGTTACTGGTCCATTGGTCGCTCTGGAATCAGAATAGGGTTCCGACGGAGACGTTTGAGGGGTTTCACAAATCGGTCGTTCCGGAACATGCTCTTTTCGTCCCCATGACCGAACCGATCCCCTATAATATTTTACACGCAATTTTTTTTTTCATCTTGTATGTATACCTCGACTTTGAGAGTAATGTAGACATCAGCGGAGACGACGGCGGGAGTCCCTTGAAGAATTTTGCGGAGGTAATAGGGAAATCCAATCCAGACTTCTCCCTCCACACGCTTTGGGTGATGAAACGGAAACATGGACCAGGACCATGGCGACCGGCTTTTTGGATTCGCTCGTCGGATTTGACCCCCTCGTTTCGGGGATTTTTTAGGATTTTATTTTCAAATCTTTTCCCTCTCGCCCTTTCTCGGTCTGGGTCACGTCCGCTAAGGATGTTTACCGATTAACGCGCTCAAGAACGCGATGCTCTACTCCTCCGCATCCGCAATCACCTTTATACGCCTCATCCCTTGACCACCACATCCCTCCGGCTGCTCTCTTGACCCGCCCTGCCCTCTCCCCCAACCAAAGATGTCTTCTAAGCGCGGCAGAAAGAGAAACGATAATCTCCCCCCCAATAGGGCCAGAGACGTCCAGCGCGCCTTCCGCGCTCGCCGTGCTGCTCATCTTCAGGTTAGTCCCTGCTATTATCCACTCTTTGTCCGGTATCCCTCGTCTTCTAACCCCATCTTCCCTGTCGCTGCCAGGCTCTGGAGCAACGGGTAGCCGAACTCGAAGAAGAGAACGAGCAATATCGCCAAGCCCTCAATCTCCCTCCCTCTAATCGGCCTGCCTTGGGCAAAGGGCCGACGGGGAAGGATAAACCAAAGCCACCGTACACCTCTCGCCCGCCCAGCTCTACTAACTCCACCCCGAGCACCAGCACGGCACTCCCATCATTGACCACCTCGGTATCCGCCAATAACCCGAAATCACGACCCAGCCCAGAGTCTCCCTCCTCATCATCGGCCCGCACTCACTCGCTCTCCCCTTCCAGCTCTCTGTCCGTTCCCGGTCAACCATTCAGGAGGACGCCCCCTACTTTGCCCGGGCTCGAGACCGGATCCTCGTGGGATCACAATGCAACTATGGTGGTCCCCAAAGACCAGCAGAGCGCTAACCAACACACCTCCCCTCGCACCGCTTCCTTCACGTTAAACCCTGGGCCTCACTCGGCACAGCCCCAGCTAACGTCGTTTGGCTACAGCGAGCCAATGCCCTCGCGGTCCACCCAATCCAACGCGATGTATATGTCCCATCCCTCACAAAGCCTCCCCCCTCCACCTCCTCCAGATCGTCCACAGGCGATACGCGAGCAATACAGCGAACCCCACTTTGTATTACGTGATGTCCGAGAGGAAAGGCAGCACTATTCGTTTTCCCAACCCTCCTTTCCCTCTCCACATGACGGATCACTTCATTCTCCAGTCCCGCACGACACCTCACAGATGAATTCCATGGCCATGTCTCAGCATCGGGATCAAATGAATTCTGCCCAGCAGCAGCAGCAGCAGCAGCAACAACAACAACAACAGCAACAGCAGCAGTCATTTGCGCATCGAAGGTCGATTACTGAACCGCAGGGTTTCCGAGGGATCATCAACACATTCCCCCATCTGCCTAGCCCTCAGGCCCATTCCCAACAACCTGATTACCCCCTACGCCTACCCCCTCCCCAAAAAGTGGCGGATCCGAACGGTGCCCGTTCGGGGTACGGCGGACACGAGTCTCGTCGAATGATCTGATCGGTCCGTCCCGTCCCTCGTTCTCCTTTGGAGCTCCTATCAGGGTTCTAGCCTCAAACTTGTGTTGAACGTTGAACGTAAACCTATCTCGGCCTTGCTTTGTTTTTTTTTTTCGCCCGATCGTATCCGTAACGCATCCTTTCCTACTCTACCCCTTCCCTCTTCCCGTCTTTCCCGAATGTTGTGGACATCTTCTCCTCCCTAGAATCCGTCCCCTCGCATGCACACGCAACGCACGTCACGCGTTCCGACTCCTATCCTATTCCCTTCTCAAATCTATCATGTATCGTTATGTACGACGTACGTGCCGGTGGCTATTTAATACGCTACTTGTCGACCGTTTCCGCCTGTTTTCGAATGCTGACTTCGACTTTTCTCTCCCTTGGGTCTGGCTGCCTTTTCCTGCTCTCTATCTCTCCCCGTTTTCCCTCCTCTTTGGCACCGGGTGAAACCACCCCGTTTGTTTCCGGTTTCAGATCACTCTATCTATTAAACTACGTTACAGGGCACAGATTATAGAGTTGTACAGCAGGCGGGAACCATATAATACAGATAATTTTTAAACCCCAACGGTCACCGTGAAGCCCTTGAGCCCTCGAGTAGAATGGGATTCTCCCGCACCCTTGACCCGGCCCTTCCCCTCACATGAGCCACTTATTGTGTCTGGTATCATCACCATTGAATTACAACCACATTCGGAACACCGTTCAGACCAGAGGGTAGAGTAGATTAACCAACTAAATGTTGCAGAAGTTAAGGCGCTTTGGGGCTTCGAGGCAGCGTCATCAGTGTAAGCAACGAGGAACAAACCGGTCCATGGTGAACAACAAGTTATGCAGTGGGAACGGCGGAGCGGATGTTATTCCCTCCTGGGTGTTTCAGGAGACGCCTCTGATCGACCCCGAATTTTTGGAGATCTAAAGCGGTGGAAGGGACCGGTCTTTCGAGCTCCCCCTGCTCGTCAAAATACCGTGATGGGTGTTTGTCGTGAAGGCAACCTGCAGATTCCCCCCCGGCAGGACGCATTTTTCGGTTGATCCCCCAAGGTTAACATAAAACCGCCCAAACGCTTGGGCGTTTGGGCATCGGATAAAACGAGTGCTTTTAGGTGGGCAAGGTCGTATTTAATCCCTGAAACCCTAGATATAGGGCACGGGAGAGGCAAGGCGACGTAGAGGTAGGCGAGGCAGACCCAGCCGCTGATGGATCTCAAGAGATAACGAGTTCACCGTTGAGTACACAGATACTAACTGTTTACACTCTCGGCCAAAGGACTAGTTTACCCAATTCAGTCCGGGGGCTCTATCAGGGGCGGTGAATCGTCGATCAAGGATTGTAACGATTTCTGTAGAACGGATATGCCGTTAATTCTGAAAATTCGCTTCCCGCGCGCTCATCAGTCTTTCTGTATGGTCTCTCGCACCTAGCCGGGTTTTCCCTGGTGACGTGTGTGCACCCTGAATTCAGGATCCGTGCTATCTACGCGCGGTCCTTGCTTGGGGCTGAAGCGCGTGTTTCTGTGGCCCGGGTGCAGAACCCCTCACCTTCTTTGCATGTACAGAAACTGAGTGAATCCGCGGAACGTGTAACGGCTCGAGAAGCGCCGTAGTGACCAACCGCGGGCGAGCGGCGAGGCCCAAGCCGTCCGGGGGGCGTGTGGTGTGCAACCATCGGGGTTTGCTCCCACTCCACTTCCGAGTTCCTCGCACGGGGCTCGGGCGATTTCGGATGCCTGGCGAATCAGGGGTCAGCTGGCAGGGATGTAACATGAGGTTGGGGTTTGAGTCCCTCGTTCCATATCAGGGGAACATGGAAGCCAACCCTCAGGAAGAGTGGAAGTGACTAGGGAGTCATGCAGACGTTCTTTGTTGGTGATCTGATCCTTTGTGATCGACTGGATCGGCCGGTCAGATCCAGGGCTACGTTCCAAACTTGGACCTCCAAGCTCAACCAGCCGTCACCGATGTAGTCGACCGTCGGCATAGCCGTTGAATGCAGAAAGTTTTTTTTTCTTCGTTTCCTTTGATAGGACACGCATGGACCGTGCACATCACGCTTACTCACAGTTTACGGTCCGGTCAGCCCGGTGAGGCTCAGGGTCTGACTTGAGACGGGAACGTGAGCGTGAACCCGTCGACAGGAATCCCAGAGGCTAACTTCAAACTTCACGACCATGCCTAGTTAGGAAGCTTCTGAGACTCACCGGAAGTCAGTCCTTGAGGACGCAAGGGC
>Ga0307510_10012125_pt1 | contig 10217 bp, 8 predicted proteins | sample 12_EM_MG_FD_207224 | JGI IMG/M metagenome (GOLD analysis project Ga0307510, IMG submission 207224) | Populus trichocarpa ectomycorrhiza microbial communities from riparian zone in the Pacific Northwest, United States - 12_EM | ecosystem: Host-associated > Plants > Roots > Unclassified | place...
GCCAAAAGAAGCCTCTCGAACCGAAGCATGTATGGTCGATTCGAGTTCGGTTAGAAATCGCTGGGTCAAAGCGCGATCTTGTAATCTTCAATCTAGCAATCGACAGCAAGCTGCGCGCTTGCGATCTGGTCAAGTTACGGCTGGACGACATTTGCTCTGGGTTAAGAGTGCGGCAACGAGCAACGATCGTGCAAAAGAAGACTGGTCGACCAGTCCAATTCGAGATCACGGAGCAGTCGAAGAATTCCGTCGAAGCTTGGCTACCATCGCTCCGGACCGCCGGTTCTCGATACCTCTTCCCAAGTCGGCTTCACGCGAGCCCCCACATATCAATTAGGCAATATGCCCGGCTGGTACACCGTTGGGTCGAAAGCATCGGCTTGGAGCGAGCTGTTTATGGCACGCATTCGATGAGGCGGACGAAGGCCGCCCAGATTTACCGCAAAACCGGAAACCTCCGCGCCGTGCAACTTCTCCTCGGCCATACAAAGCTGGAGAGCACCGTCCGATATCTCGGGATTGAGGTAGATGACGCTCTAAATATAGCCGAGCAGATCGAGCTCTAACAGCGACCGGTGGCTATCGACGAATCGTGGAGCACCACCGCCACCATCGCTGAGATCGCGTAGCCCGCGCGTCGGCGGGACGTCTGCGCTACTCATGATCGCAAGGCTACAACGCTCAAGGACGCGAGCTAATCTAACGTGGTATAGTTTTTGCTAGTTTCGTGTTAGCTTGATGGCGCGCGCGCTGGTTCGCAGCATCCGCACATTCGTTAAGCCAACCAACCCCACGAGGAAGACATGGCAAAGAAAGCGAAGAAAGCAAAGAAGACTGCCAAGGCGACCAAAAAAGTCGCCAAGAAGACCAAGAAGATGAAGAAGTAAGCGCGCGGTTTTCCGCAAGCCAAAGCCGCCGCGGTATCGCGACCACCATCGCTGGTGAGCTTGACGCATCGCAAGATGCTCTGGCTGAAAACGCGGCGACGATCAGACCGGCCCCATGTGCAGACGGCCCAAGAAGCCTACGACTGATGCACATGGGTCCGGTTTTTGTGTCCGGTCGTTGGCCGGGTCGCCCGTCGCACCCGGTGTCAGTCGATTCCCCGGATTGCGACTTAGCGCCCTTAGCCCATCCTTCGTTGAAAGGGGCGGCGGCGGGGCACCTCCAGCGCTCATGCAGAAGCGGTCATTCCCAGAAGGCCGCTTCGCGCCATGAGCGGTCGTTAGGATTGCATGTTTTCCTAATTCCTTCAGCAGAGGCGCGCTCTTTCGGAATTCGGGTACCGCTTCCGGGCGGATCCGCCCCGCTTTGATTCGCGTAACCTTCATGATTTCCGCCTATCCGATAAGTAAGCAACCTTTCGGGAAGTTCCTGCGCGCGTTGTTCAACAGGCCGTTGAAGCCAATCATCTGCTCGTCGCGCGCCGGCATGCTCGACGGTCTGGCGCGGGCCGCGGAGAGCAAAAAGGTCCGGCTACCAATCGCTGAATCCTTCCATAGAATTGATGCAATCCCGTTGCTGACGGCCCTCGAACGCCGCCTCAAGCTTCCCGGCAAGGCACTGTTCACAATCCATCGAGCAGACTGTGCGGCCATTCGTTGGCGGTGTGCTCAACACGCTCGCCGACGTCGTCGTTATCTTCGCTGCCAGCGGCATCCGTGAGGGCGCGCCTACCGAACCTCGTTTATGTAAGCGTGATCGCGCGTGCTGGCGCGGTGCCAGCCGAGAATAGTGGGCAGACCCGCCTGATCATAAGCGACCTCGTCGATAGCCAGCACCGCTTCGTGCCCGCCGAGATCGAGGAGGGCGATGTCCTCGTCGTTGGCGAGGTTAGCTGTGATCTGCTCGCGAACCGCCGAGATGCGGATGCCGTAACGCTCAAGCAAATGAAGATAGAGTAGCGGCGGCAAGGCTGCCGGCTCGCCGGGTAGACCTGGGACTCTTTCTTCCGCCAGCAGCAACTTGTCATGCATGACCGGGCGGCCGTCCACATGCCGAATGCGATGGATCGCGACGACACCACCACCTCTGATCTGCAGGCGTTGGGCCTGCTCGGGCGTAGCTTGTCGCGTCTCGATCGTCAGGAACTGGCTCGTCGATCTTGCCAAGCTGCCATCGGCTCGATGGAGACGAAAATACTGGAAGAAGAAGCGGAGCGAATGATGCGGTGCGCGGCCGGTGACCACCGTGCCCGTCTTGCGCCGGCGTGACAGCAATCCCTCAGCGACCAGGTCGACCATCGCCCGACGAACCGTGCCGACGGCGATCCCGAACCCCTGCGCTAATGCCGTTTCGCTGGGCAGGACCATTCCTGGCGGCCATTCCCCGACAAGGATCGCCTCAGACATGTGCCGCTTCACCCGCTCGTAAAGCGGCGCTGAATCAAAGGAGATGAGGTTCGGCAGCGTCGACGCGACATCGCCGCCATTGATCAATCCCGCGGCAAGCACGGTCGTTTTTTTCTCGTTGACAGGAGGCATGCAGTTAGGTCCTATTTCTATATAGTTTATATGAAAGAACTCAGCCCGCCAATGGCCAGGCAAGCCGCCAGCTTCGAGACCTCCATGGCAGATCGCGTCCCGACAGCCCCGCCGGGCCAGGTGATGCGATGATGACTGCCGGAGAGACTGCGGCCCTGGCGCGCGCATATGCCTGGATCGCCAGCGCGGTTGAGGTTGCGGTGGTTGATCTCGGCCGAATGATCGCGCTCGATACCTCGTTCCCGCCGGGCCGAGGCTATGGCGACTTCGCGATGCTGATGGAGACCATGACGCGCCCGCTCGACTTCGAAGCCGAGCGCATCGATGTGCCCGAGGAACTCTGGCGGGTGCCGAACGGCCCGGCCGACGGCGCGAGGACGAACCTCGTTGCGACCCGCAGAAGCGGCAAGCCGGCCTGCGGGCTGTATTTCCATGTCGACACGATCCCAGCCGCACCGGGTTGGACAACCGATCCGCTGGCCATGGCCCGCGATGGCGAACGCCTCATCGGGCTTGGCGCCGCCGACATGAAGGGCTGCATCGCCGCCGTGCTGCTGGCGCTGCGGGCGGCCAAAACCTGCAGCATCGAACTCGCCTACGATCCGACGCTGCTGTTCTGCACCGATGAGGAGGGCGGCCTTTATCCTGGCATCCGCTATCTTGCCGAGCAGGGTCGGCTCCGCTGCCATATCGTCAATTTCAACGGCAGCGCCGAGGCGCGTGTCTGGGCTGGCTGCTTTGGCCTCTTCAACCTGCTGGTGCGCGTCCGCGGACAGACGGTCCATGCGGGCGAAGGCAACCGACAGGGGAGCGGCCTCAACGCGATCGAGGGAGCATTACCGTTGCTCAATGCGCTTGCAGCGCTGAAAGCGCGCGTTGCAAGCCGGGCATCCGCGTTACCGCCACCGCCGGGCAAACCTGCTCTTGCCGCGCAACTCAACATCGCGACGATCCACGGCGGTACAGCCGGTGGACAGGTGCCAGCCCTGTTCGAACTCACGCTGAACCGCCGGTACATGCCGGAAGAAGCCTTCGACGACGCGCTCGCGGAGATCGAAGACACGATCCGGCGGGCTGTCGCCTCCGTACCCGGGCTGAGCATCGAGACGGTGCTTATCGGTCATCTTGCTCCGACCAGTGATCCGGCCGGCCCGCACTGGCCACGCTGGCAGGCCGCCGTTGGTACGGGCTTCGGTTATGCGCCGGAGGATTTCAGCCGTTGGGGCGCCGCAAGCTGCTCCGATTTTGGCTGGGTCCAGCGGGCAACCGGCCGGCAGGAAGTGCTACTCGGCGGACTGGGCCGCCCCGATCGCAATATCCACGCGCCGGGCGAGTATACGACTGTGTCCGACATCATCTCGCTGGCGCGCGCCGTGTTGGCCTACCTCGCAGCCGATTTCAGGCCCGAACTCAACCCAGATTTTACCCGACCCGACCATTGCGTATCCGGAAGCTGAAGGAGCGTTCTATGCCGCGTATCCACCGTCGTGATTTCGTCGCCGCCTCCGCCGCCTCCGCCGCCTTCGGCGGCCTCGGCCTGACCGGTCTGCCCGCCTTCGCCCAGACAACGCCCCGGCGCGGCGGGACACTGCGCGTCAGCGTTGACCAGGCGGTCTCCAAGCTCAACCCGCTCGTCACCCGGGTTAACCCGGAATATCTCGTCGCCGAGTTGCTCTATTCCGGCCTGACGCGCCTCAAGGTCGATATGAGCGCTGAGCCGGATCTCGCCGAATCCTGGACGAATTCCGCCGACCTCACGGAATGGACATTCGTTCTGCGCAAGGGCCTGACCTTCCATGACGGCTCGCCTTGCACGGCGGCCGATGTGGTCGCGACCTTCGAGGCCATTCTCGACGCCAAGACGGCTTCGCCCGCGCGCCAGAATGTCGGGCCTATCGCCAAGGTCGCGGCCAAGGACGACAACACCGTCGTCTTCAGCCTGTCGGCGCCATTCGCCGATCTGCCGGTGACGCTGGCCTACACCAACGCCAAGATCGTGCCGGCGGCTATCATCAAGGGCGGGCTGGAGAAGCTCGACCGTCAGGCGATCGGTACCGGGCCGTTCAAGCTCGTCTCCTTCGAGCCGGAGCGCCAGATCGTCGTTGCCCGTAACGAGGCCTATTACGACAAGGCGCGGCCGTATCTCGACAAGGTCGAGGTCGTCGTTTTCCCGGATGTGAGCGCCGAGGTCTCTGCGCTCATCACGGGCGGTACTGATCTCATCACCACCACGCCGCCGACCGAGTTCGGCCGGCTGCAAAAGGCCTCCGGCGTCAAGGCGCTGCGCGTGCCCTCGGGCCAGTTCTGCAACGTCAATTTCGGCTGTGACCAGAAGCCCTTCAACGACCTGCGCGTGCGTCAGGCGCTGGCGCTCGCCGTTGATCGCTCCGCGATGGTCGACTTCGTTACCGAAGGCTTCGGTTCGCCCGGCAACGACACGCCGCTTAACCCGGCCTACCGATTCCATTCGGAGCAGCCGCTGCGGAAGGCCGACATCGCCAGGGCCAAGGCCCTTCTGGCCGAAGCCGGCTATCCGAAAGGGCTGGAAGCGACCCTGATCGCCTCGGATCGTCCCGGCCAGCGCACGCAGCTCGCTGTGGCCCTGCGCGAAATGGCCAAGCCCGCCGGCTTCGACATTAAGGTCGAGACCATGCCGCACGCGACCTATCTCGACCAGGTCTGGAAGAAGGGATCCTTCTATGTCGGCTTCTACAACATGCAGGCGACGGCCGACGCCATCTTCTCCCTGCTCTACACCTCGAACGCCGCCTGGAACGAGACGCGCTGGAACAACTCCGCTTTCGACAAGCTCATCTTCGAGGCGCGCGCCACGGTCGACGAGACCAAGCGCCGCGCGCTCTATGCCGACGCCCAGAAGCTGATGAACGCCGAGGTGCCCTCGATTATCCCGGCCTTCTTCGACCTGCTTGGCGGGCAGCGCGACTGGGTGGAGGGCTATCAGCTACATCCACGCGGCGCGGTCTTCCGGCTCGATTTCGTCTCGCTCGGCGCCGCCGCGCCGAAGCGCGGCTGAGCGAAGAACGAGGCATCCGCGCGTGTCGCCGGCCTATATCCTCAAGCGGATCCTGCTGATCGGCTACACGCTGCTGGTCGTGTCGTTGATCGTCTTCGCGATCACGCAGATCCTGCCGGCGGACGCGGCCGTCATGATACTGGGTGAAAACGCGACGCCAGATGCGCTGGCGGCGCTGCGCACCAAGATGGGGCTGAACGATCCCGTCTGGATGCAGTATCTGCATTGGCTCGCGGGCGTCGTCCGCGGCGATTTCGGGCTTTCGATGCGCACCGGACAGCCGGTCGCGCCGGCGATGGTCGAAGCGCTCGGCCGCTCGCTGCTGCTGGCGCTGTTCTCGATCGTGCTGATGCTGGTCCTTGCGATTCCGCTCGGCATCGTCGCCGCGGTGCGCCGCGGCAAAGCCGCCGACCTCGGGGTCAGCTTTCTCTCCTATGTCGGCGTCTCGTTGCCGGAATTCGTCACCGCCACGCTCGTCGTTCTGGTCCTGGCCGACTGGCTGCAATGGCTGCCGGCGACGGGCTATGTCCCGCTGACCGAAGACCTGCTGCGGGGACTGAGGCACCTCGTCCTGCCGGTGCTAACCGTTTCGCTCATCCTGATAGCCCATGTTTCCCGCATGGTGCGTTCCGAGCTGGTCGATGTGCTGCATTCCGACTACATCCGCGCAGCGCGGCTCAAGGGCCTGTCCAAGCGGAAGGTGCTGTTCAAGCACGCGCTGCGCAACGCGCTGCTACCGACCATCACGATCGTGGCGCTCGATGTCGGCTATCTGCTCGGCGGCGTTATCGTGGTCGAGGAAATCTTTGCACTGCCGGGGATCGGCCGTCAGATCATTGTTGCCATCCAGAGCCGTGACCTGCCCTCCATCCAGGCCGGAGCGCTGATCATGGCGGCGACCTACGCGCTCGCCAATTTCCTCGCCGACATCGCCTATGCCTGGCTCGACCAGAGAATCCAGTATGATTGAGATTCTCAGGCGGATGCTGCGCTCGCCGCAAGGCGCGCTCGGACTGGTCATCGTCGGGCTGATCCTGCTCGTGGTCGTCGTCGGGCCGTGGCTTGCGCCCTACGACCCCGAGAAGATGGCGCCGCTGATGCGCTACAAGCCGCCCAGCTCGCAATTCTGGCTCGGCACCGATCAATATGGCCGCGATACCCTGAGCAGGCTGCTGCATGGCGCTCGCGCCACCGTCCTCTTGGCCGTGCTGGCGACGGCGCTGGGCACGTTGGTTGGGGCCATCGCAGGGACGGTCTCGGCTTTCCTCGGCGGTCGCAGCGACGAGGCAATCATGCGCACGGTCGACGCGATCATGTCGATTCCGAGCCTGTTGCTTGCGCTGCTGATAGTGAATCTGCTCGGCAAGAACAGCGTCAATGCGCTGCTCGCCATCGCGCTCGCCTTTGCACCCGGCATGGCCCGCGTCACGCGATCGGTCGCGCTTGCTGTGCGCAAGCAGGACTATGTCAACGCCGCAATCGCACGCGGCGAAAGCGCGGCCTTCATCGTCAGGCGGGAGATGCTGCCCAACGTCGTCGCCCCTATCGTTGTCGAGATGACGATCCGCGTCGCCTTCGCGGTGATGCTGTTCGCGACGCTCTCCTTCCTCGGCCTCGGCGCCCAGCCGCCGGCTTCCGAATGGGGCTTGATGGTCGCGGAGGCGCGCCGCTTCATGCATTTGAGCCCCTGGATGATCCTTTGGCCGAGCCTCGCAGTCGCGCTGGTAGCGATCGGTTTCAACCTGCTCGGCGACGGCCTGCGCGATGCGCTGAACCCGAGGAATTGAGCCGATGGCGACCCCGATCCTCGACATCGCCGGCTACGGCCTCGACTACGCCACGCCGACGGGCTTTGCCCGCGCACTGGACGACGTGACGCTGTCCATCGCCAGAGGCGAGGTGTTGGGCCTTGTCGGCGAATCCGGCTCCGGCAAGACGTCGCTCGCCTGGGCGATCATGCGTCATCTGCCGGAGAGTGCGCGCGAGACCGGCTCCATCAAGCTGACGGCACAGGATCTGCTCAAGGCCTCCACAACTGAGATCGGGGCGATGCGTGGCAAGCGCATCGGCATGGTCTTCCAGGATCCGAGCACCTCACTCAATCCTACGCTATCACTCGGCGAGCAACTCGCCGAGGTGCTGGTGCGCCATCGCGGCCTGACGAGCAGGCAGGCCTGGGCCGAGGGCGAAGAGCGCCTCGCCCATGTCGGCCTGAAGATGCCAGCGCAGATGATGCGGCGCTACCCCCATGAGGCCTCGGGCGGCGAGAAGCAGCGCGTCGTGATCGCGACCGCCTTCGCCTGCCAGCCTGAATGCATTATCTTCGATGAACCGACAACGGCGCTGGACGTGATCACGGCACGCCAGATCCTCGACCTGTTCAAGGAGTTGCAGGCCTAGACCAGTGTCGCCTCGCTCTACATTTCGCACGATCTCGCGCTCGTCTCACAGATCGCGACGAAGGTCGCGGTGATCCACCGCGGCGGAATCGTCGAGCAGGGAGCCGCCGAAGAGGTATTCGCTCGCCCGCGCGATGCCTATACGCGGAAGCTGTTCGCCGCCGTGCCCCGGCCTGACCACCGCCTCGTCGAGACGGCGGCGCCAGACGCCGGAAAGCCCCTGGTTGAGGTCGAGAAGGTCAGCGTCCTTTACGGCCACAAGCCTTTTCTCGGCAACCTGCTCGGCCGCGCGAACATGCAGTTCACCGGGAATCGCGAGGTCAGCCTCTCGGTGATGCCGGGCGAGATCCTCGGCATCGTTGGCGAGTCGGGTTCGGGCAAGTCGACGCTCGCCAAGGCGATGACGGGCCTCAACCGCTTCGAGGGCGAGATCCGTTTTGCCGGCCGCCGGATCGCGGGGCTTCGCGACATGGACCGCGCCTATCGCCGCGACGTCCAGATCATCTTCCAGCATCCGGACTCCTCGCTCAATCCGCGCCATCGCATTCGCGAGATCCTGTCGCGGCCGCTCGAACTCTATGGCGATCCCGGCGCGCGCAAGGACGCGGCTGCGATCGGCGAGCTGCTGGAGCAGGTCAGGCTGAGTGCCTCCTATGCCGACCGCTACCCGCATCAGCTCTCCGGTGGAGAAAAGCAGCGCGTGGCGATTGCGCGCGCTTTCGCCTCGAAGCCGAAGCTCGTGATCTGCGACGAGATCACCTCGGCGCTCGACGTTTCGGTGCAGGCATCCGTGATCGAGCTTCTGGTCGATCTGCAGAAGCGCTTCGGCACGGCCTATCTCTTCATCACCCATGATCTCAACCTGGTACGACAGATCGCCCACCGTATCGCGGTGATGTACCGCGGGGACCTGGTCGATCTCGTCGACGTCACCGCGCTCTCTGGCGGAATCCTCCACCCTTACACCCGTTCCCTGCTCGAGGCCGTGCCAGCTCCGGCCACGGCTGCCGCCTGACATCAGAGGCCATCACGATGCCCCCACGCGACCTGATCCATTCGCTCGACGAGAAAGCCTGCCTGGCGCTGCTGTCGGACTGGGCGAAACATAAGAGCTATTCCGAGACAGAGGGTGAGCAGGAATTGGTGCACCACGTCGTCGACCAGATGAAGGCGATGGGCATCGAAGCGGAGGCGCAGGCCTTCGACGGGGGTCGCCGCGCCAACGCCATCGGTCGCTGGAAAGGTACTGGCGGCGGCAAGAGCCTGATGTTCAACGGCCATCTCGACACCAACCCGGCTACCGAAGGCTGGACGGTCGATCCCTGGGGCGGGCTGGTCGACGAAGAGTTCATCTACGGCATCGGCGTCTCGAATATGAAGGCGGGCGACGCTGCCTCATACTGCGCGGTGAAGACGCTGCTCGATGCCGGCGTGAAGCTGAAGGGCGACGTGGTCCTGACCTATGTGGTCGGCGAGCTGCAGGGCGGCGTCGGCACCGTCGCGGCGATCCGCAACGGCATCCGGGCCGATTATTTCGTCAACAGCGAGCCAACAGACGTGCAGGCCGTGACCATGCACGCATGCGCCTTTTCCTTCGTGATCGAGCTCATCGGCAATACGCGCCATCTCTCCAAGCGTGAACAGGCGGTCGACGCGATCATGGCGGCTTGCGACCTAATTCCGCGGCTCAACGGCATGAAATTCTCCGGCGCGCCGAGTGCCGAGCATGAATCGATCAACCGGGTACACGTAGGCGTCGTCCATGGCGCTCTCGGCAAGGAACTGCACGAGTGGCGCGCTCCGCAGGTCGCCGACTACTGCAAGCTCAAGGGTTCCGGCCGTTTCGCACCAGGCCAGACGCAGGAAGGCGCGCTCGGCGACATGACACGCGAACTCACTGCCCTCGAACAGCGCTTCCCGGGCCTCAAGACCTCGATCCGCATCGAGAAGAAGGAAGGCCACCAATCGATGCCGGCCTTCGAGGTCGCCAAGGACGCCCGCGTCGTCAAGGTGATCAACGCAGCCTATGAGACAGTACGCGGCGAAAAGCAGCCCACTGGCGCGATCACGCCGCCCGGTTTCTTCGGTACCGACGCTGGCCATCTCTATGCGGAGGCTGGAATGGAAGGCATCGTCTGCGGGCCTGGCGGGCGCTACAACACCATGCCCGATGAGCGCGTCGAAATTCGCGACTTCCTCGACATGGTTCGCATCTATATCCTGACCATCCTGGACATCTGCGAGGTGGCGTGAGGGCGCCTGCCTCGCGCCAGGAATTTGCGGTGCGGGTCGCCACGGCCC
>Ga0307510_10012128_pt1 | contig 10217 bp, 7 predicted proteins | sample 12_EM_MG_FD_207224 | JGI IMG/M metagenome (GOLD analysis project Ga0307510, IMG submission 207224) | Populus trichocarpa ectomycorrhiza microbial communities from riparian zone in the Pacific Northwest, United States - 12_EM | ecosystem: Host-associated > Plants > Roots > Unclassified | place...
CCTACCGTCCATTATTCACCTGTCAAAAATGTGGCTTTTCAAACGTATACATTCCTTTGTGTCTCTGGTGCAAGTGGTCATCTCCAGAAGCAGTTGACGCCTTCAAATCTGCGACTTCACGACGCGATCGGCGTATTAGCGGCCCAGGTCGAGTCACCTGGAAACCAGACCTCCCAGACGACTTGAGAGGTGGACCCACAGCGTTACCGATGAATCCTCCGGGCCTGGAGTCTTTTGATGGTTCCGAACCGGCAGTTGCCACACATCATCCTCTCCCTTGCCCGGCCCTTGCCGCCCAACCTCATTACCATGCTGACCGGAACTCGATCGTCAAAGCAACCGTTAGAGCCACCAGTGATCTGATCACCGAACTCCCTCATAAAACTTGCGCACTGCGCATTCGCCGCGGATTGCCAGCTACAAGTGTGATCGTGCCTTCTCGATACCCAACCACATCGATACCCACCATCCCTTCGCCTTCTTCAAATACCGCGTCGGTGCCAGAGCAAGTCAGACACACGAATAATCACCCTCTTTCACTCCCCCCAATCGTCTCTCCCTCCCACACTCTGCGTCGAAAACACCATATGACGTTCCCAAGGCAGAAATCTACACGCTCTCTTCGTTCATGGACACCTGCCATTTCACCTCCCCAGCCTGTTCCCGTTACGTCCGTGGCACGTCTTGGTCACCCAAGTCGGCCATACTACACAGCGATCCGACCACATCTCAATAATGAGGGGATTTCACCGCGTCCTAATACACCGACAACACCCGTCTCTGCCCCTCCCACGTTAACCGATAAATGTCAATCGCTGCCATCGCCACCTCCTGGGCGGCCTAGTTTTGAGTTTGCACGCCCACGAAGCTCGACGGTGTCTGGTTGGTCGTTGAGTGGGGAAATTGAGCTGCAGATCGAGCTTTCACAGAGGAGAGGGAAGGATGGCGTGGTGACCGGCTCGGGAAAACGAGGGAGCATTGTACGGGGAGTACGGAAACTGGGAACTGGTCTCCGCGATCTTGTCCTATGGCGGGGTTAGGACTGTTGGTAAGTGGGGCGCACGCAACTAACGAGATGACAACGATTTTTGCACGATATTCATGACGATACCCAAATAATGTTTTGTGTCTAGTTGGAAATGAAAAAAAAAACACTCATTACAGTCCACAGGCTCCATAAGGTCTTGGCCTCCACGTGATGACGACTCGTGTGGTATGACACATGCATATTGGCTGCGACTTCCGGTCAAGTATAGCGATGTCATTTCTGATTCGTAGGAGGCTTGCGCATTGATGCATTTGATGGCTCACACCCAGGCTCTCCCTCGGCGCGAGAACACGAGAAAGGGGCGATTACATAATCACTTCAACTGACGGTTTAGTCGCGCGATTGGCGTTCGCGCGAGCTTCGGCTTTTCCTCTTGCCACGTTCATAGTTCACCTTTGCTGTTGGTTGCTCGAAGCACGAACGCGCCATTCCTTTTCGTGCAGATCCTCCTCTGCAGACACAACATTCTTTTCCCGTCTCTGCTTTACAAAATTCCATTGACACCCAAACGCCACAATATAAACTCACTTCTACGGTTTCTCTTCATATCCTTCATCTTCCCGTCCAGGTGATACCACCTGCCAAATCATGAACGTCAGAAAGATAATCGAATCTTATGAGCAAGAGAAAATTTCCGCAGCCTCAAACCCTCCCCCTCGTACCCCGGCGTTTCGTTCACGTCCTCGTCCTCGCCCACGTACACAGCCTACGGATACCTCCCTCATCCCCCCTAACCAACGGTCGCTACGGACACCGCGACCGTCGAGCCTCAAGACAGTTAAGGAGGAACGGCCCGTAACCGTTATCCTGAAAGTGCGTCTGCATTTCCTGAATCTATGGTCCTCCGTTGACCACCGTACGCAGGAGTGCATGAATGAACTTCAGGCCGAACAAAGGACACATGCCTCTCATTTCTCCGTTCCTTTGTGCGTCCGTCTTTCTGTATCCTAGTAACACTCTAATACGTTTGGACAGAACATCGGATACGAGCCACAATTCCGGCCATCCTTCGATAACCTCCGCTGAACTTCTATGCACCCTTACGCCGCCTCCTTTTGCACCATCTAGCACGTCTCCGGACCACTCATCTTCCTCTTTCGTACCCCTTTCCAATAATTCGACGAAACTCGCTCTACAAAGGAGGGCCAACCTTCGTGCGCGTCGCCAACAACGGTATTCACGTGAGGAATCTGCCTTGGCCACTGCTCTGAGGCGACCTGCCGAGTATGAGCGAATTTTTCCCTCGAGGCCCTTGACACAATATGCCGTAAAGCAACTCGAATTACGCATTAGGGATGCCAAGGCCCGTCTTGCGGAGTTACGTGAGCTCCTCCGGGACGACACGACTGATCAAGTGACGCATCAGGCGTTACTCCGCACACGTTGGATGTTAGAGCGCTGGGTTTCTTCGGTTGAGAAGGAAGCCTATCGTGCGAGTACATCCACAGGTCGTCCGATTCCGCCTGTCATCCCTTCAACACGACAGACTCGACTAGATTCAAACTTGGCCTATTTCTTCGCCCATTCTCCCACGCGGACGGCTACGTCTTCGTCTCAACACAGATTTCCGAGTCCCAGTGAGCCACCCCGTAGGATCTCCAGGCACAATGTAGAGCCCCCACAATTGCGAAACTGGCCGCTGACAACAACACTCCGCGTGCCGATGAAATTGAAGGCGTTCCCCCCTGGGTCTTATGATACCAACTCTGAGCGATCTATCGCAACACCTGCCCCAGACGATCCTCCCTCATCCCCGGAACAGTCATCCCCCAGTGAAGTAGATTCGATGCCTCCCATCTCCGAGCCTTCTTCCCCTCTGCAAGCTACATCTATTATGTCCAGCTTCCCTCCTATTCCAGATACTCCCCTCGATGACTCCCAGACCCAGACATGGTCTGGTTTTGCAGTCATTTATGCACCACCACAACCATCTGATGAGGAGCTCCTGGCTGCTTTAGGTGCTGACATGGAGACAGTTCCCATGCCCGAATACGTGTCATACCTACTCAACCAGCTGGAACCAATCGGAGAAGGCGTGCTTCTACCCGGGATATCACGAAGGGGGACGACAACCTCACTTGGGTTTGAGATCATCTCGAGGCCATCTATTGAGGTCTACGAGTATCCCGATCTCCCACGCTCGCGTTTGCTCGTCCGTAGGAGCGTGCGGATCCCCCCTCCTATCCGTACTCGGTTGGGAATTTTATCTGGACTACGCGTGGTGTGCGAGGATTCTAGTCTCCTTGAACCACCGGGTAGCCCGTCCGCTCAAGGACAAGCATCCCCCCGATCCGGTGTTTTCTCCAAGATGAGGAGGAGCATGACGGCGCGGGCTTGCTAGTCAGCGCACTTGACGACTATAATTATGGACTGTGTGGATTGTTGGTATCTATCACCTTGATATCATACTACTTTGTTACCTTCCCTCTTTCTGCGGATTCACTTCATATCCTTTCGTGGTCTTATCATCGTTAGGCGTGTCTTGTACATCTGCCCCTCGCGAGTACCATTTACCATAATCATAATCTATCAGTCACCGGAAGACCGGGCCGTTCACATCGATCATGAATAAGCTTTCGTCATCGCGCTATCGAAGATGAGTTACTACCCGCGTCCACAGTCCAGTCAGGACAACAGAATTTTAAATCAACTATCCTAGAGCCGTTACGGTAAAATGTCAATTTCTGTTCATTCGGCTGCCCAGAACAGTATGTCTTTTGAGTGTTCACCTAAATGCATTACTTGCGTTGACGAGTTCCTTGTCTTCTAGATCAGCTATCCGTATTACGTTCTCTTGTCTCCGAGAATCCAGCTTCTGTCAACGCTGTCGACTCTGTGGGTGTTTCATTATCGTGACTAGAATGCTTTCTATGACAAACACGGCGCACACAGGACAGTCGTACACCGCTACATTGGGCTGCGTCAGCAGGCCACGTAGACGTTGTCACGTACTTGCTAGAAAATGGTGCTGAGGTTGATCAAGTTGATGATAGTGGATGGACCGCACTGCATATCGCAGGTTGGTGTGACTAGCCTCTCTCTATCTTTCCGGATAATGTCTCGGTTTTAGTCAGTGCTGGCCAAGAGGAGGTAGTGCAAGAGCTGGTTGGGGCGGGAGCCGACGTGAATAGGAAGAACGACAAGGGAATCGCCCCGCTGTTCGTGTTTCAATTTCTGTCTGACTCAGTACCTTACATGTTCCACGGCACTTTAGACACTATGCGGCCTCAAAGTCACGTATTGAAGTCCGTGTCCTGTAGCACACCTTTCCGGACGATCATACTCACTTCCTTATAGATTGGTCGCTTTTTGATCTCTCGCGGTGCTGACGTACGTACCGTTTGGAGAAGTTTATTTCATCGTCTCTCAACGCTCCCTGAGCAGATCAATGCACGCGATAAAGCAAATCAGCACCCTCTGTACGGCGGTCCTCACCACTTCGAAAAGCTGGCAATTAATCATGCATTTACTGCAGCCACCGTGCCGCGACGACTGGTTCCACTGGATTTGTGACCTTACTACTTCATCCCCCCGAGGGCAGTCCCAAGACACGTCTGAATACTGGAGATCGCATGGGTACGTAACCTGACCTTGCATGGTTTCGTAGAGTTGAAGGATGGGGCGATCGGAAGGCAACACGCCCTTACACCTCGCCATGGAATCGGCGCATGGCGAGGCGGCCGCTTTGCTCATTGAGGCCGGCGCGGACAGGTCACGCGTATGTCATTGCGTTTGTAACCAGTTATTTGTACTACGAACTGATGCGCGCATATATGTAGTTGAATTTAGACGAGCAAACAGCAGAGCAGCTCGAGGGGGTCGGCGGAGTGGAGCAACGAAGAGCACGTGCCTACGTCATCGATCGTTGTGGACCGACGGCTTGATGTGCTGGCTGGCGAAGTGTATGCCTGGGTCACGAGAATGGGAATAAGGCCTATGTAGCCTTGTTTAAATTCCTGGTTCCCACATGTATTGAGTCAAATACAGAAGAGAAGAGCGGTATTCGCTAAGCTTGTAAACTGCTTGTAATGGAAGCGCCCGTGGGAAGGCAGTTACGTAACATATGTTTTGTTTCGTCGTCGTGCTTGCCCACTCTACCTTTCTTTCGACCAACATCTTCTTCTCACAACTCTTGTAATCTCCTTCAACTAGAAACCCCGTATTGTATCTGTATTCTCTATTGTAAGCTCTCTCTCTTGCTTTGGCGTGCTGACGTCGTAGGGCGGATGCTCGCGTCGGAGATAGATGTCTAACTTGTCATTATTTTTTCTGCTTTGTACGTGGTGGATAGAACCCTGTCTTTCCAAAACCACATCTCCTGTCATCTCCATCGAATTCAAAGAAAAAAAAACCATTCATTCACCGCTGTTTGATATCCTGAGCTTCGCAAGCCATGGCTGATGACGACTTCGACCTCTATGGCGAAGATGACGGTTTTAGCAATCCGCCCTCCCAGATTCAGGTGGGCTAACGTTTTTTTTTTCGTGCTCTCTGTCTCTTGCGTTAATCGAGAAGGGAGGAGAGGAAGAGATAGAAGCAGTGCAGGTGATGCAAGAAACTGTTGACCCAAGGGTGGGTGACAAGCGGCCGCGCGAGGAGGACGAGTCAGATGCCCAAGTCGCCCCTGTACCCATACAGAGCTACGTCGTCAAACAAGAACCCCCCACAGGTCCACGGATTTCTTCTGGGCCAGGAGGAAGCGACATGTCGAATGGGACTATGCAATCCAACAGTGCAATGAGCCAGAGTCAAATGATTGAGGATGGTTATGACGCTCTGTACATTGGGGATCTGCAATGGGTGCGAAGTTACCCCGCTTTGTGGAAGTATATGCTGACCGTCTCGTTGTGGGACCCTCTAGTGGACGACGGATGAGGATTTACGCAAGGTAGCCATTGGCGTTGGCGTATCCATTGACCATAAAGACATCACGTTCTCGGAACACAAAGTCAATGGCAAAAGTAAAGGGTGCGCTGTCACGATACCCACCCTTCCCTACACTGACCTTGTATGCGCGCAGTATCGCGTATGTTGAGTGTGGTTCCCCTGCCAACGCTGCTGCTATGAAAGTGTGGTTTGACAACAAGTGAGTTGGCTTTGTCGCGATTCTTTACTGTCGTTGACACGTCGTAGTGATTTCCAAAACCGACGAGCAACTGCAAACTTGACCGGCTCTTCTCAAGGCAACCCATTCCGAACATTACCCAAAGGTATGTCTGTAGTTATTACCCATCACGTCACGGTGCCTTACGGGTACTCCACAGAGCCTCCTCCACGTCAGCAGCAAGGTACTACACAAGGGCAACAGAGCGGCGTTACTCGCGGAGGTGCAATGCCGTTCCGCGGTGGTCGCGTCGCACCTGCTAGCAATATGGTCGGCCGCGGAGGTATGGTTGGCGGCATGGGCGGCGCTCTGCCGACGAACAATATGATGGCTAGTGGCGGTGGTTTCCACAACGGGTTCGTTGGGCGTGGGGGCATGGTTCCGCAGGGTCCACGCGGGTTTATGCGCGGAGGGATGATGGGAGGTGGCATGGGTACGGGGTTTTAGCTTCTTTGTCCACATCCTGTTTCGATCCGTCGTTCTTTGTTTTCTGTCTCCTTTTCTCTCCTTGTTCTGTGTTTCGAGATGGGGCGTGTATGCTTACGTATGAGTTGTTTTCCTACGCAGGGATGGGCATGATGCCCGGGATGGGACGTGGTGCGTTCAACAACATGACAGGAATGGGCAATGGATTTGGCATGCAAGGTCATTTCAACCCAGCATTCATGCAGGGCGGCGGTATTCCTACGGCCGTTGGTGGCCAGGGTGGAGCTTTCCCACCAGATGGGCCCCGCAAGCGTTACCGTGTTGACGAGAGTAGATAACTACAGTAGCTCGGGCGACCTTTGTTATTCGCATCATACACCCTTCGTTATACTTAGTTTTTCATCGCTTCTCGGTATTCTGCAGTGATGGTCAACATGACTGTCCACTGGTATTCAATGCAAATCTATCTGGGTTACAGTACACATGAGGTGTTGCGGTATGTTGTTGCGTCAAATGAAACCAATACGTGAGTAAAGCGACATAAGAAATACAGAGTCGTAGTGAATATAAAGCCCGACCTTGGGCAGGGACGTGGGTAGGCTCAAAAGGGCATAAAATGATGGTAGAAAAAACAGGATGTGGCAGTCAACCACTGTGCTCTCGCTCCTTGCGACGGCGGCGTTTCTCTTCATCGTGGCGACGCTCTTCTTCTTCTGCCTCGAAATCTTCCTTCTGGCCAATCCGAGCGCTAAAGGCCAATATTAGGTTGACGAGGAGTGGCTCAACAAAACATGGGACGCACCTAGTGAGCTCCTCCCGCTCCAGAGCTGTCATATCAGCCTCCATGTCTTCGTCATCGCTCAAGACGTTTCGTGACACGTATTTGGAGCGATCGCGTCCAAAGATCTTCCAGATTTCGTCCTGGATACCGCGTGGGGCACCAGCAGTCCGTTTGTGCGGGCGTCGGTCGTCCTCGGAATCGGATTCAGAGCCATCATCGATCGACGGGGGTGACCGCGCCCGTTTGTTCGATAGAGGCGCATTCGAGCCCAAAGTACTCTTTTTAGTCTGTGATGAAGGGCGAAGGGGGGGCTTGCTCCCAACAGAGGAAGTTTTTGGGGCAGTCTTGGGAGTGGATCGCAACGAGGAGAAAGACGGCGTTCTCGAGAGAGGAGGGTGGGGAGACGATGATTTCTTGGTCGTGGATGATGTCACGTTAGACCGTTGGGGCAATACAGTGGGGGTGCTGGTGCCTGAGGTGGCCGGAGATGGAGAGCTGGCCTTAGTCGCAGGGGCACTCTTGGACTTATTACCGAACCAGTCGTGGAACTCGCGAGCTTCTTCTCCTTCCAGTGTCTTGATTTCGCGGGCCTTGGCTCGGTCGCGCAGGATCTCGTCAATGGTTCGCGTGTCTCGCTTTACCGTATTGAGCTTGGTCAGGGTATTGGGCATAGCAGCCAGGCGCGCCCGAACTGACTTGCTGTCGTTCGCGGATCCGCCAGCTACCTGTGAGGCGGAAGTTATGTTGAGAGCGCCACCAGGTAGACGTCTTCCAGTCCTAGATGTCCCCGCAGATGACCCAGCACGGCGTGTAGACGTCTGGGAAAACTGTAGCTGCAGGCGCCTCTCACGCTTCTCTTCGCGAGTAAGGGCAAGACTTGCATCTCCCTCGCTGCCATCATCAGATGTCCGTTTGATGGCCGAGGAGGATGCTGGACGGCGCGATGATGTGTCCTTAGCTCTCTTTGGGCCGTAGACCAGAGCCTGGCGCTGCTCTTCTTCCCGCCGTTCCATCTCCTTCAGCTTCGCCTCGCGCTCCCGTTCCCGTTTAAGCTGTCTCTCCTTTTCACGTTTCTGTTCCTCTAGTTGATGCCGTAACATCTTGGCTTGCTGCTCGCGCTCCCTACGATCCTCCTCCTCTTGCTGGCGTCGACGAGTTTCCTCCTTCCGTCGTCGCTCTGCCTGGATGGAATCAGCTGCCCGTGTAGACTCTTGAGTCTGTGCTTGGCTGAGTGCTATGAGAGCAGCGAAACCGCTACTTGTCATGATTGGAGACCCGGAGGGGGAGGAAGGTAAAGGAAGGTAAATGGCAAGAAGGAACGAACAGAAGGAATGGCACTGCAACTAGTAGCCACAATAGTTCCGCTCCTGGTCTGGTGGCTCTGTGGCGTGGCTCAGCGTCTACGATTATGACAAAGCATTTCCACGTGCTCCTTGAGCTGCTAGCTGCTACAAGTACTCATGTTTATTTTGACATGTCTTTAATGTAAGATTACCTATATAATAGGGGCTTTCAAAGTTACCATTAATTAGCCCATTTTTATGTTCATTTCATCATTATTTTCATTATTCATTTATGGTTGAAATAAGGAAACCAAAAATGCAAAGTTTAATTGCCATCAGGGGCTCCTACTTTTATAATGGCCATTAATGTTGACACTGAAACAAGCAGTTGCTAGGCACAGCTAAATTGGAGATTAAAATAGTTTGGTGCTGACACCATGTGAACCAGAATACTGGCCATTATAATGGCCATTATTTTTTCTTTCTGTGGAGGGGGGTTTCAAAGTTGCCCATTAATTGATGATTATTTATTTCATTATTCTATCCATTATTCCAGATTTGGCCCTTAAAAATACTTAATGGTAATATTATAATAATGTACTCAATAATGGGCTGAAATAATGGAACTTTGAAAGCCCCTATTGCTAGATTGAACAGTGCTATAAGGCCAGCTTAGGTGCTACATGTAGCCTTGGAATTGACCACTGCACATGATGTATTTTTTTTCTTTTTTTCTTTTTTTCTTTTAAATCAATTTAAGTGCACCTCAGGGTACAGAACCCCATGTAGCACTTCGAGTTTAAGTAATAACAGGAACTATGTACTGGGATGTACTATTGTGTCCACTGTGTTTGAAAGTCACAGGGTTTTTGAAAATTTGAAATATAGCACTTCCTCCTCAAAAGTGCACCCTTGGATACCTCGGGATGAGTGTTCATAGTGCATACAAAGTTGTCTGTAAAGTTTATTTGAAGAAAAGTCACCAAGTTTTTGTTGGGGAATAGGAAAACTAGGAAAATTTTTGGGTGATCAGCAGAAAATCATGTCTGGCTCATGTTCAAGATGGAAAATTGCAGAAATAACTTGATACAGTCAAATATCATGTCTATACAAGGCTCTGTGTAAAATCTCAGGCCTTGGAAATAACTACAGCATACATGGCAGAGATTTTGAAAGGAGAGTGACTATTCCGTGACTATTCATCCTAAGCAGAGTTTCAATGGCAAACCCGATTTGTTAATTGCTTGTGATGTGTGATTAGATGCATTGCACATTATGCATTGGCCCCTCAAGCAGAGGGTCAATTGACTTGACAGGCGCTGTGACCACTGTGACTGAAAGTTTTCAAAAACCCCATAATCACTCTGGTAAGGTGCTCCTCAGAACACAACCCCATATATCTATCCTTTATGCTTTATAGACACTATAGCGAGGACGGGAAGTCCACGGGTGAGTTCAATATAACAAGAGGTCTGAGATCAGAGAGAGAGAGAGAGAGAGAGAGAGAGTGTGTGTGTGTGTGTGTGTGTGTTGGTCCGAGGCTGCGTTCTGGGTGCGAATGCGCAGACAAGGCGG
>Ga0307510_10012130_pt1 | contig 10215 bp, 14 predicted proteins | sample 12_EM_MG_FD_207224 | JGI IMG/M metagenome (GOLD analysis project Ga0307510, IMG submission 207224) | Populus trichocarpa ectomycorrhiza microbial communities from riparian zone in the Pacific Northwest, United States - 12_EM | ecosystem: Host-associated > Plants > Roots > Unclassified | place...
ACCTGTACAAGGATATAAGCATACATCGAAGGATCGGAAGGTATTGAAGCGTACATGTACTGGGCGAGCTTTGGTTTGACCATGGTTGAGCTGCCACCATATTGACCACACTTATTGTAGGGTTTGAGCCCGGGGTAAAACGGAATGCAGCACCGAGGAGGGCTGGGGCGTGGTGGGTGCATACCTGACATATTCGTAAGGAACTTGTCCTCATGTCCGAACATCGGACCCGGTCGGACGATCGTGGCAGCGGGGAATGCCTCGCGGACTGCGTTCTCACCGGCTGCCTTGGAACGATAAAACTGGGACGTCGAGGTTGGCGAAGCGTTGAGGTGAGAAACGTGGACCAGCCGGGGAACGCCAACGCTCGCGGAGACTTTGGCGATACGCCCAGCGCCGTGGGTGTGTACATCGTCAAAGGTGAAGTTCCTTTGAACGGGGAAAGGAGGGTGCAAGGGTCGGCGATCGTTGCGGTGGCACTAAAGAGAAAAAAAAAATGGATTAGACGTACTTTGTCTCGTAATCACGGCCTGCGAGATTGTACACGATGTCGGAGTGCCGGACACATTCTGCGATCTGTTCCTCGTTGCGGATGTCCCATTCCTGCCAAAAATAAATAAAAAACATTACGCTAACAGCTCATTCTTCGAAAGCGATAGTGAGACGCACCATTGGGACGACCTGGCCGAGGTCGCCGGTAACCTTCAAATGCCGCTTGTCGTCTTCATCGCGGTATGGGATGATGACCTGAGTGCCAGCCTTGGCTATGCACCAACCAAGCATCAACAACGGTCGGCTAGTCTCCGCAGAGTGAGGGAAAACGAAACGCACCGAGCTTGGAGACAAGATAGCGTCCGAGAAAACCCGTGCAGCCAAAGACTGTCGCAACGTGTCCGGTGACCGCACTGCGCCCAGCAGGACCATGCGAGACGATCGGTGGTCGGTCGGGCAAGGAAAGCAACTCGTGCACAGCGCGCTGAACCCCAAAGATCAGCGTTGACCATCTAGCGGGGAAAGTAGCAAAAGAGATGGATGTACCCTGCCTGTAGGTGCTGCCACACGCGGCAGGCGCACGAATGTGGCCGAAGCAAGGAGCATGGGTGCGGTGAGGTCTGGTCTGTCGTTTGTTTGATTGAGCTGTCGCACGGCGGGTGCGTGAGTGGCTCCCGTTTTCGGATTGGCTCGCTGTTTTCCGAATCCAGCTATCGGCAGTCACCGTAATGATCCACGTGCCAACACGTGGTCAGAACGTGCTCCTTATCTTTTTTGACCTGAGCCTTGAGGTTTCAGCGCCGACAGACTCTCTTTGCGCACACACCACTGCACCCGCACACAGAATGGTTCAAGGAACCGCTAAAGGCCTGCAATCAAGGGCCACCGCCAATAACGCGCGACGTACCCACAAGGCAGCCGCCAATACGAAGAAAGGCCGTCGAACGGTCGCCCCCAAAAAGGCTGCTGCCATCAAACAGGCCTCCCTGCACAAGGTTAGTCCCCGATTTTCTTTTTCTTTTTCTATTCTTTTCAACGCTCTCCATTCTTGTACACCCGACTGAATGGTGTGGTGCAGGCACTCAGCGCCAAGATAAACAAGTCCGTCGAACAACAGATGGTGAACGCCGCATCATCTGGAAAGCTCACGATCATGAAATCTGAAGGCACGGAGAGGTGGGTACCGCCTCCATGCTCTGCCATGTGGGCTCTTGTTTCTTTTTTATTTTCATTTTTGTCTGTTTTTGTTTTGCTATTTTTGACCGTTTCCGACGTATTACGCGGTGGAGCTTGTGGAATCAGTCTTTGCCACAGTGGCCCCCCTGTTCCGCTCGCTGTCTCATCTTTAATTTCCGGGGGCCGTATTGTTCTGACTGTACAGTGCCTCATGGTTCTCCGCATGCCACTTGCCATACTTGGCCTCGCTAACGCGTGTCCGTTCCCGATCTTTTCCAGCGCCAGCGACCCTGCCGCCAAGTCAAAAAGAAAACACACTCCGTGATCCCTGAAAGGCGGCCGCACCGCAGGAGGCCCTGGACTTGACCCAATTGTGAGAATATGCTCGCTCGGAGACGCCCGGCGCGCATATTCTGCATTTGTCGTTTTTTGGGTGCCTCTGTCAAGCAAAGATTGGCACGCGCGCAAAGGCAAGTGGCAGAGGGGAAAAGAGGGAGGGCACAAGCGAATTTGTATTTGGGTTGGGTTGAATTTGGAATTGCTGTTGAGGGGGAGAAAGGGTGGGGATGTCGTGGGTGTGGTGTTAAGCTAGGTGGGAAAAAAGGTACGGTGTACAGTGCGTTGCTTTTCTCCTGTGGCGCCACGCGGTTGGGGCGCGTCTGGCGGGGGCGCAGCGGACAACCTGCAAATGGCAACCGGGACGACGATTTGTGGTTTGCGTTGCACACTTTGGCTGCCTCACTGGTATTAGCACACACTGGCTACGTACGTAGTTTACTGCCCCGCGAACGTGGCCAACGCGCGGGGCCCCGCGCCGCCCTGCCTAATCCTCGAGGCTCGAGACGTTTTCTTATGCGGTTTCGGCGACTCGTATCACACCCCGTATTTGTTAAATTCGCCATGCGTGTCGTCGCCGCGTTTGGCCGACGACCTGATGAGCCATGGTACCTGCCATACCTCTTCCACGTGTATTCTAGGGGAAAGAGACAACCCCACCGCGTGCTTGTGTGCGGTGGACACGAATCGTTCTGCAAGTCGCACGGCGTGCAAGATTACGTGTGGGGGACGGACGCCGCTGTTTATTGCACTCACAGTCAAACGCAGGGGTGAGGAAAAGAACAGGTGGAGTAGTACCAAGACAGCTACGTAAAGTGCAGTGCGGGGTATCGAAAGAGGGATAAAGGGGAATTGCAAAGCATGAGAGGGGTTGAGAGAGACAGAGCGTTCAATGCATGGAAAACTGGAGGAAGGGGCGTTGTGCGTGCGTTCGCGACGAGGCAGAAATACCGAGATACCGCGGCGATGGCGAACGCTGCACTCCCAACTGCAGGAGAAAACCTTTGAAAAAAGAAGCATCTGAAACAAAAACTGGGCATGGCGTGGCAACAATGAGATTGGGCATGAGAATGAGTACAAGAATTGCATGATGACCGATAGCTGTGAGAAACGTGCTTGCTGATTGAATTGAACACAACGTGAAAAGGAAAACAGATATGATGCAAAGAGATGGATCGAAAAGAGAAGAGAGATGCAGGAGAAGGTGGGTCATACGGAGCGACGATTGGAATGAAGAAAAATGAAATGACCAAAAAAAAAAAAAAAGAAACCACTCCCCGCACGCGAAGTGTCCGTTTTTTTAAATGTTTTTTTAGAGTTCGTGGTGAGCAGCGTCATCACTAGACGACAAAGGCTGTTCCTTCAGCTCAGTGATCTTCATGTGAATGTGAAGGAGCGTCCGGCGCTGAAACTCTGGGAACGCATCTTCCTCTTTGAACTGCGAGTCCATAAAGTGCATGACCTTCTCCATCGCCTCGAGAGCCTCGGACGGGGAGGGAACGGGCGGGGGGAAGCCGTCTGCGTAGCAGTCAAAGACGTGCATGCGTTGCTGCCGCAGCCGCGGCAGAGGAAGCGAAAAGTCCTGATTCGCGGACGACACGTGGTCCGGGACGCCAGGGTTGTTGTACCTCCCGGCGAGGTCCGCCGGAGGCTGATCAGAGGACGCAGAGGAGAGTGACGTGAGCGCGGAAGAGGGGGCCCCGTCCGAGCCGGCAGTCTGGATGCCCGATGGGGGCGGCACGCCACGGGTGGGAGACCCCACGCGCACCGGGGACGGCAGGCTGCAGTCAACGGTGCTGCTGCTCCCGCTGCCACCGCTGCTCCCGTGAGAGCCACCGCCGGAATCCGCACCACCGGATGAATCGACGGACATGTTTCCCGGCCGTGGCGTCGCGGACCTCCTCAACGTGTTGTCCTCGACCGGTGGGTACAGGTCGTTCTGGACGAGGTAGTCCGCGATCGACATCCCAAAGTGCGTCGTCGTCGAGTCCCCCGCATCCACGCCGTGCAGGCGACCTAACCGTGCGTTTCTCCCGTTTCCGTGGAACTGGCCACGACGGATCCCGTGTCTGTGTTTGAAGTTCTCGACCCACCCGGAGCTCGCCTTGAATTTGTCCTCGGGGATCTGGAGCTGTTTCCCGACCTCTTTCGCCTTGTTTCGGATCACGGAGTCGGTCAGCTGCACCTTCTTGTCTCGGCACTCATACAGCCACTTGGCGAGCTCGGACTCAATCTCGGGGAACTTTGAAGGCCTGGAAGAGCCGAAGAGCGAGAGAGAGAAAATTGCGTTTAGGCTAAAGGCTGGAGCGGGAAGAATGGAACATACCTGTGTTTAGCAGTATGAGGCTCCTCCCCGTCCGGCACGTTGAGCCATTTGCTCTTCTGTTTCAGAATTTTTGATACCGTGCTGCGTTCGACGCCCCACTTATTTGCAATGTCCTCTTGCCGGATGCCAGGGTTGTCCTGGTGGTATAGACAGATTTCTTTACGCTGGTGATTAAAGAGCCTCTGTTTGCGCGGTTTGCCGATGAGTCTATGGAGGGCTTCTGTGGGGCATTTAAAGGGCGTCCGATCGAACTCGGATCTGATGCTCGTCCCTTCGGTGAGACTCGTAATGGCAGAGGCGACGCTGTGTGCGGGAGAGACGGCGCGGGGACTGAAGCCCGGACCGGGGAATAAAGGGAAGGGATACTCCGAAGGAACCGACGGGGCGGCGTATAACGACGGCAGTGGCGGCACGGAGAGGGGGTCTTGATGCGCAGAGATGGGGGTGTGCGTATGCTCTGAAGGTTCCCCTGATGGCATGCCGTTAGCCGGCGTCTGCGAACGCGACGGGGAAGGCTGAGTGAGATGTGGTACCTGCGCGGAAGTAGTTAGGCCGAGAGGAACATTAAGGGAGATGAAATGGAACCCAAGGGCACGCACGTCTTGCGTTTCACTCGGAGACGTCGACTCCGTACCCTCCTGATGTTGACCGGCGCCGGCGGCGGTGGGAGGCTGAGGCGTTCCGCGCAATTGGGCAGCGCGAGCCTGGCGGCGAGTCAAGATGCCGCGATGAGGACCAATGCTGCTCTCCATTTGAGGACTTGAAAAATTCAGCGGCACGGGCGTGCTGAGCTGCATTCGGGGATGATGATGATTATGAGGATGGTGGTGATTATAGAAGACTGCGGGTGAGGTCGCAGAATAAGGAAGGGTATGGATCGTAGCAGTAGGTTGGTGCATCAAAGAGTACATTCGTGAGGGGTCGGCTTGCGAGCTGGACATTAGGGCATGGGTCGAAGGCGACCACGGTGAGGCAGGCATGGGCTGGTGGAAAGAAGAACGGTGGTGGTTTGTAGGATCGGTGTACTGAGGGGGGAACACGAGTGCCTGAGCATCGGAATACGAGTGAACGGCGTTCATGGTCGAGAGACGTGGGGCATGCGCAGGAGGGGTATGGAAGGAAGGGGGGGTGATATAAGGGAAAGAGCCCTTAGCGGGGCTGTTGAGAGGGGAAAGAAGAGGGCAGCCCCGAAGAGGGAATGGAGGCAGGGCAGGGCACAAGAATGAGTCGTTCAAGTCAGTCCGACTGACCGAGATTGAGTGCTAAATGTAAGTATTACAACCCCCGGCCCGGTCCCAGGGAACCGGAATTCGGTTTCTATCATTCGAAAAAAAATATCGACGATGGTCAGTTCTCGCTAGTCTGTTCTCCCATGGCGATATCATCTTATGAACGCGTCTACTCTCGAATCAATATCCAATCGCGTCACTTCCCAACAAAAGGGCGCCCCTTCTTAGTTACTTTCTCCCGCTTACGGTCAACTCCGGCTCTCTCTATCCCACAATTCTAGTGGCGTTCTTCTCGCGCCGTCCTATGGTTCCCCTACCCATCTCGTCTCCCCCTTCCCCTCTTGCCCCCCCCTCCTCTCGCCCCCCTCTCGCGAGCGCTTACAATATCAACAAGAAAATCAAACAGCGCCGGATATTTCCGTCCCTCTCTTTGTACACGCGGTTTCAGGCTGTTTCCAGTCCCAGTCAATAGAGACCAAAATCACCTCTGCGTGGCAGTCGTGTAACCACCGAGTTCTGTCGGAAGGAATTTCTGGTTGGAACCTGCCTGTCGTTAACTGTATGCACCAGGAGTATCTTATGTCCACTAGATCGCCCGGAGCCATCGCGGACCTCCGTGTTGATGCGTACCGCACGGCCCTCAGGGTCCTGGGCGTTTCCAGACCGGACAGTGGTCCAATCTCTCATAGTCAGCCAATCTACTCCGGTCTGACTTTATCCCCCCCGTTTCGGAGTGGGGGGGATGGGGAATGGGCCCTCAAAATGTCACCACCCTCACGGTAATGCCCAGGGATGGCTCTTTCGGACCTGCAGGCTGTCAGTGGGCGCAAATGAACGCCTCATGTCCCAAGGCGTTTTTATCGCCCCAATCGCGCTTCCACTGAACTTTGCTGTTCATCGATAGGGCAGGTGCGGTCCCAGGCCTTCTCGGCTTTGCGCCTGTCACTCGCATTTTGTCACCACGTTACTTTCTTTGGGAGTCCCCCACGGTCCTATCCGCTTGTCCGGGCCCACGGTTCTAGGTGCGAATCAGGCTACTTCGTCCCGGCGTTACGATACCCTAGCCTAAACTAGGTTCGTCGTGACCGTATCTTTCAACATGGGCGTTCGTTGGCACTCTCCCTCCGTTTCCGCGACTTCCTTACACTCCACGATACACAGTCAGCAATCGCAACCCTGAGATCACCGTTAACAACAACCCACACACGTTATGAAATGTCAGCAATCGTTGTTCACTGGTTGCAATTATCCCGTTTCGTGATCTCATGGATCTCGACTCCAACTGGATTGTTTTGTCCTCCTGACCCCTCTATATCCAACCTGTCGGATCCAATAAGCTTCTCTTCTGACTCCCCTCTTTCTCCTCCTTCCTGATGGAAATAATTCGTTCATCTACGCCTCTTGCGCATTGCGTCGTCTTCTCCTTAGCGCTCCCCTTGCAACAACATTAAACCACCCCCGATAGCGGCTAGCTCGATGGTCAGGACTAGCGTAACATAAGTCATGCTACGAACGGTGCGCATAGGGTACTACCCCACATTTTAGTGTAATGTTCCCCCGTGTCGTTCTAGGTCGTTCTCCCTCTCTCCTTTCATTTACGACGTCCAGACATGGTTGGCGCAGAGCCCCCACCCCCTCGATCATTATTGCTTCGATTGGGTTCTGTTAGCCTTCATCCGTTGGCGTCACAACTCCCGACAGGATCTCAGCTTCCCTCAAACGAAATGTAGAGATCTATGGTCTGAAAACTTGTCCCCTGGGCCATTTCTAGCAAACCCTTCCAGATCGATAACCAGGGTTGATGACTCACCCCACAACCCAGTTCTCCACTGTTCGCCCATCCCCATTTCATACGTTTGCCACGGCGACCGTGCGTAGACGACGTCTATGTTGCGTAAAACGGTCCTATCGGGGGAGTGAGGACCAACGGCCGGGTCTACCAGCGGCGGATTTCGGGTCTAGTCCGTTTTGTTATTTCCCGTGAGGATTTGAATATCAAGCATATGCAGGACCGTGGGAGGCAAGTCGAGAATGACGCGCGACGCGCGTTCCCTAGAGTCAATCGCCCCACGCCACCATGGGTGGACTCGTGTTGCTGATGCCCCTATCACAGCGTCCTCACGGGGCTGTGCCTTCCGACCCGTGACTGGTTCCGGTATTCTTTTCTCTCCCTCTCACGGGTCGCGACGCCCCTGCTGGGACTTGTTGCACGTTACTCCTCCTGCCTGCTTCCTTTCCGGGGGTTTGATCGCGAGGACGTACTTCGTTTGGAAATTCTTCTCGAGCGGGGTTTTTCACCGCTGTGTAATAGGGTTTCTCCGTAATATCTCCAGAGCCATATTCCAAATTGCGAGCAATTCGATTTTCATCGGTGTGTCTGGCTGGGTCTATACAGTATGGATTGGATATCGGGAGATACTGGTACCGAGGAGGCCGACTATACGTACCGTTGTGAGGACCCGAGGAAGACGATTACATTGACCTCATATTCCTCATGGTGCTTCCATATGTGCCTGTCTGATGTGTCAGATAGACGTACAAGCTAAGAGGGTCCCAAACATACACTTCTCTGCGCAGCCTCACCTCGGCCTCGAGCCTGGGTTGCATCACGTGTGTAAAGATAAGGCACGTGCCATAATTGACAGGTCACGCGTGATGTCGGGGCGAGTCTCGCCTTCTCAAACCCGACAACGAAGGGGAAAAGGCCGCGAAAATGTCGCCCATACGAGAAGTATGGGCGCCCAACCTCGACATCGAAATGCGAAACATACGAGATCTCATAGACAAATATCCGTTCGTTGCCTTGGTATGATGAACCCCACACACCTCCCCGTCGCCCGCGCGCGGAACACACACACGCCGCCACGCACTAACCTGACGGCTCCCATGCCCCTTCCCTTCAGGACACCGAGTTCCCTGGCGTCGTCGCACGTCCAATAGGAAGCTTCAAGACCTCGTCAGACTACCACTATCAGACGATGCGCTGTAACGTGGACCTCCTCAAGATCATACAGATCGGCCTCACGCTGTCAGACGAAGACGGCAACTACCCGCAGGACGTGTCGACCTGGCAGTTCAATTTTCATTTCAGCATCAAGTGCGTGTTCCCACCCGCTTTCTCGCTGAGAGAACCCCCCTCCTCCCTCCGGGGGAGAGTGGGGTGGAAGTGGGGGTTTGGTTGACTAATTCGCCGGTTCAGCGAGGACATGTTCGCACCGGAATCCGTTGAGCTCTTACAAAAGTCTGGCCTCGATTTCCAGCGGCACGAGGAAATTGGGATATTGCCCAACGATTTCGCGGAGCTCATGATCACGTCCGGCATGGTGCTCTCGGATGAGACGAGGTGGATATCCTTCCACAGGTGTGTGAGCCATATGCGCCCCGTTCTGTCGAAAATTCCGCAAAGCTGAGTGTGACCCGGTTAGCGGCTACGACTTTGGATATTTCCTCAAACTGCTCACCGCGTTGTCCCTGCCAACGACCGAGGAAGCTTTTTTCGAAAGGCTGCGAAAATGGTTTCCCATAAGCTACGACATGAAAACCATGATGCGAGTGGCTAAAGGACTGCGGGGAGGGTTACAGGAGGTCGCTGATGACCTTGGAGTAAGTAGTTCCCCTTCCCCCCCTCTGCCCAAAGACTGTGCTGCACAACCCACACGTGTCCTCCATGTTCATGAATGAAAAAAAAAATCTTACAACGCTCCAGGTGATGCGCATCGGGCCTTCCCACCAAGCCGGCTCAGATTCGCTCCTCACGGCGTCCACGTTCTTCAAAATGCGCGAGCTGTACTTCATAGACCAGGTCGACTACATCGAATTCAACGGCAAGCTCTACGGCCTCGGCGACACCTTCTCGCAGATGAACGGTCTCCCGGACCCAGGGCGCGGCGGGGCGACGCCGGCCGAGCGTGAGGACCGCCGTGCGGATGGGCCCTCGGCTGGGTCTGGCGCCCCCGGCGTCCAGGTTCCCGCACAGATGCCGCCAGGAGCAGGTTACGGGCCCATGGCGACGAACGGTGCGTTCATTCGGACGGGCATGGGTGTCGGCGGTGGAGGCAGGTAGTTTTCGGTCGGCCCTTTTTTTTTTCTTTGTGCGTTGCGTATCTGCTTCGTTCATTTCCTTCCCACCATCTCTCAATCTTTCTCCGTGTCTAATTGTAGCCGATCTATACAGAAAACCCCCTGTGTGACCTGCTGTACTTATTCGCTCGCGATGTATCAAAACTTCCCTCATCCATCCATCTACGTCCTCTGAATCAGACCCCTATCTGTCTCTTTAAGGTGTTCTAGTCGACCAAATGGAAAGCGGTGGCCGCCACCTGCTCTAGGTTTATTTTTCTTTCTTCTTTCGCGCATGATCGATTTTAAAGTGATGGGTTCCCGCCCTCCCGTCAGTCAATGAAGGTTTTACCATGCGGTTCACCCTGTTGAATTCCCACCAGTTCCTTTTGGGCGCGTTCCTTAAGAACGCTCTCCCGGCCGATTTCATAACAAAAACGCAGGACAAATACACTCTCCCCTTGGTAGCCCCCTCGGCAACGACCTCGGAAGAGGGGCAAAGGGGGGGAGGGGGTGGCCAAGAAACCGTTTATGTCCATGGGGATACACAACGTAAACTCTGATGGCATTGGCTGCGGGACACTAAATCTGCAATGT
>Ga0307510_10012131_pt1 | contig 10215 bp, 18 predicted proteins | sample 12_EM_MG_FD_207224 | JGI IMG/M metagenome (GOLD analysis project Ga0307510, IMG submission 207224) | Populus trichocarpa ectomycorrhiza microbial communities from riparian zone in the Pacific Northwest, United States - 12_EM | ecosystem: Host-associated > Plants > Roots > Unclassified | place...
GATGTTATCAGTTAGGAATTGGGAACACCAAATCTCAGTCCGCACATCTCGTAAAATGGGATCACAGGACGGTCAGAGTAAATTTCGCCACGTTTTTCGAGCAAATCTTTGGTGGCCTTGGCGGAGTTCAACACGATAATGACTTGCCCGAACACATGGAAGGACAGAATACCCCCTGCCGAACACATGTTAAACGGAACGGTATGACACAAGAGAATACCTCACCATATTTCTTAGAGAGTTCGGCATACGCGAGCCAGGATGACTCTCTCGGTATATCGAGTAGATTTCCGATAATTGGCAGGGGTCGCGGGCCAGGAGGGCATCCCCTCCTTCGTCGAAGATCACGGATGACAGAAAGAGCGAAGCTAAAGGACAAGAGGACGAGGAGGTCGACGATAGTTATCAGGGAAAGCATTGATGTAACAACGAATAGCGGGGTATGCCAGTGCCGGCCTGGTTTGGCGTGATTAAATATGCGATTCTTCCAGTTATCGCGGCAATGAGGAACCATCATGTGGGCATCGTACGACATCATGCAATCCAAATACAGAGGTAAGCTCTCCTCTGTCGACAATAGAACCAGAACGTAGCATTCCCAAGCATCAGAGAAGGTATCAGATCTTTATCTCATTTATGAACGTGGGTAGCCTGAGAACGCCGCATGACAGCTCCCGTTTTTCGAACAAACTACTGGCGCCAAGATTGATTCCTCACTCTCAGGCTAGCTTCCAACCACACCAGTTGAGGATGCTCTACGCGTACAAACAATGCCCAACACCAATCAACTGAAGCCCTGAGATAGAGATAAGTCTTACGCCGAAGGCATACGGCAATTAAAAGATTAGATGGCGTGCTATTGGTAGCTCCGAGTCCAAGCCTAAGGGCGTGGGATGCCCTGAAGACTGAGGCGCACAGAAATTGATGTCAAAAAAAAAAAACTGCGACGTTACTGTCTACAGACTCCGGGACGGGTGCCGTACAGCAAGCCGTACAGGGCCCGTGATGAGCGGACTTTCTAGACGTGATGAGCAAAAAACTGTTCCGACTAGTCATCTTGGCAGGTAGAAGGTGACGGACTCGGACGACATTGTTCCGAGTGCCAGTGATTGAAGGCGAAAACCCCGCAGAAACTGAAAGACAATTCAATTCTGGGGGCAGTGGCACCCGGTCCGGCCGCACCAAGGCTGACTGGCCAAGCTGATGTCCACTCCGCGCGTTGTTCTCCCACTCCCACTCCCACCTCGTTTTTGTTCTTCGACGTCAATAGCGAGTATTTGTGTGATATCGCGTCCAATGTTCCGGGTTGATTCCCCATACTCGACAATTCCACTGTGACGTTCTTCAACCAAAAATTGAACCAAACTGCGACTCTCCGAACTAGTCTCCTTTACTTCGCCACTTTGTCAGTCAGAATTCGCGTCACTTCATGGAGAAAACTTAGTTTTTCCGATGACTACATCAACATTACAATTTGTCGCTAGCAAACTACATAGAGGCGACCATAGATTCAGCAACTTCGGTGAGCACAACCAGCACCAGAGCTAGCGTACTGCGCATTATCCCAACAGATCACAAGTACACAAGTTACCCCATCACCAAACACAATACATTTCTCCCCTATAACATGAAAGCGCATGCCCGCTCTGCGTCAGCGCTGACAAATACCTCGTGTGAGAAGACGACAAATGGGCGACCCACGCGAGCGCCAAACACGCACTCGCCAACGATTCGGTAGCGCTCCCACCCCAGACAAGATGTCCCCAATGCGCGTCATCGCCGTGCTCGTCATTCTCGCCACAGCATACGTTATACAACGATGGCCCTGAAGGTATGGGGGTAGAAAGCGGAATCGTTCAGCCTGTACTTAAACACGAAGTGCTACGTGGAGTTCTGTACCCCGAGGTGATTCCTTCACCTTTGGCATATTCCTCATTCAGGATACATTCCACCAGAGGCGTTGGTCGGCAGCCTCGCGTTGTCAAGACCCAAAGAACTTTCCTTTGGATTCCGATCCCCTCGGCGTCGGGCTGACCGGGAAAGCCAACGTCCACCTCCACTCACACGCGTTGTCCTCCCCACTCTCACCTCGTTAATGTTCGAACTTCAACTTCAACAACTTCGAAGGTGATTGCGAATACTTGGAGGATATCGTATCCCAAATAGATGCCCCTCTACTCGACAATTCCACCATGACCTTCTTCAACCAACTGATTTTCGGCACTCCTTTACTGCGCCACTTCATCGGTCGCACAGGAGCATTCGAGGCATCTCATCTAGCATACGTACTAGTCGCTCTTTCCGATGATCGTGTCATCATTACTCTCTTCGGGCGAAAAGGGACAGCTGATCACGAGGTTCTTCAGTTGGGGGTCTCTTGCAGAGCATCGGACTGGCAGGTTTCAAATTTCATCCCTTTCCCAGATCTGTAGCTCGTCACTTTCTCCCTTCGTCACCTTGAAACTCCTTGACATCCACCACCCTCGACAAAATTGGCAAGATGATATGGAGAACGAAAAATGGCTGGAACTTTTGCAGCCGTTCACTTCTGAAGGATCTGGTCCTAAGCAGGCAATGGGACCGACGTGTCGCTCCTGCCTTGCAAGAACTTGCCGGGGAAAGGACAACAGAAGTGTTACCCGCGTTAAAAAACATATTCTTCGAGGGGCCACACCCGTCTGGACTCGTCAAGGAGGTGATCCGGAAGTTCATTGCCGCGCGACGGCTCTCGGGTCGTCCCGTGGCTCTCTCCACCGGTTATGAGAGGGCTGGTGGTAAACGTGTGGGAGGTCGGTGATCGATGAGCGCGCTCAGCTTTCCGTCCATTTGGTGTTTCATGTTTTCTTACTTGTACTTGGTAGGACTCATCACCCATCGTTCTCTCTTACCCTTGTTGTTGTGCTCTTGGGGCTTGATCCCTTTCAAAATACAACCCTCGCCCGTTCCAGAGGAAGGTGAGGTGATGGGTTCAACTCATAGGCCAAAGGGAGATTTCGAGTCAGCGGGTCGCTCCACTTTCAGCATGTTACCTTGCTTCGTTGTATTCTCAAGTACACTTCAGCACGACAAGGTCGCGACGATGTTGCTGGAAATAAGTCCTACGTTTGTCACATTCGGAGTACATTTCAAAACATACATAACCACGGATACAGTTCCTGGGTCCAATGCAGGGTACATACACCATCAGAGGACATTTGGCCCGAATAAGTAGCCTCAACAAACTAACGTGCGATAGTATCCGCAATAATCAGCTCTTCTGCCCGTTTGTCCCGCGGAACGATTGAGCAGGGGAAAGTTTTGGGACGACTAAAACACCAAGTGAGCTTCCAGACGATTTGACTTTAGTCGGCGAACCTTATGACCGCGCCCGTATAGGTGTATTCGAAAGGCTGACCCTTGGAGGTTTCGCCCTTTTCGACATTGAAAACCGATAACAGAGACGCAATGGCTATAAACAGTGTTGCCTCCGCAAAATGTCTCCCAGGGCATGTTCGCTTCCCATACCCGAATGCTAGTACGAGGACGGGATCGTCCAGCAGGATTCCATCTGGGCTAAGGAATCGTTCAGGTTTGAAGGCGTCCGGCTCCGGATACCTTGCAGGGTCGTGCAGGATCGCCCTACAGACGGTTGGGACCACTTCAAGAGAAGTGAAGATGACTCACCATGAATTTCCGATTACAATCGCGCCTAACAAGACATACGCCTGTCAACATCGATATGACTAGGGCGAAGGATGCACACCCTTTGGTATCAAGAATCCTTCGTAGACGTCATCTTTTGTGACCGCGTGCGGGACAGCTACGATGGAGATGTCCAGATATTCTGCCCAAATATTTACTGGTGGGCGTACCGAGAGGAAGGACGGGGTGCCACCTTGAAACTTCCCTACACACGGCACCAACGAATGGTAGGCGTGGGTGATCCTCAAAAGTTGGGAGTCGGTCCCGTCCTGTGACAGCATCAAGTTCGTGTTGGGCTTTTCTCATAATATCATGGTGGAGTGCCATTGCCAAGAAAAATGTCATCATCGCAGAGACTGTCTACATTTGAAAGGTTCAATTAGATCAGCGATGCTGTGAATGTAAATTAGAGGGCTTAGTCACAGTATCAGCCCCAGCTGTGAAGAATCGTGTCAACCACATGGAAGCCATCGCAGTATGCAATCCGATTCCGAACCTAAGAAAATTGACCCCGAAGCGCCCATGATCACATCGTCCGCATTTACTCGCTCTATTTCACTTAGCGTCTCTATCCGCTGTAAATTTTCGAGAGCAAGTGAGGGTTGGGCCGTTCCTTTAGCCTCCAAGGACAAGTTATGTGAGGTTCCTAGAGACGTTGAAGTATGCAGACTGCTGCTAGCTTACCATGGCATCTTTGACAAACTGTATGGGCGGATGCAGGACTTCGAGCCCCAAATCACGACCGACACGAGCAAGTGGCTTGTAGCTAAACCACGGCAACCAATCAGGGATGTGCCGAACTAATCAGGAAATTGTGAGGTGAGGACAACCGGGCCGCACTGACGATAGCCAAAGAGAGATTACACACGGAAAGGAAGGTCATTGACAAGCAGTCCACCTGGAAGAGCTGCCGCCGATCCAATCTCAATCAGCCTTCTTGCAGCATCAATCTTTCTATCGTTCCGCCCTTGCACTTCGTAACCATAGGTCATAGAAAGGATAAGTTCTCCCTGCATACTATATAACCGAGAAACGATTGAATGAGGCGTCAAGGGAACAATAGGGACATCACTTACAGCCCGATATGGGCCTCCCAGTCCTTAGGGTTCTTCAACATCCGGGTGAGAAGTAAACGTGCCTTGGACTCTTGCATCGGGCGATACGCCGCGGCAGCTCCAGGTCGGAGACCACGATCGAGTACCTTCCGCCCTTGACGCCAAGGCTCACCATACCTCGCTGTCGGTAACAACCAACCCAATTCCATCCTGAATGTTATCAGTTAGGAACTACTGGGAACACCAAATCTCAGTCCGTACATCTCGGAAAATGGGATCACAGGACGGTCAGAGTAAATTTGGCCACGTTTTTCGAGCAAATCCTTGGTGACCTTGACGGAGTTCAACACGATAATGACTTGCCCGAACACGTGGAAGGACAGAACATCCCCTGTCGAACTCATGTTAAACGGAACGGTATGATACAAGAGAGATTACCTCACCATATGTTTTAGAGAATTCGGCATATGTGAGCCAGGATGACTCTCTTGGTATATCGAGTAGATTTCCGATGATTGGCAGGGGCCGTGGGCCAGGAGGACATCCCCTCCTTCGTCGAAGATCACGAATGGCAGAAAGAGCGAAGCCAAAGGACAAGAGGATGAGGAGGTCGACGATAGTTATCAGGGAAAGCATTGATGTAACAACGAACAGCAGGGGGCTTGCCAGTGCCAGCCTGGTTTGGCCGGTGATTAAATACGGCTCCTCTGTCGACAATAGAACCAGAATGTGGCACTCGTAAGCATCAGAGAAGGGATCAGATGATCATCTTTATCATGATCTTATTTATGAACGTGGGTAACCTGAGAACGTCGCACGGCTGCGGAAGATCCTTTTTTGTTTTTTTGACAAACTGACAAACTGCAGGAGCCAGGATCGGCTCCTCACACTACATTCCAATCACACCAGTTGAGGCTGCTCTGTGCGTATCTGGCCTTGAGGAAAAAGACACGCTCATGCTTATATCGCTCTAGAGTGGGTTCAAGCCGAGTAATGGGAGAGAATATATCACCATAATATTGTGATCTCCGGTTGCCCGCAGAAGGAAACAACGCGCAACCTGAAGGCCTGAAGCCTTGAGATAGAATTAAGTTCTACGCCAAAGGCATATATGGCAATTAAAGAACAGGTGGCGCGCCACTGTGGCTCCACGTGGCTAAAGACTCCGAGATGGGTGCCTTACAGGGCCCGTGATGACCGGCCTTTCCGGATGTGATGATCAAAGCTGTTCTGACTTGTGTTAGAGGGCCACTACTTCGTATGGCATATCCGAGTTCTCTCAGATGTATACAAGTAAAATGGGTTCTTCTATTGGAATTTGAACTACCTGTGAACATAATGTCATAGAACCAATGCTGTCGGGTAAGCGTCTGTACCTTTGTGTAGCATGAGGTACAGCTTGCGGATATTCTTCAGTGTTGTTTTAGCAACGCATACTATGTAGTCGCGCTGGTCATTCTTGGCCAGGTCTATGAGTTGGTTCCAAACACTGCAGAACTTGTGCTGCAGTTCGGGTCCTGTTTGATGGATATCGAGTTTGTGATGTGATCCAAGCGTCTTAGTTGATGTGCCAAGAATGTCGCTTCGATGGTGTCCCGGTGACCCAGAGTACGTTTGAATGGACCACCAAACAATGGAAATGGTGCTGGCGAGTAGAATATTATCGTAGTTTGTAGGGTGATTATGAAGGAGATTCTTTTTAGATGCATCAAGTGGGCCACTTGCCAGTTGTAACCAACGGTCACCACGCCCGTAAACAGATGAGATGGTGACGGTGGCCACACATTCCACGTAGAAGAGTGTGACTGTGTGGGTGATGCTCTTCCAGTTTTTCACGAAGAGCCCAAATTCGATGCGTCCTAAGAACTTTTGCCAGTCGCCAAGGAGAACGCGACGCAAGATCCACCATTTGTTTGCCTAGGTAATGACGTGGTGAATCCCAAGTCAAAACACCAAAAGCTAGCAATCGACGCACCAACTGGGGTCGCGGCTCCCGCCTCCTTCGTACCGTTCGTTGTTTTCTTGCTCTTCCCCCGAGTACCCTTCTTGGGAGTTGCACCATCGTCACTGGAAGCACGTTCGTCATCTGATTCAGTGTCTTCATTATGCACGGTCACTTCCTCCGTAAAGCGTTCAGTTTCGGCTAGCACGAAAGCGGAAAACAGTGCTGAACCTCCTCATCAAGCGTTAGCGATAAGGATTCCGGTGAATGTTCAACTTCAGGTTCTTGCGGAGGACAGAAGAGAATGTGGAGATTAAGAAGGTTCTGGAAGGCCTACAAAACGAACTGGGGTCAGGTAACTCTTCTGCGAAAGTAATGGAGTACTTGCCCCTCTCCGGATGCCGTCGGTTGGGTTCGATTGGGAACCCACAGAGTATTCAACGAGTCTCTTGAGGAGAACTCCCCGCTGCTCATGGAAAGACTCCCTGAGGCGCCCGTCTTCCGGGGACGGCTGGATCACCAGCCGATAACCATCTGGTCTTCCAGGTGATGTGCAGGGTCGATTATCTATGCGGACATCAGCCATATTGCTCCCAAAGAGCGATCTTGCACGCACCGTTTCTTCCTCTTTGTACCTTAGTCTACCGCGGTCCAAAAGAGCAGAGACGATGTCCCATGCGCTACTTTGCTTGCCACATTCGTCCTCTTCCATCCATACCGACATGTCCTGTGCGCCGGCCAACATTGACAGATGCGCGCAGATCGCTCCCAGCCGAAGCACTTCATCCTCCGTAAATGATGCAATCTCTAGCTCGTCGCGACCCGCGACCCGCGACGGCATCACGTAAAAACGTTGCGAGCTTATCCTCTAGCTCGAGGATCTTCGTATTGTTCGTATTGGACAAGCTTGTCACGTCCATCAAGTAACGGATTGCCACCACAGCATGCGAGAGGACAACCGGCGACGAGGAAGTAAACTGCTTAGTGATATCGTCCCAAAGACTGGTATAGGCCTGTAAGGTACTTAAGGTCAGTATCGGCAGGCTAGAGAGGTTTGACCGGCTCAGGCGTGCTGATGGCAACATCCCCGCTACGTTGTGGTAATGCGGTACCACCCCTGCCAACTTGCTGCGATGGAGCACCACTCCCATCACTCTGTGATGGTGAGCTACTCCTGCCGCCCTGCTGAGATGGTGTGTCGTTCCTGCAGGCCCGCCTGTGGCACTCCCACTGGCCTGTCATGATGTAACGACCCCAGTCCGGCTGAGAAGATGTGTGCCTTCTGAGGTGGAAGGTCCAGGTGACATGGCCGAAACCTGCCATATTGGCGTCTACAAAACCCGCTTTGAGTTGGAAAAGAATTAAAAGAAATGCGAGCACACCTCAACGTCCAGAATCGGAGTTTGGACCTGTGGCGAGGAGCCAGCTCTTCCACGTTCACCTCGTCATGCCAGTCAGCCTCGTCCTTGTCCTTGATATCGCCATCACTACCATCATCGGTGACATTGGCCCGGGGTTGGTCATTCTGCATGGAGATGGAGGAACGTCCATAGCCATAGATAGAACGCATGTGCGTGTGTTGGATGGGTGAATGAACACGTCAGCCGTTTGGTAAGCAGTTGACTCGGCAAATGGGGGTGTCCTCCTGTTCTCTGTCCTCCTCGGTGGTGGCACCAACTTCAAGTTCTGAGTCCTCTCGATGACTGAAATCGGGCCCTTCAAAGTCAAGTCAACAGTGTCTACTGTCACGTCCGGTGCCGTGGGTCGTGCTCCTGACGCTCAACAGGCCCAAAACACTCAACGCGCTCTGACCCGGCATTCAAGTTTTGGCAGATTTGCCATGTTACAATGTACCAACAAGGTAAATATGACTATCTGGTTCTTTCTCAGATCCTTGGAGTCCCCATATTCTGTTGTTCCATTGTTGCAGAAAAGCACTTTATCTTATTTGGGTAAATTGGGTTCCATGATGCCATATGAATTGGTTCCCACGTGAAGGCGTCAATGTTGAGTTGTATTATCATCGTGCCTAGCCGGCATGTTTCTTGCTCCTCGCCTTTTCAGTATATCGATTGTCGAGGTACGATCCGTAGCCAACCTGATACAAGGATTGGTACCTTGACATCAGCAGCACAGCAGCGTTAGTACATGAGCTGATAGTTGTGGCGCCCCCGCCCGGGCTCGGATCTCGAACACTACTGGACCCAGGAGTATGAACCATCTTCCTATATTCAGCTGCGTAGCGTATGCAATTACACCGGTCTGTTTCCCTCTATCTAAGCGTGCATATTCCCTCAATCCTAACATCGATGCCCTCGCTTTCAATCGTCAATCTCCTCGGTTTTCTGTCCTTTGGCTTCATCCTTTCTGCCATTCGTGATTATCGACGGAGGAGAGGATTACCCTACCCTCCTGGTCCACGACCCTTGCCCATTATTGGGAATCTGCTTGATATACCGAAAGAGTCATCCTGGCTTGCATACGCCAAATTTGCCAAGAAATATGGTAGGCTCTTCGCTTTGGTATCCGTTCTGCTTAAAATGTGTTTGACAGGGGATGTTCTATCCTTCCACATGTTCGGACAAGTCATTGTTGTGCTGAACTCCGTCAAGGCCACCAAAGATCTACTCATCCAATCCGGCGAGACTTACTCTGACCGCCCTGTCATCCCATTCTACGACATGTGCGGACCAAAATTTTATGCTTTTAATTCGTAACTGATGAAGTGCAGGATGGAATGGGGTTGGTTCTTACCGGCAGCGAGGTACGGTGAGTCTTGGCGCAGAGGTCGCAAGATACTTGATCATGGCCTTCGACCGGGAGCGGTAACGGCATGTCGTCCGATGCAAGCTGCCAGGGCGCATGTACTTCTCACTCGGATGTTGGAGAGCCCTGGGGACTGGGAGGCCCACGTCGAGCTGTGAGTGATGTCCCTTCTAGACTATTGCCTTTTTTAATCATCTCTTCGTATTATAGTCTGCAGGCAGAGCTCATCCTGGCCATGACTTATGGCTATGAAGTACAAGGACGCAACGATAGGAAGGTTGACACTGTCAGGAGGTTAAGCAAAATTGGAGTTTCAACAGCTACTCCGGGTGCACTACTTGTCAATGACCTCCCTTTCCGTATGTAATCTCTGCTTTACCGTCGTCTCTGGGGTGTCGTCGGTTCAAAATGTCCTTGGTTCGGCACATCCCTGATTGGGTGCCATGGTTAAGCTACAAGCCGCTTGCTCGCATCGGCCGCAATTTGGGGCTTGAAGTCTTGCATTCGCCAATTCAGTTTGTCAAAGATGCGATGGTAAGCTGGTAGTAGTCTGAGTACCCCCACCCTACAGTGCATTTACGTGCCTCGTTGCGGTAGGTCAAAGGGACGGCACAACCTTCACTCGCTCTCGAAAATCTACAGCAAATAGAGAGGGTAAGTGGAATAGAACGAGGAAGGGCAGAAGAAGTGATCAGTGGCGTTTTGGGGTCAATCTACTTAGGTTTGGAATGAGCACTGCATCAGATTATATTGTGGTTGACGCAATCCTTC
>Ga0307510_10012132_pt1 | contig 10215 bp, 6 predicted proteins | sample 12_EM_MG_FD_207224 | JGI IMG/M metagenome (GOLD analysis project Ga0307510, IMG submission 207224) | Populus trichocarpa ectomycorrhiza microbial communities from riparian zone in the Pacific Northwest, United States - 12_EM | ecosystem: Host-associated > Plants > Roots > Unclassified | place...
TTCTTCCCTCTCAACCACTAATCCTTCTAGCGCATATCTTGACCAGTCCCATTTCTGTCATTATCCTTGAATACCATAACCTAACTTGCGCAATTCCTGCAGGATACCAAAGCTACGAGTACTTGCATGCTGTACTGTACTGTACGCTGCATGCTATGGCCTATCCTAGACGCCTTTATGAGATTCTATCTCTGATTTGTGCCATCTTCTATCCTTCCATCCTTCTCTTGTCTTTCTTCCTCACTTTTTCCACCGATCCCATGGAATTCCGTGCTCACTTGAATATCATTGCTTGATTTTTTTTTCGAGAGGCCCTGCTTGGTAAGATACTATAAGTCCTTTTTGGACAGTGCCATCCTTAACCCATCATCATTATCCGGCCAGTTTCCTAACTCAATTCAAACATCCCCTCTTCGCTGTCCGCCTGTTGGCCGTTGCGCAAGGGGGGACAGTTTTCACCCCTTTCCTTCTCATTCATCAACCATTACTCGACGCTCTTTCTAGCTTCAAGTTTCCTTTCTTAATGTGGTTCTGTTTGTTATCTCCGAATCTCTCTTGAGCTCGGATCCTTGAATCAATGTTTACCCTTCTACAAGTTGATTAACTAAGCCAATTTAAAATGTTTGGCTGAAATTTCATTTTTGTGACCGCTCTCTCTGCCACGTCCTAGTATCAATATATCACAACTTTCCCTCTCTACTTTTCGGCTGATATTTTGTAGATCTAAGTGGACAATCCCATCTGTGGATTGGTGAGAAACATCGATACGCTCCGTGGCAATCTCAGGACTTTAGAATGGAATCGCTACTTTTCTTGGATCAGGAGGTGATGTACGGCACTCTATCGGATGCACCTTGGTGTATCTCGGAGAATAAACGGCATTTCTAACTCTTGTTCTCACCAGGCCCCAGTAGGAGAAAAAGTACAGACATTTTCCATCCCTGTTCTAGCTTTAACACGGGGTGAATTGTGGTTTTTGGTGGTTTCTTGTTGCCTCGGGAGTTGATCTCGTCTGGATTGATGCATTAGCTAGTGGATTCCTGTGCTGTGCTGTGCTTCGAATAGTGACCGCTTTATTTTCCGGTGCATGCGTGACGCACACCGTTTAGGTTTTTCGGCATTCTACACGTTTTCTCCTTCCGAGGAGACAAAAAGAGAAAGTAAAATGAGAAGGAGGAAAAAAGGAAAAAAATAAAGGATCCACTGAAGGAGAGCCGAAGAAATCGGATGTTCTTCATCCATCATGCCAGATATATTGGAAACCGAATCATAAAGATTCCGTGCCTTGGGCAAGATAAGGGGCTTCAGACCGAGCCGCCAAATCTAAAGATATCTACCGGTACATCAGTCAACTGGTAGTGGTTGATTCCGGAATGTTTTCAAGGCAGGACACGCATCACAACCAGAGGATCAGTTATAATGATGGATACCAAAAGAGAGATGTTCAACCCTTAACCGTGCCATCCCTGCCTCTCCCATCACATCACCCCTCTTGGATTCTCTAGAATCGAGCACGTTCTATCAAATTTCACAATCTGGACGCTATCAAGGCACTCTTGCTTGGTGCCGTTGGATTGGCTTGCATAAACCTCCAGATTCGGATCACTACAGCCTTTCAATCTATCAGGTACCCCATCGAACAGACTTTCCAATTAAACAAGGAACTGGAAAGGAAGTTGATTGTTTTCAAATGGCCTAACTAGTAGGGGATCTCACTGGCTTTAGCTACGTCTCCATAGTACCCGGATAGGCACTTAGAAGAATCGGAACTTTTTCAGTCACCGCGAGATTATGTCTGTGCGATTATTCGATGCCAGGGGCTTTAATTCTTTCTAATCTTACTGCCATTCACGAGTATAAAGGCTCTCGCCGAGTTCACACTGATGGCGTCTATTCTGCTCTCCATAACAAGTTCTTCACCTTTATCTTTTCCTTATAAGGCTACACCCCCTGCTTTCTTTATATTTTACTCTCCAAAAAACCACTTTGTGATATCTAAAATCACTCGGCCGCCAGTATTTTCCTCAAGGCTCAAGATAGTCCGAGTCGATTCCGTTCGCCCCAATCATTACTTCTCATCCCTGGCCTAAGCCATGGCTAAAATCATATCTATTGAGTATTTCCGCGTGTTGCCTCGCTGGCTTTTTGTAAAAGTTACCAGCGAGGATGGCCAATTCGGGTGGGGAGAGTCAACTCTTGAAGGACATACTGAAGCCATCGAAGGAAGCTTGGATGAATTGATCGGTAGATTCGTTGGCTATGAAGCAGAGTATGTTATCCAATTCCATTCGCCCAGAGACCGTTCCTTCCCTACTTCAGGGTTAGAGCCTCCTTGGACTTGGGCACCTCCCCGGTTGCTGTTTGGGGCATTAGAGCTGAATTCTAGCCTCGGCGTAGTGACATTGAGCATATCTGGCAGACTGCCTGGAGACTGGGATTTTATCGAGGCGGAGCTGTTTTTATGTCAGCCATTTCCGGTATTGATATTGCATTATGGGATCTTAAGGGTATGTGATAAAGCTTTTCCTCTTTCTTCCCCGTTGGTGGTTGTGGGATGCGGTCATGTGCATGTCGTCATCTGGAGATATTGCCTGACGTTCATTTCGCCATTCTGCACGATGCCTTAATTTCGGCTGGACAATCCCCAGTCAGATTTTGAATGTAAGGATTAAGCTTGCCAGGAGGCTGAATCCCGGGTTAAACCTTCGGATCATTCGTTGGCGAGGCTTCGCGGGGACCGCGGGTGTTTAAAGTACCTTCGCTAGTGATCACTGGTGACTGACTATCGCTCTTTTTTCTGCAGCGCGAAAACTCAAGGTTCCGCTTTATTCCTTACTCGGAGGAAAGGTTAGGAACAGAGTTGCTGTCTACGCCTGGATTGGTGGCGATCGTCCGAGCGATGTGGAGGAACAAGCGTAAGTTATCTACATGCATTCGGCTATATACTTTTTCCGTGTGCCCTGCTAATATGCTTGCGGTTGCATAGCAAGCAAAGAAAAGCGCAAGGCTTCACCACAATTAAGATGAATGCTACCGAAGATTTGGGTTGGCTGGATTCTCCATCCGTATTGCAAAGCACCGTCGAGAGGCTGAAGGCGGTCAAGGCTGTCGGCCTTGATGCCGGGCTTGATTTCCATGGTCGTATCCACAAGCCTATGGCTAAGCAGCTAGCTAAACTTCTGGAACCCCATCAGCCACTGTTCATTGAGGAGCCACTACTCTCTGAGCATCCCGAGGCCATTAAACAGTTTTCTCAGCAGACAACTATCCCCATTGCTCTTGGTGAGCGTCTCTACCACCGATGGGATATCAAACCGTTCCTTGAGGCTTCGTCCATTGATATTCTCCAACCTGATATCTCCCATTGCGGAGGTGTCTCCGAAATCAGGAGGATCGCGGCCATGTGCGAAGCGTATGATGTTGGACTTGCTCCTCACTGCCCACTTGGCCCTATTGCACTTGCGGCCTCTATCCAGGTTGCGCTTTCCTCACCTAATTTTGTCATCCAGGAAATGTCCTTGGGCATTCACTACAACAAGATGACGCCTCAAGGTGCTGGAACATATGATCTTAATAATTATGTTAAGGATACCACCGTCTTTGAAGTCAACGGGGGCTACGTGAAAGCACCCCTCGGTGTCGGAATTGGTATCGAGGTTGATGAGACCGAGGTTAGGAGAGTTAGTAAGGATTGCAAGGCCTGGAGGTGTCTTGAATTCCATGGACCCGATGGGGCTGTTAGGGAATGGTAGTTCACTTTCGCTGGGGTTTCGGAAAAGGCATTTATTTAAGGCCTATCTTTTTTTTCTTTTCTGCATTCGCACAGGTTTTCTGTTACCGCGCTTTAATGTAGCTCAGCTCCTCGAAGGAGTGAATCTATTACCACGTTGTTTGGGCTTCCCCCTTCTTTCTCCCCTTCTATTTTTCACGCTTTTGTTCTCGCTATCACTTTCTTTCCGGGGTTTGCGGTGTTCATTTTCGCAATAATTTTTCCCAAGTTCATAGCAGAACATACCTAAAGAATCTCGTGATCGAAAAAAAATAAAAGATACAAAGTCAAAGGTTCCCGATTCAAGGGCGCTACCGGTATTTCCTTTTTCTTTTCTTAGATCCCATGCTATTTTATTAAACGCCTGGGCTTATTGGGGTGTGAGTGGCGAGTTTCAGCACGACCTCCGCTGCCGAATCAGGGCGACAAATCTGCACACCCATGCAAGCCCGGCGCTGTCAAGAGCACCCGCTTTTCGCAGGCTTGCATGAGTAAATGGGTCTCGAGGGTGGGTTGTTAGAAAGTCAAACTTCGTCACCATCAATCATCATATTAAACAATGCCCTTTCCTGTTGTGCAACAGAGCTAGGCGGCCACTCATCTTAAGAACCAGAACTTCCTCTTTCTCTCCAATCCCCATTACAGGAGTCACGATCATCAATTATAGAGTTGCTTACCGGTACTGCTGCTTCCACTTTAAGCAAGCAAGGGCTTCTTACATATTTAAGCAACCCGGAACAATGTCACCGGGGGACATCAACCCCCTCGACAAATGGATCCGCGAACAATCGTTTAAGATCGCTTACAACGATTCGTCGAAAGGGTTCATTGGCAAGAGGGCTTTGAGGGAGTCCATATGCAGTAGCTTACCGGCCGAATTCGGTGCACTGGGGTACACACCTGAGAAAGTGAAGGAAAGGCTCAGGACGATGATGGCCGAGCGCTTGACATCCGACCTTCTAAAGGAGTGCGATACTAGGCGGATAGCTTCGATGGCAGCCGCTGGAAATACCGGTACCGGGGGGATGGCTAGTAATGGGCATGCCACTTCTGCCGGCGCTGCTGTTGGGAAGGAAGTGCTGTCTAAAGGGGTAGGAGGCAGCCAGCCTCGTGCCCTAGCAAAGGGCAAGCAACGTGTAGTGGATAGTGAAGATCGTGCGAGAGCGCCGCTCCGCACGTCCAGTCATAAGACTGCTTTACCATTAGGCGCGCCTTCTCCCGCTGGGCCGGCGCCCAAGGAGACGAGTGAGCGCCATTCTCCGAAACTGGGGGTCAGTGACGAACTCCTCGAGAGCTATAAGAGGGCAGCAGCTGCCCGTGTCCAAGTCGTGGAGACAGCTCCAACGGATGAGAGTGCCGTCCCCTCTTTAAGAGGGAGTACTACCACCACGACGACATTACCGAGGTACTGTATTATTCTTTTTATTTCTCATAAAATTTCTATTTCGTTTCACATATACACACACCTCGGCCCGCAACGTGTCACCAGCAATTCACTGGCGGCACTTGTCACCATGATCACGATATAAAAATATAAAGGGATAAACCCAATGAGAGGAGAAAATGGGGGAGGAGAAGAAAAGCAATATATTGATCGTCTAACAGGAGCCCCTCGGTCCTCTCAACATCCGTGAACCCATCAACCGCACGAGCGGCCCCCTCTACCGCCGCCGCCGACCCCGTGATACCGCCGTTACCGTTTAAGCTTCAATACCGGATTTTTACCGCGCTCCAGGCGATCCTAGAGTCATGTTGCTATGACTTTGCCTGCCGGTACTACCCGCAGTACCTGAAGCGAAAGTCCTGGGACTGCCCCGAGGCCGGTGAGCTAAGAGCCTGGATCCGCGGCCTTTCGAAGGAATTTTCTTCGAACCCTGTCTTCGACATGGGAGAAGACGAATTTGATCAAATTCTAGAAAAGGGTGGGGGGATCCGCCACGCCGCGGTACATAGAGTTCCTGTCTCTGGGCAGGAAATACAAAGGCTGATCGAAGATGCTCGTGCCATGGCAGAGATCTTGGACGACGAAGAAGTGGGAGGGAGGTTACGGGAGATAGACGAAATGAAGGCTGTGGTGGATAGTCATATCCAGACATTATTAGATAAGCGCGCAGCGAAAGAGGAGAAGTTGAGGTTAGAGTTAGAGAGGTTGGAGAGATGGAAGAGGGACATCGAAATGAGAGAAGTTAGGGCGGCCAATGAAGCCGAGGAGGAGGAGTTGGCTATTCGGAGAGATTTTCAGGATGGGGTTGGGAGGGAGTTGGAGTGGTTAGGCTTAGAAGGGAAGGGATTAAGGGTTAGAGACCGCGGAGAGGCAATAGAGACGACGGGGATTGGGAGTGCGGGTGCAGGTGCAGGTGCAGGTGCAGGTGCGGCGGCGGCGGAGGAGGGGACGGGAGCCCTCACGGCTACAGCTGAAAACCCCGAGGAAGACTTTCATGAGCCCGAGGGGTGGCCGGTGGCAGAGGGTGTGCTGCCCGAACAACTATTGGAAATAGGGAGCGTCTCTTCCTTGAGCATTTAGATTCGGGCTATGTGGGGCGTCGGGGAGGAAACCTTATACCATGCCCAGCAATCTGGCGGGTTTGTAGACTATTTCCCCTACAAGTAAGCGCTACAACTTGGGAAATCTATGGGCCCCAGTTAACCAGTTTTACCTGGGGGTTGAGTTAGTCTATAGCATATAGTACCTAATAGCTATTTACTTACTCTCTGGCGTATGGGCAGTTATAGCTGGGACGAAAAATCCGCACTTCTTTGGTGCTACTTGTGAGCTGTGGGAAATCAATGACTATCATTGACACAAGCTCCCTGGTAGCACGGCAGGGTAATAGTCTATCATATTTGAATAGTAGATCGCCATGTTGCCACCTAGTGTGGACGCGGTTCTGTGGTTAGCGTATAATGCTACCTGATCTGCCATGGGAGCGGGTGGGGAGCGCAGCACTGGTTTTTTTTGGAAAGAGGCCGTTGAATTTTAGTACTACAAAGTAGCTGCTTAAGTACATGGCTTATAAAGAAAATCTTACCTATGTAGTCTGCCCTGTCCTTATACTACTACTCCAGAAGTGGGCTAGGAAATTCTAGCTCCCCCGACAGAGAGGTCGCATATTTGGCCTAACCCAACCCGTGTGTACTGCACACATACTCATACTTACCATAATGCACCCCAACCCTTCTGGCAGCCACCTGCGGCCCCCCTACTCGTATAGAAAGGCTACAAGCTAGAGATCACACCACACCAACTATTATTTCTACCCTTCCTCGTACCAAGATATCCCGGTTTCAATAACACTAGAAACTACTATGCTCCCGTGGAAGGCGGACTTAAAGCCCTGCATCAAGGTTGAGCCACCCCGGGTATCGCCAAATTGAGAACCCCCCCATCCATGACAGGGATCTGACCACCTCCAAAAAGGAGATACTCATCACAGGTTCTCCGGGTATTCGCGTTAACGGGATTCAGATTGTGGGTTTGTTTTGAAGAGCCGGCAAGGAGGACCTACCCAGACACAGCCACTGGGTAACACTTTCATCCATGGATTATACGATCTGGGAGCCTGGGAAATCTTACACCTCCCACCATCTCACGGGCCCATTTCCCATAGCCAGGGACCTGTTGAAGATCCCAGCCAGATCCTGCGATTAGCTGCATCGTGGCACAATTTCCGTCCTTAGGCAACTAGATAAGGCGGATGACAGATGAATCATTCGGTGCAGGGCCTAACATAAGCCTGATGACATGTATTATAATGCTGTTATCCGTTCGTGAGATTGTCATACAAGCATAATTCCAAGCAATACGTGCTTCCTGAAACGGCCTTTAGCTATGAGGTCGGTTTCGATTTAACCCGCGGGGGCCTAGATCTGGCGGGTTACTATGCTCTAACCGGCTAGTCCGCTTTATGCCTCCAAAGCTAGCCTTGTCCGTCTCAGAATCTCCGGATAAAATATTTCCCGGTTAGGCCAAGGGTTCTTGCTTCCGAGCTCATTTATGCAGCTGCTATCCAACTACCTGACTTACGCCTAGGCCTAAATACAGTCTAGCGGTCAGGATGAAAATACTAACCCCTCCGGAACTACATTGCAATCCGATTCTGGGAACTTGCCCCCAAGTTGCGGTCCGAGCAAGGAACTATCCACACAGTACGTGTTTCATCTCGTTGAAAGAGTTCCTATGACTAGCTCTGACCTAGCTGTCCGAATCCCACTTACACTTGCTATAAAGACAAAAGTGGGACTACCGCTTCAAGCCCAGCCGACTTGGCGCTCCCCGAGAAATCCACCAAGCTCCGTTTTGCCTACCCAGGAAAGACTTGATTTAGGGGAGTGTGTGCCATTGAGCAGGCAAATCCTGAGGGTATAATCTGACTAGTTGACACTGTACCGGGGCGCTATGAGGAGTAGTGCATCATGAAGTGACCCCCAGCGAAGAGGGGTTCCCGTCTTCTTGGTGCGGTTTTAGTTTCAGTCTTGATAAAGTGAGCATCCAAGCTGTTATCATAATATTATTATAGCGTAATTTCCACCTTGCTAGACGACGACGGTGATTCTTACTATAGGATTCGGACATATCGGGCTGGGGGGAACGGTCACGGCTTCTCTCGAGTGATAAACTGTGTTCTCATTTGCCCAAGGACAGGTTTGCCGAGTATCATGCATGTTCGGCCATAGAGCAATGAAAATTTCGCATCCCGTCCGCTCTGCGGTAAACAAGCATTGCATCGCCTGGTTAGTATTACGGTGGGTGACCACGTGAGAATCCCAGGTGCTGAACCTTTGAGGTCCTTCTTTTGCTCCTCCTTCAATCGACTAATAGTTTTGTTCTCGAGGGTTTTTTTTCGAGTGACAGAGCCCTAATCGGTAAGAAACTGTTTACAACGCTACCCCCTGACCAATTGACAAACTCTTCACACGATGCCGCCCTTAAGATCCCAGCCAGCGAGGAGAGACTCCCACTCTGAAGCCAGCACTTCCCCCTTCATCTCCTCAGCAACGCTTCTCGTGACCACTGCATCAACATTGTTCGGCATGGGCAGTCAAGTTGGTTTTGTTCCAGTGCCTAAGCTCCCGCTGACGTGCGAGCAGGTCCAACAATTATTCCTCTATATCCCGCTCTTGTTAGCCCGGTTATCCAGTCTGCCACTAATACATCTATTTCTCCTGCAGGACTCCTTCCAGGTTCAAGCTTCACCCCGCCGGCCGACTGGATCTGCTTCAGCTCTTCCCCGCCCTGTACCAACATGGGCAATTCCTACCTCAACTCTAGCTCTAGGGGGTGCCAATTCTCTTGGCACTGCCTCCCCTGGTGTCAGTGATGCCAGTCATACCCCCCCTAGCCTACTACTCTAGGCCAGGTACCCCCCACAACCTGGGGCGTCCTCCTCAACCAACGTAATATCCCCTCTTCCTTCCCCTATTTTCTTCACCAAACTAACCTTCTATAGCTGAGGAGGGCGCACCTACTATCAGGAACTCGGAACTCTCAGACCTTGGGCCAAACCCACCCAATCTCACGGATATTCAACAGGAATAGGAGCAAGTACAATGCTCTACAATCCAGAACTTACGAACCAGGCTACACTAGCGCTAGGCCCGTCATCATCATGCCACCCCGAAGCTTACAAAAATGCCACTAACCCCTCAGAAAAACCTACTCACCGAACAGCGTAGAACTGCACATCATTGCCCATTGTTTAGCATTACAGGCTGGAGGTGTATCCCACCAGCCTTATCCCGCCCCACTGGGTGGTCTCTATACGTCATCGCTATCTTTTTTTCAAAGTCTTTGATATTGGCCGGACCAACACCACAATTAATGTTTAGCTCATGAAGCTCGAATTTGAAGCTAGCCCAAAGCTCCCGGTGGTTATATTACCTGCAGCTTTCCCCAACTATACAGATATAAAAGCCAAATTCCAGACTGCTGAGGTCCGCCCATCTATAACCTTTAGCTCCCCTTACACCCACCTTCTGCCGGCCAAACCTACCGTCTTACCTATCACGGATATATCCGTTTGAAATACTTAAGCTTCAGCCAGACCTCCCCTAAGGTTATCACCCGGGGACAACATCAACGTCCCGACAAATTATGTGTCTATCGGAGAGAGGAAACAGCTCGCGAGCAGCCATTCTCCAATTCTAACCTTCTGTCCTCCCTCCCTCCCTCCACGCAACCACGCAAACCTGTAAAAATGGATAAATCAAATTGAGGAAACTTCCTCTGGAAAATTTGGAGAAATCTAGTGACGCTCTGTGATAATGGTAATGTAAGCTATTATCACACATGATCACTCGAGCGGCGAGGGCCCGCTTCCCAGCCTACTGTGCCTTCACACCAGCCAGCCATTCTCTCGGTATCATGCCTTCCGTCTGAGAGCTCCACCTAAGCACTGTCTATAGTGGCGGGTGCACTGCGCCAACAAAAGGGCTTTCAAGAGCCAACG
>Ga0307510_10012133_pt1 | contig 10214 bp, 14 predicted proteins | sample 12_EM_MG_FD_207224 | JGI IMG/M metagenome (GOLD analysis project Ga0307510, IMG submission 207224) | Populus trichocarpa ectomycorrhiza microbial communities from riparian zone in the Pacific Northwest, United States - 12_EM | ecosystem: Host-associated > Plants > Roots > Unclassified | place...
CCAGATAGGTACTATTCTTGCAATCCTCACAAGGTCTATGCAAGAGCAAAAAATATATGTAATTGCCTTGCATGGCTAGGTGGTTACTGGTGGTACTATACAGGATCATGACCAGATAGGTACTATCTATGCAAGAGCAAAAAATATATGTAATTGCCTTGCATGGCTAGGTGGTTACTGGTGGTACTATACAGGATCATAACCAGATAGGTACTATCCTTGCAACCCTCACAAGGTCTATGCAAGAGCAAAAAATATATGTAATTGCCTTGCATGGCTAGGTGGTTACTGGTGGTACTATACAGGATCATAACCAGATAGGTACTATCCTTGCAATCCTCACAAGGTCTGAGCAAACCTTGCAAGCCCTTATAAGATGGACAGTAATCTTGTATTTGCAATGCAAGGGCTACAATACCCTTGCATACACTACCTACTTTTGGAACTTTTGCTGATGTATGTTGAAACCCATTCGCCCATCGTCTGCATGGAGACAATCTGTGCTATCCTAACCATAGCCCTGTCGTGCAAGCTCCATATACAGCAGCTGGATGTAAAGGGCACATACCTAAATGGAAAGCTGAAAGAGCAAGTGCTTATGAGGCAGCCAGAAGGGTATGACGATGGCACTGGGCATGTCTGCCTGCTCATCAAAACTCTGTACGGCCTCAAACAAGCCGGCAGGGAGTGGAACTTAGAATTTGACGCCAAATTCCACAAGAAGGGCTATGTGTGTTTATGATCTGACCCCTGCGTCTACATTTACTGCATGGATGAGAACTTTGTGATTATCACAGTCTGGGTCAATGACATGCTTACATTCGCAACGACAGTTGAACTAAAGAACAAAGCAAAGGCGGATGTACAGAGCAAATGGGAGATCACTGACCTTGGAGTCCCCTCAAAGATTGTTGGGATCAAGCTGACAATATCCCCAGACTCAATCTTCATATCCTCAAGCAGGTACATCGATACTATCCTGCTCAGGGAAGGTCTGGGATGAATGAACGCTGTCAGTACACCTCTTGATCCCAACATCATGCTTGTGCTGAACCCTGAGGGAAATGATGGTGATCAGAGCAATTTGTTTGCCAGCCTTCTTGGGGAGCTTCAGTATATTGCCAATGCTACTCATCCGGATATCACATATGCAGTCAATAGACTTGCATTGTACACCGCAAACCCTAGCTTGCAGCATCACACCGCTCTAAAGCGGATCTTGCATTATCTTGCTGGTACTAAAACTCACAGTATTACCTACAAATCACTACCTCATCGCCCCGACTTCTTTTCAGGCTATGCAGATGCATCCTACAGCAATGTGGACGAATATCGGTCCGTAACTGGCTATGTCTTCCTTGCTGGCGATGGAGCAATCACCTGGTGCTCAAGGAAACAACTTTCCATTGTACTCTCCTCAACCCAGGCTGAGTATGTTGCACTCTCCAAGGCTGTGCGCAAAGTGTGCTGGCTACAGAATCTTTACACAGAGCTGGGACTGCTCAATGAGGAAGTGCCGATGCAGATCCTCGGAGACAACGATGGATCAATTGCAATGGCAAGAAACCCTCAATTCCACAAACGCTCCAAGCACATCGATCTCTGCTGGCATTGGGTTTGCAAGCTTGTATAGGATGGAACCATTATTGTCGATAGCTGCCATGATCCCAAGCAGACTGCCGACATCCTCACCAAAGCCTTGCCACACCAGAAATATGCCCAGCACGTCACTGAAATGGGACTTGCGCCAGCCTGAGGGGGAGTGTTGGGAAATGCGTTAGGACAGGCCTGGCACTGCATCTGAGACAATATAAGACAAAGGGCCTCTGCCCTCAGACAAGGGTTCATACCCTAAGATAACAATGCATCCGTGTGTTACTTATAAAGTAGAACCCACCATGACCATGAATGAGTACATTGAATTGTGTACAAGTGGGCGTCCCCACTCCATTCCTGTGTGTGCGCATGCATAACCGCTCTACTTTTGTTTAAAGCCATACCCACCACTTCATAATCCAAACACTTTCCTGGAATTCACCAAATGCACAAGCTCACCTTTGAAGAAGGACAGTATTGGGATTGACAGTCACAATTCCAGAGTTGCTTGGCCAGGGGAGTTGGCGAATATTAAACCCTTATGGTCCCACAACAACGCAAACTCGAAAAAGACCAGAAAACGAGATGAACGTGGTGGCCGGAGACTCATCTGAATTTAAGCAAGGAAGAAATGTAGCCTTGGAAAGGGGAATTAATCCACCACAAAGGGATGGTGGTTCGAATGGTATGGTGAGTGTGAAATGTGTGGGACGGTCAGAAAGCGGATGGTCGGAAAGCCAAACAGATGCTCGTTGTGTTTAGTGTATAAACAATGCGGTTGGTGGCGTGAGAGTAGGAATGGCTGTCGTCCCGCGTCCGAGCGACTCGGAGTGGAGAAAGGGAAACGGTGAGGGGTGGATGGAGATACAACATTTCATCAAGAATACAAAGACATGTGGTGACAAAAGTTATATTGTATGCATTTTCAGGGAACATGTACAACACATACAAGGCAAAGAAAACATGAAACTAGAGTAGCACTATAACCAGACGATCATAAGATAATAAAACAGCATCAGCTGGAGATATCGCAAGTCGTCAAAGTCTATCCTGGTGGTCCAACCTCTTAGCCCAACCCAATCACTTAACTTTACCTGCCCAACCCATGAGAAACACGTGCTGTGTGAAGATAGTGAGGGTGTCCATGCACAGAAAGTTGGTTGTATTGCCGTCTTTGTTGTACTGGATTTTGACTTTGGAGTAGCAAGGAAAGCTACAGCAGGAAACCAGAGCGGTATACCAGGGTCAATATGCCCTATCACAATGAGTTTATCTATAGGCAAGCGTGATAGTGAGCATGTACCCAGGTGTCTCATCGGTGGCATAGCAAAATAGGACGCCACGTTTTCCCCGCGCTGTGTTTCTCAAGGGAGCTAAGGTCAAGGCTCTAGATAATGTTGGGAGACTGTTCCCCAGGGAAGTATGGTAATGTTCCGTACGGAATCCCCCAGTGAACAAGTCGCCGTAGAAGAATTTGTCCTTGATGCATTGCAGATGACTTTCAGGTAGTCAGCCTGAGCATTGTTCGTCAAGAAAAACGACACGTTGATTTGAGTCAAGAACACATGGCAGAGAGGCCTCGGTTGACAAACAACTTGAAACTCTGATGTAGGTGGCCTTTGGTGATGACGATCTTGGTTTACTGTATCCGTGAAAGAGGAAAAGGAAAGTGAAGGCACATAAATGAAAGCCCAGATGATTGAGTTGACAGGCTGTACAGTGGTTGTATTGCATGCCACAGTCCTCGCAGAAACTAGCAAACAAACAAACGAATAAACCAATAAGGTAGGGCTCACAAGGTTTCATCCAACGTCACGTGAGTGTGACACTGTGTTACATGATGCACAGCCAAACTATTTCAATGTCCGCTGAATGCCTGAACCTTATGCCCAGTACTAGTGGTTCTAATTGTCGATCTACAGTGCTGGACAGCAAAAGTTGACAAGTTTCCTAGCGCCGGAACCAGAACATTTTCAGAAAAATAGAGTTCAGAATTGTGATCAGGGGGGCTGAAAACATCCAAAAACACCCTTTATGGGCTTTCCCGTGTATTTTTTGGGGTGGCCAACTATTGGGGTCAGGGTTTCAACATAATATCTAGTTTATAATGGCATCATCGCTTCTGGACCGACCCTCCAGTGCGATTTCTGCATATGGATGGCCCACTTGGCTGCAAACTCAGTAAGCAGTCATATTTTGCCACATCAAGATGGTCTTTGGGTACATCTCTGTACTGTTGCTTGCACCATCCCCAGTACTGTATCCAGTAGTTAGCCAATATATGGGAATAAATTAAATCAATGGGATTCAACTTGCAGTGGAATTTTAGGAGGAACAGTTTAACTATTTGTGATCAGGGTTATATTTATTTAAACTTTTCTTTCAATATTTTCGAAATAATAAAACTCTTAGAATCAGTTGAAGGCACTTCATTTCTCATGCGTTATCCGTTTAACTTATCAGATATCATTGTTTTTTGATATTTTTGCACCCATAGTCATGTCACGTGGGAGCACCAGACTCATTATCACATGGTTTGCCCTGCCCTTATCAGATAGTTTTCACCCTTTTCAACATTGGCATTGGATTCACAAGGGCAAATGGTGTCGATTCATATACTTTTCAATTGATTAACCCTAACTTTAGGGTTGGCCAACTATCAAATTTTGCAAAAAGTAAAGTAGTGTTTATTTTGTGTTTTGAACAAAAATACATCATTAATATTTTTTGTTGACTTTTGCTGTCCAGCACTGTACCAAATATCAGATAGTTCCACTAATACCAATAAATGTTCCCTTTTTCCCTCTCCTTGCATTTCAAAAATTCACCTATCATCCGTGGCAGCTAGTCAAGTATCATTAAAGGACTAGCAATGGTAGAGCCCAATGGTGTAATGGTTATAGTATTTTGCTTATATCAGTGAGCAGGGGAGGCTCATCGGTTCGATTCCGCGCTGTGATAATATATTTTTCATCTCCCACACGTCATGTGATACAAATTGAAGTCCATGCCATGCTGTTGGAACTCAAAATTTCAAATGGATCCACCTGCCAAATCCATGAGGTCTGCCATGGGAGACACTGTTTTTTGAATAACTCCTTCAATAAATTTTTTATCAAAAATCGGCCACAGCACAAATGACTTAAATCTAATTATCCAACTTTGTGCCATGGCGTTTTTTTTAAAAACTTTTTTGTTGGAAAGTTATTCGAAAATTTGTGTTTGTAACGCATTTTGTCACTTTTATCATGTGACGTTGGATGAAACCTTGTGAGCCCTACAGTGTCGGACAGCAAAAATTGACAAGTTCGCTAGCGCCCGATCTGGATTTTTTCAGGGAAAATGGACACCGGAATTGTGATCAGGGGGCCTGAAAACGTCCAAAAACACACTTCTTGAGACTTTCCCACACTTTTTACCTTTGGACGATTTTTTTTTCAAATTTTTTTATATTATGCCCTACCAAATTAGTAAGTTGGTGGTCACATTCATCACACAAATCATCACATGTTGTCACAGTGTCAGATTCAAACTCAGGCAACAGTGCAGAAATGGGACTTGTGGGAAATATCGCTTGAGGGGTGTATTTTAGATTATAATCTAAACATAACTTGGTTAGGTATTGCTCACTATATTTCGAATGTTTTATCCCATGGCATCTAGTCATATATTATTGAGAGTGAAAGGAATGTGAGCCTGGATGGTGTAGTGGTTATTGTGTTTTGCTCAGATGACTGAGTGCCGGAGGTCTGTCGGTTCGATTCCCGGGTGGTGCATAACATTTTCATTATTATCTACACCCTTCACAGATTTTTCCGGCCCAATCGGAGACCGGGATCGGACTCAGACAATCAAAATGAGTCGATTGGAGGTATTTCCAAGTCACGTGCATTAAATTTGCCTTTGGACGATCTTTTTTGGGTGACATTTTTTAAAAGTATTTATTTGAGCTTTTCTAACAAAATTACAACTTTAAAATTTTTTGTTGATTTTTGCTGTCCGACACTGTACCTTAATTAGGGTTTCAGCGGAGTTTCAGCGGAGAGTGTCTGATGGCCATATTGTGATTACTGTATACTGCTCTCTCGACCTCTACAGGGCGATGATGGGTCGCTGGGACTTCGCTCTCGCCACCCCTTTTCCTGTATTCCACCGCTGCCCATGTCGTGGAGCCCGCAGCCAAGCACCCGTAGAGAGATCGAAAGTGGCCACCACGATAGCTACGTGGTGTCACTTGAGGCAGACATGGACACCTCGCTATTGGGCATGATTGTCCGACTCATTCAGAGGAAGCCAGATGGGAAGCTGAGAGAGAAGAGTGAGGGAAGGCCTTCGGCTACTTAGTTTGATGTAGTCGGACAGGATACTCGAGAATGCAGACAATGGTAACGATATTTCGTCAGAAACACAAATGGACGTGGTCTCAATGGTTGATATACGCAACAAAGCAAAGCAAATACGAAGTGGAGGGCCACATTCAGACTGTCGTAGGAATGACTATAGCATTGGAATGTGGTAGGTCGTCTCGGCTCAACCTCTCGACCCGAACCAACAGCCACTCAACTCATCCAGCCGAACCCATGATGTATGGCGTCCACACGCGGAAAATCGGTCACATCACTGCCCTTCTTGTACTTGCTCGCGATTTGAGGGTGTGTGTGTGTGGGGGGGGGGGGGGGGGAGCCACGGAAGGAAGCCAGAGCAGTATACAGGGACAATGCCCCATTGGACCAGTGGCAAGCGTAACGATGGGCATGTACCCGGGGTGTAGTCGGACAACCTATTGGTGGCATCGCCAAACAGTAAGTATCGTTTCCTAGCGCGGTGTTTTCACCCCGAGTGAGCCAGTACCGAGACTCCTAGGAAGCCGGAAATGTCAGGAGAGTGTTACTTGACGGCGACTGACACGCATGTTGAAGGTCCCTGGTGAAGTCTGCCGACGAACGGTTATCCTTTATGAGTCACAGACGACTTTCAAGTCGATCTAGAACTTGTCGAGATTTCGCCAGACATGATGACTATGTCCGTCCTAGGTGCGACACTTCATAGGCGACCTCGGACCTGGGGAACCTGCGTAGCGTGTAGATCGGAGGTGTATATTTATTAACAAGTTTTGGAGTGACTCACTCTGTCACCTTGGTCCAGCCATTGTGAAGTCGTCATCGCCAGGGGCCTTGGGCGGACCCGTGGAGGATGAGGTGGTCAGTTCTGTAGTTGTTTGTCACGGTTTGGCTTTTTTTCGGGACGTTTCAATTTCAAATTTCTTGTCTCGTCGACCTGCCACTTTTTTTCTACAGTAGTCTACTCGTCGTCTCGGCGAGTTCATTGTTTCAATAATACAAGTTCTTATGTCTGGTGGTTGGTGGTGTAATTAAATCAATTACATATTGAAGCATATTCAACGAAGTAGAAGAAACCAAGGATACCAGTACACCAGAATGGCCAAAATGAGAACACTGCATCTAGAAAGCCCGAGGCTCCCCGTACTGCCTTTGTCAGAAACCTACAATGCCATGTCCTCCCGTCCATTGTCCTCGCGTGAGAGAAGAAACTTCTTCAGGACGCTCAAGGCTGTCGGTACTGTCTCAGCTAGAATTACTGCAACCACAAGGTCCACAACCGCGCGTAGGTTTAGCGCATTTCCTAATCCGTATTTTGACATTTGGATTGAGTTGCGGCGATAACACTGGACGCAGCTCGTGTATCCACCTCTCTACTGACACGCAGTTGTTCGAGGGGCCGCTTTGGTTTGGCCGAACCACGGCTGGCTCTGATGCCAGATGCTCCACGTGACACCACGAGAGCCCGTGCTGAACGGATGCTTTGACAATACCTTCACCCTCGAGCCTTCCACAGACGCCTGAAAAGATGTCAAAGTAGAAGGAAACAACGAAAAGAAAGGCAGTTACTTTTGAAAATGAGCGTCCCATTCTTGTCCCAGACATTGTCAAATGCCCGTGGGTCACGACAAAGTTCGAGAAATACGCGACCAGGGATGTTGGTGAGAACACAGATTGGATTGGTGGGGTTATAGTTATGCAAATTTTCCTCAGTCGCATCAGCCGTGAATTCACCCCACTTATCGTTCAAGGGTGTGGGAAGGTCATCGTAAAAGTGAGGGTTCTGCGAGAGAGTAAGGCGCATCTCAGGTGGGAACCGACAGAAGTTCCAAAGAATTTCTTCCAGGTTTGAATCGTTGTTGAGTACCTCTGCACAGGAATCAGATACAGAGAGCAGCAATTAATAGATGCGGTGCTCACGTTGCACGATTGTAGGTTGAGAGTCAGTAAAGTCCCTCATAATACGGAATTGGATGACCCTCGAGTCTTCATGGCTCTGGAGCTTGGAGGGTTTCAGCATGATCTTTTCAGGGTTCAGGGAAAAACACATGCAAACCCCACATTTCGTGGTACCTCATCATTCTCCTCTGCTTGTCTCATGCGTTCCCTCACAGGGATTCCCCCACTTTAAAAAAAAAAGTCAATGAAATAGGCTCCGATACCTATGAAGAAGTTTGCTTACGATAAGTGGTATTTCGAACCATAATCTTCCAACTCCCGGATCGCCCTTTCGATGTGCTCGTTTGATGCACCATTCTTCTCCTTGAGGGCACTGGCTGCTTTTAAGAGTGCTTGATCGCATATTTCAAGCACTCTCCAGGGATTGTTAGGTATAATCTATATATATGAACGACCATGACGTAGGGCACTCACTTGGTGAGCTCAGCATCTTGAGTGAGAACTTGCGGTGTGACATGGTAAAGCAGTCGGCAGATAGTGATTAGTTCTGTTGCCTGGTTTTGGTAAGCCATGCCGAAGTTGTGCATATACTTGAGAAAGGCGTCTGGGTCGAAGTTTTGAGATGACTGGAACCCAGCTCTCCTAGCAGGAAGGAAGTGGCCGGGGGCTTTGCCGACATCATTGGCGGATACAGGTAAAGGTATCAATAGACAGTAGATCACAACCCGAGGGCGTTCGCTCACCGTCAACGAGCGTCGGAGCCTGAGCTCCGACAGTCTGAGCTCTGACAGCCCGATCCGCGTCTTGCAGGAGTCGCTCGAGGCTCTGCCGTGCCGCATTGATCTCCTTAACCCCAAAGAAATTCTTCACACATTTGACTGCGTCGCGATGAGTAACGCAACATGCTGGCGAGAAAGGACTCACGCGATCGTCGCTTCTTGAGCCTTCTGGTCACCAGGGCGAGTGTGGAGATCAGGTACACCATCAACTCGACCACTCTCTCGTCCACTGCGGGCGTGGAGTGAGGCGCAACTGTATAAATTCTGAGACAGTGGAGGAATTTCTCGATTGACTCGAGGATGTCGGCGAGTGCGTCGTAACTCGTAATTACGCCCATAACTGCCTGATTGGTTTGGACGTCAGAATGATATTTACATATGAACTCGAACGTGGCACATACCTCCAGTAGCATGCCAAGAGTGGCATGTATCGCCTTCTTGTGTGGGAGTAATGTCTGTAAAAATTGGTCAGAGACGTGAGAGGGTCTATCAGGGTCTTCTGACTTACGTCGTCGGCGACGTAGGCTACCGAACTCGGGGTTAAGGTTGACACAGTACCTCTAATCGCCTTGAAAATTCGATTACGTTGTCGAGGGTCACCGAAGCCCTGTGCTCGGCCTTGTAGCAAGGCAGTAATGTCATCGGCGGAGTGGCAATTCTGTAGTCGCGCGGCGAGTGGATGTCCCAAGTCGGCCAACATGACGCCCGGCCTCTTCTCATAAGCCTGTAAGGCAGATTCTAGAAGCACTTGGAAACGAGTCGGTCCTTGTTGGCCTGTCATATCACGAGTAGAGGAGGAATGGGGTCTTTGGGGGGGTGGGATTGGATCGTGAGAAAATATTGTCACGGCAATAAGACGGTGGTGTGTAGAGGGAGGAAGGTCGAAAGGTCAGGGGACCGCTCATATCTCATATTCGCACGCAGACATGAGGCATTTGATTGATCATGTGATGGCTTGGCATATAGGGGGCGCAGGGAATGTGCGTGCAAGCCTGCACTGCCACGAGACGACAGCTCGAGCAGTTCAATTTTTTTTGTCAGTACTACAGTATCCCCTACCACCATTTTGGCACTCACCATCGTTTCGGCATCACATTCATCACAAATCATCACAAATCATCATGGTGCCTGGATTCAAACTCTGGCAGGTGAGCAGACATGGCAGGCAAGAGCGGATAAACAGGGTCTGCTTATAGTTAACTTATGGTCCAATTTATATAAAATTAACTGACAAATAAGTGGGCTCTGTTGTCGTTACTAATTATATAAAGACAATAGAATGATTTATTGAGTCCCCTTTATATCTCGCATTATTATAGATATAGCTAGCTAAATAATTAACAATCTGTCACATGCTCAAGCGATAACTCTTTATCCCCTTACAAATTTAAACTAAATTAGTGCCTTAGCTGGTTGCAAATTAGCAGTCGTATTATATAAACTTATCTTATCCTATTGTTTCAGTCTTAACAGTCTATAATCAGCTTAACGCAGTGGGGTACACAAAGACATTGATTTGTTTTAAATAAGGTTTGACATAAACAGGGTCTACATAGTTGGCCACATATTTTAAATAAGCTTAGTCTGCATAATTTGTTGG
>Ga0307510_10012135_pt1 | contig 10213 bp, 9 predicted proteins | sample 12_EM_MG_FD_207224 | JGI IMG/M metagenome (GOLD analysis project Ga0307510, IMG submission 207224) | Populus trichocarpa ectomycorrhiza microbial communities from riparian zone in the Pacific Northwest, United States - 12_EM | ecosystem: Host-associated > Plants > Roots > Unclassified | place...
TGAAAAAGTCTATAATTTTACTTGATAACAAAGCAAAAATTAAATACAATTTAATAAAATAATATCTAAAACAAAATTTTAAGTCATCTAAGAATAATAATAAAAAAAGACTAATCAACAAAATGGTGAAGGGCGAAACGAGAAAAAAACATCTCATTAATAAAAAGGATAAAAAATTCGAGTCAACTCAAGTTAAATCGCCAAATACGCAACTTGACTCATGAGAATGAAATAACACCATTGAAACAAAAAAAAATATATAAAACTTAATTCCTAACCAAGTCAATGTTGAAGGATAAAATTTAAAAAAAATGATGTTAAAAAAGGATAAAAAAAACCAACCCAAGTCACTTCAGGTAAGTCTACCAAACCTGTGACCCGGATCGTGAGATTAAGATAACCTTATAGAAAGCAAATTAAAAAAATTATAAAGCTTAATTCTCAAATAAACTCATTGTTGAAGGGGAAAATTGAAAAAAAAATCTTTTTTTAAGGTGACAAAAAAAACTCGAAGTCAACTTAGGATAACCTACCAAACTTGTGACCCATGTAATTTAATAAAGATAACCTCATAGAAAAGAAAGGTGGAAAAAATTATGAAGCTTGATATTCAATGTAAAAAGATAAAATTGAAAAAAAATTCAATTTTAAAAAATAACCTAAACAAACTGAAGTCAACCAGAGCTAGCATTTCAAGCCCCAGGAAAGGTAATGTCAGAAAAAACCATGAAAACCAGTTATCAATCAACCTAATGACAAGTGACGAAATTGAAAAAAAAATAAATAATAATAAAAAAATATGACTACTTTTGACATAAATATAAAATGATAGGACCTTTTGCTTGCTATTTAAGAGAGAATGGGCATGAAAACTAAGAGATGAGAGAGAAAAGATAGGAAAAGAAAAAAAGAAATAGGAGCCACTACACACCTCCATCAATTACACGTGCCACCCTACCTGAATGACCTCACTGAGACGCTTTCAACATTACTAAGGAAAGTGGCATTCCAACATTGATGAAGGAAGCCGCTAATGACACCAGAACACAATAGCTTCCTTAACATGTTGGTGCATGAAATGCACGTACCAACAATTTTTCCAATGTGAAAGCCTTAATTGTTTTCAATTTGAAATTTAATCCTTTGTATTTTTTTAATTTAAAATTGATCTTCCAAGTCTTAATTGTTTTAGATCAATAAAATCAATTTTTATTTTATAAAATTAAGCATCATGAAATTTTTGCTCGACATTGCAAGATTCATTCGTAGGCAACAAAAAAATATATTAAGCTTAATTCTAAATATGCTCAACGTAAAAGGATTGAATTGAAAAAAAAAAATCATGACAAAAAAATATCTAAACCTTTTCCCTGCCCATGCATTTTAGTCTCTCATTTTAGCAAAGAAAAAAGAGTTGTATATTTGTCTATTGTTCAAATTCGGTCCCATAGATTTAATTCTTTTATTTATATCAATAAATTTTCATTTAATTTTGCTACACAAAGTATCAATCTAGTGATGGATTATTTTTTTTTTGACACCACAAGATCTCCTAATCCAGGCAGCTAAAAAGACTAGTAAGCATAATCTCAAATAAACACATCATCAAAGGAACAAATAGAAGAAAAGACATTAAAAGACCAAAATAAAAAATCCCAAAGGGCCAGAAAAAAGAAAGAAAACACCATGAAACATTATTACAACCCAGTGTTTTCTCCCTACCTCCACAGTGAATCTCCCACACCCATCGGGTTTTTATTTTTTATTTTTTTTTATTTGTGATGTAATTTATAAGTGTAATTGTAATGTACCCATAACCGTTGCATCTCAAACAGGCATCCATCTTCCTTGTATACCTGTTCTTCTCAATTGCAACTGTCTTATTCAGTCTCCAACTACTGGCATTCACAACTTTGTGCATGGAAACGCAAACTTTCTAGCATACCAGTCAATCACATCACAAGATAAAGAAGAATTTACGCAGGAGACACTTTATAGCCAGTCTGTCATCCTCCAACTTCTGGGTTTTGGGAACATCCCTATGAAGTGGATATATTACTATACCATGCTCACTCTGCCTTAGGAATTTAAGAAAGTTTATGTCAGCACGGTAACAAGAATGCTTGGTATCTGAAATATTTGTTGCCGACACTAAGCAATGTCCAATTACATGCCAGGCCCTCAATTGACAAGCTACAGTTTCGGCAATGCCAATTCAGTTAATACATGAAGAGAAATATCGATACAAAAAGTTAAAAAAAAAAAATCATCCCTCTAATTTTCTCATCACAATTAATTAATCGCACTTCTAAATCAAGCAACAAACAACTTGAGAAAAGAACAACTTACTTTGATGGGCACTAGACAACCTGCTTTCTCGACCACCGTTTACAAAACAAATGGCTATTCCAATCTTCTTGAAATTAGCATACATCTGGGCCCTTTTCGTGGACAGTAATATTGCCATGCATTTGACTCCCACGTACAACTTAACAAATAAGAAGCAGAGCAGTTCTTCCTGCCATTCTACAATGTCCAATAAATTGCATTTCATATTCCAAATTCTCCATTCCTGGCAACTAGAGCTGCCCCCAAGGTGTCCACTCCCTTCTGCTTGCTAGAAACTTGAAAAAATATTCGTCCATTTATTTACCAAAAAAACAGAAGGCTATAATTTGTTGCAACCCAATATCTTTCTGGAATTTAAGCTCAGAAAAATTACGAGCATCAATTAACAAACATCTGGAAATTCATGCTTCATGAATGTTCTCCACAAACTACGACTGTGATTAGACCACTGGCTTATTATGGATTCACATTGCACTCACCCAAGAATAGATCATCTCGGTTGAGAAACCTCTTCCAGTACTGTTTATACTTGGGAATTCCTAGCTCAAGCCATGGTTTCATTTGTCCATTAAAGTGCAACACTGCAGCCTTCTTAATGGCTTGGACATCAATCCCATAGTCATGACCCAGTCCAGACAAAGCCCATACACCATCAAGAGGATATACTAGGTCTTGAAAGGTAAGCAAGCTTGTGCTCAATGCAACGGCTTCAGCAGATCCTGTTCCCTTGCTTACCTGGTTTTCCATGTTTGTAACGTAGGAAAACAAATGAGATGTAAACGGTCAAATCTCATTATAATAACTAAAATATTCGATAAAAATACAGAAATCATACTGGTCAACAAAAATCCTTTTGCCAAGGTTGTTAAAGCACTGTGGTGTGATGCATAGGATTAAGGTTTCATATTTTACTGTACAGGTAATTTCCTTGGATACGATTACAAATCATACTGGTCAACCAAATCCTTTTGCCAAAGTTGCTATAGCTCTATGGTGGATGCGTTGGGTCAAAGGAGGGTTGGTTTACCATCTCATATGATACTATGCAGCTAGTTTCCTCATATATGATTAGAACTGCCAAACAACAAAATACTCACAAAAGTAATTTCTCATAAAACATATTAGGCAGCGTTAAATCACTCACCTCTTGTCCCAGCTTCCAATAAGTTTTAGTAAGATCTAGCTCTCTCCACCTAACCAGATCAATAACATTTAATCCGGACATCCAAGCACATGAGTTTTCATCAAAACTGCCTTTTCCCAGAAAATTTCTTAGCTGACCCAACTGCACTGAACATAACTGTAAAGCACCATTTACTTTCCCTCCCATGTCGATGTTCCATAGGTCAGACAAGTCCCGCTGGACTACAACATCATCATCCAGAACTACAACTCTCTTCAACTTCTCAAATATACTAGGAATGAGATAGTGAGTATGAGAAAAAACAGATACATATTCTGTTCTTAAATGAGTGGCTGGTGGATTATTAACAGTATGGAAAGACACACGATACTCCAAAGGCAGAGACATGCTTTTCAGAGCCTCTTTATCATGATATTTCAGGGTAACATTTTCAACATTCAAAACTTGGACAGCAGCTTCCTTGTAAGTATTTCTTAGGAACCATAGTTTCATTGCAAAATAATTCAGTCCATCTGTCAGAACATGAAAAACCAGATTCCCACTTTCCTGAAGCATGAAGGTCAACAATTAGATAACTTGAATTCAATTTAAAAAAAAAATTAAGGAGTACATGGGAGAATACTTGCAACGTACTCTTGCATGCACAGCAGTGGAGTTGATTACAACTGAAGCAGCAAGTACATTTGTGGACAATATAACATAGTGTTGCAACGATGGATTTGAATATCTTTCAGACAGAGGGAGCTCCTTATCATGTACAGAAGATTTAAAATATTCCACGAGCAGTCTCATAGAGAGGCAGTGGAGACCCTTTGGCATGGTCTGCACTGCAAGTTGATAAAGGAAAGCACTCTGCTTCATGTGAAAGTTAGTTTCTTCCTCGGTTAGATCAAGTATCTGTCTCAATTTCTTGTCAACGTTATTACAATCCACAGGGAATGTTTTAGCTTTGGCTATCACATTTTCCATCTTCTGTAAGTTCTTCTGAATTCTGATGAAACAGGTAAATTAGTGTGCTTGAGCAGGATGTAAATTTGTTAAGCAGTATCTGTTACACTAGCAAAGATAAATTAAGAATGAGTGACAGTCCACATCAAAGGAGAAAGCAAGCAACAATGAGGTCATATAGCAACATGTGTGAGAACACCAGCACCTTCCTGGAACAACAAGCTCAACAGATCTTTATCAACTTCTGCTTCAGCATTTGTAGTATTGTTTGACATATAGTGTTTTGTAGACCCTACGTTTCTTGCCTTTTTATCTCCTCTCTATGTCAGTGCTGCTAAAAAAGTGGAGCAGGACAAGCAGATACTTGTTGTTTGGGTTAGGTTGTGGAGTTTGGAGACTTTGGGACTTGGAAATTGAACACAGGTTTGATTATGCAGAATAAAGGGGAAAAAAGGAGGAAAACTACTACTCTCACACCAGTAGGTTCGAGGAACCACTCCTTGAATGAAAACCTAAGCATCAAATAGTAAGGATCATGGAATCATCGATCCTTGAATGAAAGTTCCATCACACTCTCAATAAGCATAAATCAATAGGCTACACCTTTTTTACAAGTCTCTGTGCTAGATTTGAAAGAATACAAGCATGTTTATAAGCTTGAAATATTCCTATTCCTAAAGGACTAGGATATAAGACATAAAATTCCAATTTTAACCAGGTGAGAAATGACAGGGAGTGAGACTTTATATTTCCTACACATAGCTATCACTGATCTTTCAAAAAACTTTACTGCTATCACAAACTTGCCTTGCTTAAATATTCACGTACTGTCACAGCTAAATCCATAGGCTGCATCAAGATGTAAGAACTAAAACCCAAAAAATGAAAGAAAAGAGGATAAATGTGCCATGGGATGGAAGCTTTTTGGGTACTGCTATGGATTACATCTGGCATTGACCACAGCATCATGCTACAGGACAAACTTGAACCCAATGGCAACCGAGCCCCCCAAAAGCAAATGGCTAAAGCTTTTCAAGGAGGAATGATAACCATTGGTGAGAATGGACACAAAGCCTTAAGCATCCATATTTAGGACAAGGAACACCAGCAGCTCAACATGTGCACAAGCAGTAAGAACCCCCAGTTCTTGTCCCAGTCTCAAGACATTAACTCCATGCACATGTTCATGACATCCCAAATGCTTACCACTGGCGCTACAATTTTATTATAGACAATCAGGAAGCCAGTAATGCTAAAGAGTAGAACCATAAGTACAATATGTACTTTGCTAGTGAAGGAAAAACACGTTAAAGAGGAGTCAAGAGCAGATAGGAACACAGACATAAATTTCTATGAGCCAAGAAAATGTGGAAAACACTAATTTTGCATAAAACAGGCATAGTCTGATGTCCAGGAAGAGCAAAGAATAATGATCTGATACTTCTAATACCAGGAGGAGACAAGCAGCAATGGAAGAGTCAACAAACATCCTTTGTTGTATGGATCGAGACATTTAGCTTCACATAATAAGCTTCATTCCACTAGATGACGTTTATTATGTACTTAAAATGGAAATAATGATAGATAAAAAATGGTAAGAATGGATATCTTTACTTCCTCACATCATTGAAGTCACGCTAATGGAAGATAAAAGTCATATGAAACTTAAAGTGACTTACTGTGGTGGAAGATCAGCATCAGTTGAGCTTTCACTAAGAATACGCTCCAGTTCTTGAATATTTTGTCTCATTTCATTAGTTAACTTCTCTTGAGATAGAAGCTTTGCAATAGTAGGATAATATGCTCTAGCCACAAAAAGCTGGTCCTTCAATTTATTCACCATAAAATCCTTCATACTTTCTCTATGCTCGTCACACCAATGGCAATAGCCTCCAAATCTGAGCTCACATTTTTCACTTTCCTCAAATGCACTTCTTTTGTGCTTGGTGATTTCATCTGTACCAGTAGTTACAGCATTCTGCCACAGCATATTAAAAACAAACTCCAGAGGCTTTAAAAGCATTACAAAATGAATAACATTTTCAGGAAAACACTCTGATGTGTGCATACGTACATTTCTCCTGAGAGGTGGTTGAGGTACAGCTGGGGGTACCGCAGGAGCACCTGTTAGTCATTGGAAAGGAGAATAAGCCTTTTTTAACATTAAGTCATATAATAGGGCATCAACAATTATAAAAGAAACTTTTAGAGAAAAGAGCTCAACAAGATCTTCGTTTCATTGACTACCATGAATAGAACCTGAACTTGTGGTCTTATTTTCTGCTCCACTTGTAAAGTTTATAACCTGGGATAAAATACAAAATAAAAGAAAAACAGTGGATTAAAAACAGATTTAGATACCTGTAGTTAAGCTAAAAAAGTTAATAAGTTTAAATCAGATCATATGTTTATCAAATTTTCATAGGCTGATTCCACTAACAAAACAAAATTCCAGGTTTGAAAATTTTATCCCACTATGAAACATTTGCTAATCAATCTATAGTCTGCTCACTTTAATCCCTAATCCAACTCCCAAATAAATCACTACAAGACTAGCATCTATTCTGCTACTCAAAGTTTGCCTATATCATGACATAGGGCAGAAAATACACACATCCATTTTTAGCTTCCACCACTGTTTTTCAAAAGATTATCCAAACAGTCTCTCGAACTCTTCTACACTATATCCCTACTAAAAACATTTTCTTCTCATCCAAGCTACTTCGGTAGAACTGCAGATCTCTTGATTTAACAAAACTGAAATATCAACTTTTTTAGTGCCATTGAACTTGAATAAGGGGAACAAACGTGAAATAGGTAACAAAATGCATCAAGCTTACACTAATATGAATAATGAGATATTCTAGGAGGACAAGCATAACAGAGAACAGGAACCGATCTGAAAGCTAAAAGAAATGTAGGAAATCAGACAGATTGAAAGGCACACAAACTACTCAGTATGGAAACAGAATTATGTCCTCTACATAAATATTACTAGATAATCTATAAAAATGCAATGAGAGGTTCAACCACCTAAATTACATGTTTAGAAGCCAACCCGAACAACTACCAGTCTCAATTAAGTTCCACAAGTAGAGTGCAAAGCAGTTTTCAAGTAGACCAAGGCTGGTCATAAATCGGAGCATGGTTCCAAAGTTTAGCAAGGAAAAAAAAAATCTGAAGGACATTACTTGATGAATATTAGGAAGAGATGGCGCAAAATTCTCGATAAGTTGCTTCACGTGGTTTGACTGATCTGTCTACAGTAACAGACAAATAAAAATAAAATCAGTCCGTCAAATGAAAACAATATTCAAACAAATATGGGGGAAAATAAAAGGTAATATCAATGAGAACCCTAATAATTAAATTAAACTAAAAGAGTAAGTTTGAATAGAAGAAATACATACATACGAAGCAGAAGAAGAAGTTTGTGGATCAGAGGGGTGTCCTGCGGAGGAAGACAAAATGACATGATGGAATAATTGATTTGATTTAACGGGAAATAGAAAGAGATCTGGTTGCCGTGTATTTAGTAAAAAGTAAAGTGCGTATGTATTATGCATCAGTTCGATTCGAAATTAAAATTAAATAAAAAAAAATCTGGATCTGAGGGAGAAAGAGAGATGTTGATATTGAAAAGAGTTACCGGTGGAGTGAAAGCCGTTGTGGTAAAGGCCAAGCAAGAAGACGAGAGGAACGAGCATTGAAAGCAGCACCAGGAACAGCACGCCTATCACCAGACACCTCCATCGCCTTTTCCCTTGATTGTGATTATTATGATAGCCTTTCATCTCCTCCTTCCTTCCTCCCTCCCTCCTCTCCGTCCGAGGAGATTCTCTTCTGTCCTTTCTTCCTGTCACCTCTCCTATCTAGTCTAGTCTAATCTAATTGCTGCTGCTGCTGCAGTGTAATGTCAGTAAGCAGGATTCAAATTTCAGGGTTTTTCCTTCCATCGCAATCAACAAATCATTCACATTATTAAAAACTTCATCAAGCCATTATTATTATCGTTGTGCACCGCATCTCCTCTTCAACCTCTTCTTCTTCCTCCTTTTGTTTCCAAATACAGAAACAAACTACAACTCCACAATGCGAAGGATCTCTTCTGGATACAGCAGAGAGAGAGAGAGAGAGAGAGAGAGACAGAGAGAGAGATAGTGAGAACACACACGCAGTTGGAAATTTGCACGTGACACAGTTTCTCAAACTAACTTCTTTTTTTTTTTCTTTTCCTCTACCTATTTAGTATCTACTGCTACTACTTTCGTCCTCGTACGCATCGTTTTACCTTCCTTTCCTCCATCCTTTATTATTGTTAGTTCCCCCTTTTATTTGTTTTGTCAAGTCATTATAATAAAGGCTTTTTCTAAGGCCCAGACACTCGCTTGGCATGGTTTTTTCTTTTTTTCTTTGTCTGTTTTTTTTTTAATTTTTTTTCTTGTTATTTCCTTTAATATTGGATTTGAATTGAGCTCTTATTTTTTAAATTTTATTTTTTAATATTTAATTAATTTTCATAATTAATTTTGGTTTATTTTATATAAAACTATCATAGTTTCAAACAAACATCTTAACATTTGATTTGTACTTAATTTTATGAGTGTATATTTTTTATATTGTATAATTAAATAAAAAATAGTTTTTTTTAATAAGTTATGAAATTTAGAAGAGTCAATGATCTGGATTGTGAGTTAGGTTAAGCCAAAAGACCCGGATCGATCTAATATATCGTTGTCTCACTATTTATATATAAAAATATCATATTGAAATTTCTTTTAAAGCCAAACCATATTTTTTACTTATCATCTGGGTTGTTTTTGGACTTGCTAAGTCGATCAGGTTACATTGGAGCAACTCCCATACGGTTTAATTTTAAACCCGAGCTATGATCAAACCTGGTGGAGTCCATACTCGAATCGTGGATTTGATGGGTTAACCCACGATGTTCGAGTTGATCCAACGTGTCACTGTCTCAATATTAAAAAAATATCATCTTAAATCTTTTTTTTAATTAAACCATGTTTTTTACTTGTTATTCAGGTTGCCGCTGGACCTGTCAAGTCTACCAAGTCATGTTGAGGGAACTCCCACATGGTTTAGTTTTAAACTTTAGAAGTCGAGTTGAGAGGTTTCAAAGTTGAATCATTGTGCCAAATTTAATAACATTGTTAAATAGTTTCTTATAACCTGAATATTTTTTTTATGTTTAAAAGAATTCTGATCCGACTTGTAGTGTTATGCGAGCCTGTAAACTAGTGTGAGTGTGTGTGTGTAATAAGGAATTGATTATGTATGTCAATTCAATTTACAAAAATAATATGATAATTTCATGACTTTTGACACTTTTATTTATTTTATTTCATGTAAGTTTTTTTTTAAAAAAAATATATTAGGTGGTGAAATGATGAGCAAAGAAGAAAAGGGGACCAAAGATCAAATAATATAATGAAAGATCACATCAATAAAGAAAATAAATAAATAAGGATTATCTTTCATTCAATAGAGATTCAAGCTAAACTAGAAAAAATATAGGAAGAGGGTTGCAAGAGTAAGAAAAGCTTTGATCATAAAATTTCCATATTAGAGATCCTCGTTCAAAAAGGAAAGAATATAAAAATTTATGTATTTTTTACTTTTTTCTAATTTGTCCCTAACACTATAAAATAGGGTCTCAAGTACATAAAAGAAAAACACACTATAAATACCAAAGATAAGTTAAACATATTTAATAAAATAAATAATATAATGAAAGATCACATAAATAAAGAA
>Ga0307510_10012136_pt1 | contig 10213 bp, 9 predicted proteins | sample 12_EM_MG_FD_207224 | JGI IMG/M metagenome (GOLD analysis project Ga0307510, IMG submission 207224) | Populus trichocarpa ectomycorrhiza microbial communities from riparian zone in the Pacific Northwest, United States - 12_EM | ecosystem: Host-associated > Plants > Roots > Unclassified | place...
TCCCTCCATCCTCCTCCACTCCCATCCTGCACACGACATCCACCTCCCTCTCATTTGTCCCCCCCCATCCGCTACTTTCCCTTTCCACCCTCATACGGCAGAGAGCCCGCATATTTCCTTCTCCTGCTTGTCATCGGTAAGTCTATGTGTTGGCTCACCTTTCCATTCCTTCTCATCTCTGAATTCGGGATTTTACTCGATAGTTGTCTAAATGCACTGCTTCTTCCCTCCATTTCTCTGGCTTAAGACGCACTAACCGGATCACGTAAAGTAGTTAGTGGGAGTGGAGCAATCTCTACACCATCACGAAGGTTACGAAATAAACGAAACGAATTTCAATTTGGACCACTTGCACGAGAATTAACAATCAAAGAGAAAGTCCACCTTTCTTCCACATCGCCCAAACTCCCCTCGACCTCCTCCCCTCATAACCTACTCTCCTGTTGATATCATGAGCTCTACGGTCGATTCTGAACATCCTCCTGCCGCCAGTGAAAAGGCATGTATCCGGATCTTTACTGCATCCTCTTAATTTCAATCTTATACCAAGCGTTTCACGGGACAACTGTTTGCTAACTAGAGGAGCCACAGCCCCTTCTTGACCACATCACCACAGACTCCCCCGAAGATTCTTATGCAGACTCTGGGGATCCTACAAAGCTAAAAAATGCCAAGAATATCGGCACGACAACCCCAGAGGTTGAGGGTGAGGATAACGAGCCTGTGACAACTATAGAGGATTACCCTTCTACTCCTGTCTCAACAATGGATTCCTTATTTCAAGCTTTACCTTTGACAGGGGAGAGTAGGGAGGATTCGACGCCGTTACCCCCTACCCCAGAAGAACCTGAATTTCGTGTTAGTGAGGAAGCGGAAACCACGGATCTCTCTCCTCCTACTGAAGCCGAGGGGAAGCAATTAGATGGCGCTGGGGAGCCCAACGCTGAGGTTAAGGAAGACTCAAATGTGGCCGGAGGTGAGGTAGATTCAAAATCCGCGGAGGGGGAAGAAGTCGTCGAGGCCAATGAGGAGGTCGAAGTGTCGGAATCATTGGAAACAAAGCAGGGGCCGTCTGAGGTTGAAGCAGTTGACTTGGAAACTGGGGAAACTACTCAAGTCTCTGAGCCTGCCATTGACGAGCCTAAGGCTGAAAGGACTGCGTACGGGAGTGGGGAAGATAGTGAGGTTCAACAGGAGCACGAGGCCAAGGAGGCAGAGCATCTAGAGGTCACAGGACCAGCTATGGGCAATACGGATCCTAACACTGAAACCGCTGAACACACCCCTGACACCATTGTGGAGGCAGCGGTCGAGAAGCGCGAAGATGGGGAAGTTGGGCCTAAGGCTGGGGAAACTGATACCGCAATTGGGGACCATGAGTCTATGCCGGAGTCAGAAGCGGTTCCAGTACCAGAAGCAGACTCCGTGCCGTCTCTCGAAGAAGGTTCTGGTGCTGCGGAAGGGTTTGAGGTGGCCCAATCGGAAGCTACAGATTCAGAAGCCAGAGATGTTCCTGAGCCGGTTGCGTCATCCGAGGCTCAAGAGACTGAGGAAACTCGGCCCGAAGTCACTGGGACCACTGATGTCGAGCCAGAAAAGGAAAAATTGCTATTGGAAAAGAGCACGGAGGTTGCTGAGGAGCCACAGGGTGAAGTTGAGGATGACCTTAAGAAAGATCCCGAGGCGTTTAAAGAAGAATCTGAGGAAGAGCCGAAGGGGGAGGTAGAGGTAAGACTCGATTCACCGATTTAGCCTGTTCTGAGTGTTTTACTAATAACGGTCATAGCTCAAGACAACCGAGACTACGGAAGCCGAACCGCCCGCTATGGGGGTTTTGCCTTTGACTGAGCCTCCAAAAGAAGAGGTTTCAATTTCTTCGACAGTCGGTGAAGATACACCTGACCCTGAGCTTGCTAAGGAGCCCATTGAAGATGCTAAGGAAGAATCAAAAGCAAGTGCCAATCTGTCATAGTTTTGATTTTATGCTAACCTGAACCATAGGCCGCAGAAGTGTTGCCTGTGACCGAACCTTCAAACGAGGGGGACGATTCTCCTTCCATTGAGGCCGGCGCTAGAGTGGAGCCCAAACCTACTGAGGGGTCTAAGGGAGAGGAGAAGGCGGAAACGAAATATGAGGTGGAAGGGGAACTTGAGGTAGGAATTGCTTTAAAGTGTTCGGTCTGTATACTAATGATCTCGTTAGCCCGAAGCTGCCGAAATCTCGGAGCCTGTTAAAGTGGACCCAGCAGTCCCAGATGTCCTACCACTCACTGAAGCTCTAAGGGAGGGAGTTCCCTTTATTGATGCAGATGCTAACCCTCAGTCTGAGCCATCCGAGGAACCCAAGGATGACGGGAGAGAAGCCCTCAAAGTTGAACCACTAGAGGATTTGGCCGAGGCCGCCGGGGAAACTGGGAACTCAACTTCGGAGGAGCTAAACGCACGGGAGGGAGTCGAAGCACCGGCTTCTATGGGAGCGTCTCTGGATGATGGCTCTGGCCAGGGGTTGAAAGGGGCTGTTGCTGCAGAGCCAGAGGTGCCTGCGGTTCCCGAGGAGTCCGAAGGACCACAAAATGGGCCTGATTTCTCAGGACAACCAGCCGGGGAGGTCAAAGAGATGGACCCAGAACCAGATATCCCGAAAGATAAAGAACAGGAGACACAGGAGGCAGTACAAGCTACTTCTATCCTAGATGAGGTAAATATAAATCTTTATTTCTAGTTTCTGTCATTCGGCCTAAACTAATTTTGCCAATAGGCTAAACCCGAGGAATCCGGGGATGGGCCTGCTCATGCAGAAAACCCGCTCGTAGTAGATGCTGGCGAGGTGGCGCCAGTGGAGATCCACGAGGGGAGTGATCCATCCATTGTCTCAAAGGCCGAGATCGGGGACGGTATTTCCACGGATGCTGGGCCCGAGGCCTCTATCGGAGAGAGTGAGGAAGTTACCAAATCTGAGCCTGCCACCGGGCTAGAGCCTAGGGAGGTTTTTACCGAGACTCCGGTTGAGGAGGGCAAGCTGTCTGAGCAAGTGGAGGTACCTATCCTGGTTGTAGAGAAGACCGTCGAGAACCAACCTAGTTATGGCGAGGATCTTGGACCCGATGCTACTGAGGGACAAAAAGAGGCCTTTGAAATGCGAAAAGCGGATGCTGAACCAGATGAAGTTATTATGACAGAGGAATCCCCTATGTCGCAGATTGTACCGGCTGAAGAGGGCACCTTTGAGCCAACTCCTGATGATTCGAGGGAAGCACCTTCTGAACCAACGGATGAGGCTAAAGCCGAACCTGCCACTAATCCCGCCACCAATCCCGCGGCCAATGAAAAAGGCGAGGATCTTGCACAGGATGAACCTGTTGTTGTTAGTCACGACGATGCCCCCCCAGGCGAGGTTGAGAAAGCAGAGGCTGCAGTTGAATATCCCAGACCAGATCCTCAAGGATCATCGCCATTGGGTGAACCCCAGTCCTTTGAAACCCCTAGCGACGTTGCTACTGAACGTGTTCTCACACCTAGGACTGAGGAGCCGGGGGTCATGGCGCTAGCGGAGACGAATGATAAGGCCGAGGAACCAACGTCTAAGGAGCCGGAGGAGGCCTCCCAGGCCATTGGAAACCCCATCGATCTCGCGCCGGGAAAGAAAGCCTCGGAGGAATTCAGAGTTTCTACTGAAGACACCGTTCAAGCCGAGGATAATCTCTCCGAACTCGCTGGCGCCAAACCCTCGGAAATCAAACCCTCGGAAATTCCGCTGGTGGCTATGGTTGACGTTAAGCCAACTGTGCAGCCGGAAGCCCCGGTGGAGTCTCAACCCGAAGACCAAATATTCTCTGTCAACCCCCTGCCTGATTCAAAGACCTTCGGCAACCCCATCAATCTCCGGCCTGGAGAACCAATCCCAGTATGTTTAACTGAAGCTTCTGTGGCTGATAATGTTAAGTTAGATGAGGAAATTTTCAAGAAGCCCGAAGACAAAGCCCCTGTTGCTGAAGAGGCAAAGGCCGAGGGGTCCGATGGCGGCGCCGGCGAGAAGATACTTGCTGCAGGCGTAGGAGCTGGTCTTGTAGGGTTGAGCGCCTATGCAGCGGTTACGCATTTTGATGACGAGACGGAAGCTAGTAAACTCGGTTCGGAAAAGGCTTCCCCTGTTGCTGGTAAGTGCATGGACCTGGCCCTTCCCAAGTATTTCTTTAACGAATTGGTGTCAGCTTCCCCTACGGATCCTAAGATTGGAGGTGGATCCCCAGCTATAGATACGTCAGCCAAGTCCATCCCTTCAACGGTCCAAGAGCAGGTTCTTCCTGTTGAGGTTTCGTTTACCACCCCGGCCATTCCGAAGGAGTTGAGTGAGTCCCCTGTTGTTTCGAAGACAGAGATTGAGCCTGCCCATCCGGTGGACAGATCGACTGAGGAAATCAAACCTGCCGGCACAGCATCACTGGATAAAACTCCCTTACAGGCCTCCGCGATCGATATCCCTGATGACTTAGTAGTCGGCCGGTCAGTTGGGAACTCGGGGTCTGATAAGGGTGATGAAGTCATTCTTGAGCCTACTCTTCAGAATGCCCCATCGTCCGTTCACGGTCTTGTGGCTCCAGAAGAAGTTCCAAAGGCTCTGAAAGATACAGAGGCCTCGGAGACGCCGGCGATTGTGGTGTCGGCTCCGCCCAACCCAGCCACTGGATCTGGTACTGCAGAAGTCATTCAGCCTAGCTCCTCAGAGGTTGCATTTAATGAAGCGTCGGCGAATAAGGCTCGAGAATCAGGTGAGATCTTTGCTCACCCGGTGTGGAATCAGTCCGTTAGCCCTCTCTTACAATATTCATTAGAAAACACCCCAGAAGGTGTCCGCAAGCGGAGAGCCACCGGAGCCGGAGGCGAGGTATCCCGTCCTACCAGCAGTGGTGCCGACACTGTCTCCACAAGACATCACAGGAATATTATGGACGGATTCTGGCATGTTGTCCTCTTCGGATGGCTTAGAGGGTTCGGGCGATTCTTCGGAGGGATTTTTTCGAAGTCAAAATCAAGGAGACAACGAAAGTAGACAGGTGAAAATTATAGGAGACAGACCATGGGGAATGGTGGCCAATGGTAATGACTGGATGATTGACGGTTTTCTTTTCCTTTTACTTTTCTACTAACCTTTCATTCCCATTTGGCTTACTTTCCATCCCCGGTTAGCTTCTTTGGTGTACTTTACCTTGCTGTTTTTCTTTTGAGGGCGGTTTTCTAAGTCAGTTCTTGTCTCCCTTTCTTACATTCTCTCTGTTTTATCTATTTATTCTCTCACTCGCCTTAGTGTATTTCTTATACCCTATGCTGTACTCGGGATTGTCAATTAGCGGCACAGATTGTTGCAGCCAGATCGCCATTATTTCTGAGCGGATTCGCATTGGCGGAAGAGCGGACGGGAGGGGAGATTCATTTCTTGTCCATTTCTTCTCTTGGAACGATTAAATTGTTCCTACTGGTTTTTTCTAAGCCAGTGTTTTTGTTGTGATTGACAATTTTCTTCTAACGTTAATGATCATATGATGGTTGATTGTTTCATGAAGACAGTCCCACCTCCAGGCACAGAGCGTCTATCGCGATTGGCTGGTTTACATATTGGTTCTGTGTAATCCCATAGGGTTACAATAGTATGTTGGAGTGCTGCGCCTTACAGTATGATACTAGTATAATATCGTATCCTATCACAGTCCGGGTACTGTGTGTGGTGCCCCAGTCGCACTCGCCGCTACACAAAGCGTGGTAAAACTAAATTTGGTAGTAGGCTCAACTTGATTGGCCAGGTCACAACAAAATGGCAGGTGACCCGTGGGGCAGTGCGTGTAGCATCACGCCTGGAGAAGCACTTCCCGGTAACCTGTAGCGGGGACCTGGCCGCTATGGGAGCGGTGGGCCTCCGTGGACTACGAGTGCGGCACCGGTAATTTAACGATCGATATCGGGCGAGAGAGTAGAAATGATATCCTGCTTGGCATTGTGTACCATCCACCCCATCAATCGTAGCGCCTTGAGCGACAAGATTCCAATTAGAGAAAGCATGGATCTACCCATCGTAGCTAAACTTTGGGAATAATATTTATGTTGGTACTGTATGCATTTGGAGTCTGTGGTAATTATCCCAAGTAATACTGGTAGGTGCTGTAGTTTTTGCGGGAAAAGATCAACCTCTTAGGCAGCTGTAATGCAAAACTCATTCCTCACACCACTAGTATCCCCTCCAAGAGGTGGAGAAAGCTTAGCTTCCCTTCCCCCCGCATAGCATAACAACAAATTCTCCTGTACCTGCACTCTAATTAGGTTATGCGCCATGGAGTTTTGTGGTGGGTACCTTACGGTAATTCCGCCGCAAGTGTCTTGCTGGTAAAAGCTTAATTTGAGGTCTGATTTTGTTCCTGGTAACTTAAGTCTGTTACGACAGTCTGACAGTAGTGGTCGGAAGCACCCCCAACTGAACACAATCGATGGCTGCTGCGGACAAAACTACTCGGGTGTTATTGACAGGAGCTAGGAGCGCGTACGCGCATGTGAGTTTGGAGGCTATTGAGGAGTTTAACCACTCCTCATCCCCTCCTCCCTTCTTCCTCCACTCTTCTCTTGTTTTCCGATACGTGGTAGTTGTTGGTGACGGTGTTTTACCCGTTGCCTTCCTACCGTGCAGCGCCTGCACGCAACGGGATGGTTCTCAGGGCACTGGTATCGGGAGGCACGCGTGTATTCATACATCCAATCGACCATTCGCCCCCCTCGTTCAGCTACAGATGGGGGGGGGGGGCATTGGAGTGCCGGGTTCTTTGGCCGGTTGGTTTGTTGGCAGTGTACTGCAGCCTAAATTGTAGTCTGCGCAAAAACAACTTTGGGGACAGGGGGTAGCGTCGCGGACAGTGGTCAACCTGCCTTTCGAAGGTCATGACATAGTAGAGGCAGGTTTTCCTCACTGTATCCGTTAGACTTTGTGCCATTGACGAACAGTGGTGGCAGGGCAATTATTCTTACAGGCCGTTATTCTGGGGGTGCTATCTCTGGCGCCCTTCAATGCCAGGGTCAACACTCAACACACAGTCTATCACTATAACCGCATCTAAAGACCGTATCGAGAACGGGTGAAGGCATTGTGATAGCCATCACAGGAGGGGTAAAACAAACACCCTGATGATACCAATTGGGTTTTGTATCAACAGTATCTTCATCATACCGCCGATAGGTTGCTCGAGGGTGCCACCCAAATGTCGTTTTTGCACAGTTGGCCACTTAGGCTACTATACAACGGTCTCTAGGGAAGTTCTCGTGGTTGGGGAGCCGGGGGGGATGCAGACGAAAAGGCTTGTGTTGGGCGAGTGAGACATGGATTTTCGCGATACAGAATTGTGGAAGTACCGGTACCGACGCAAGCGCTGGGGCGGGAAGCGTCCACAGAGCAGGCTAGAAATAGAGAACAGTCGACTGGGTGTTGTGAGTTATCGCGCTTGCTCTGGAGTGCTGGATTCGAAAGGTGGATGTTGCCATGGTCTGCTTGTCAAACATTAGTGGATTCCACCCGGGCACCTATCCTACCAGTATCTCACTTTGTGAAAGTATCCGGAAATCTTGGCGCTTCTTAGACCTAAACCGTACCAAGCTTTCTGAATATGATAGTCTTTGCAATGCCAGTTACTGTAGCGGTTGGGTCTGGGCTTAATCAGCAGTCGACTTACATAGGACTGAGGGTTCATAATATTATATGATAATTATGATTCCTGGAATCCAGTCAGTTGCGAGGGCTGTACTCGTGCCCCGCCGCTGACAGTTCGCCAATTGGCTATTCGCAGCCTCAGGATGAGCGCAATCACACTCGTTGGGGCTACTCAGGACATCTTACCCCCGAAAGAGAAAAGGCAACTCTTTTTAAGTTCAACCTGGTTGGTTGGTGTCCTGGGGCATGCAATCTCGAGCGCCTGAGGTGACGAAAACTAAAGAGCCAAGTGCACCTGGGCGCTTATGAGCAGTCTCATTTCATAGGCAGTAATAAAGACTTCGATTCTATAGCACACGCCTGTGATGGGCCATGCTTGAGCCTTATATTAAGGATGCAATGGGTAAAGTGAAAGCTCGCATATATGCTTGAGTGTGGCTGTGGATACGGTAGGCACGATTTGAGGGAAGGAGAAGGGATATCGCCGTTGACTTTATTTTCTGAGACATTGCCGAAGTGTAAACTAACTTCACTACGGTATATTAAGTAAAAAGATAAGTTATTTACTAAGAGGAGCTGGCGCCATGTACGAGTACTCACCCGTCTTTGCCAAGAATGCCTCCGTGAGCCGAATATTTGGTGAGAACTCCAGCAAAATATCGGCTGACGGAGGTATTCTTGGCAAAGACGAGTGAGCACTGTAGCGCTAGGACGCAAAGGCTTTATGCAGGGTTGGCACCAGGCTCCGGGGGTTGCCCGCATAATACCAAAAACTACTCGTGGTGGGCGAGAGATACCCCAAGACAGGTTGGGAACCCGTATGGGCACTCAGCGATGCACGGATTTTTTGCTATATCTTTTGCGACACCCCGTTTTCGGGTGGTTCCTGCCAGCTCCGAGTACTGTGCTTTGAAATACGACACATCCTGGTTGGTCTTGGTGCCGAGAGCTTCAACTGTTGTCACCAACTCTTTATGGGTACATCAACCACGGGAGGGTGGTAGTTTGTGAAGGAGGGAGCTTAGAGAAAGAAGATTTGAATTGAGGAACCGAGCAAATCTAATGATCCGGCCAGAGTCAGACCCCGTCGATCGCCCAACATGTTCCCAGGAGCCGATGGAAATGCTTGATTTCCCCTTCCCTGGAATCTCCGAACTTTTGCAACTACTCGCTCTTAATCATGGGCCCACATCCCTCTGGAGTCTGGAGGCATACTAGAAGCACACGAGGGAGATATACAGTGGTAATGCTTTCCTCGCTGTAAACCAGCCTACTCGGGCAGCTCTAGCGCAAAGCACACCTTACGCCAGCACTTCCCTCGGCGAGATGCTGGCTTCGAAGGCCTTTATTCACTCTTGAGCATGGTAGACAATCTCCGAAGACGTTCCTGCTCGTATGGCTTTCCGGACGTCTCGGGGGAAGTCCGCCCCCCACTCTGCAAGGCGGAGGTAATATGGTATGCAGCGGTTTATGCACCGTATGGATATGTCTTGAAATTGAGGGCTTGTACTTGGCGAAAAAAAAGCAAGGCTCACTCGGTCAGTCAAGTGCGCTCCCTGCAGTTGAGTTGGCTACGAACAAGGCGTCGTGTCAAGTCAGTGCTAAGATCCAGAAATCACTTATGGTTTCCCTGCGAATTACGATAATTTACAATACGATTGCGGTAGAGGATCTGAACTTTGTTTCTGGGTATCTGCGCGATAGTAACAAACTAGTAGCTCTTACAGTCTGATATTTAAATGGGCTGCGGAAATCAGCCCCCGGGAGGCGCCAGTTATAGGAGAATTCTAAGAATCTTGCTTCAAAAAAAGAAAGGGAAGGCTGTGGGAATCGGGAGGCTGGAGGAGCTATTTGATCTGGTAGGGAAGTCGGGCCGCACTGGCGGTGTGACTCCGTTCGCTGCACGCGGCTTTGGGCTTTCTCTCGAGCACAGCCCAGGCTGTACCCGGAGTGCGAGGACAGGTGTTAAGGAGTGGGGGATAGCAGGAATCTGCGTAGCTTAGCTGTGGATATCTGGGGAACAGTTGCCTGCAAAAGCCTTGCTGCGGAAAAGTTTTGATACTTTATTACCGGTGTTCGCACTCTGACTCTGCATGGCTGGACACTGTTCGATCGGACAGAGGTACATTCTATGAAAGCTTATCATGGCCTTACGGGTAGGAGGGAAAGCTCTGGGTAGGTCGCCATAGTTGCAATTGATTTGAAGTCTCTACTTACATGCTGTGTTGAAGCTCAATCGCAAGGTGAACAACTTGAGCTACCAAAACAATTCGTCGGGCTCTCAAAACTAGATACCAAGGAGAAGTCGTTTCGATATCTCGATTTCGCAGAGGGTGGCGCTAATGCCGCCCTCAACAAATGGGGCCAATTTTTGCAGTTTAGTAGGCTAGTAGTGGGTGGCGGTGACCCCGATAGCTGGCACTATATCTCAGTGGAGCCCCGGGATATCTTTCTACTCGAACATATCGCACCAGAACAAGAGGAGGATGAGGATGAGGATGAAGATGAAGGAGGGGAGGGGGACTCGGA